>ERZ857882.3198-NODE-3198-length-15779-cov-3.028491_pt1 | contig 15779 bp, 15 predicted proteins | sample MGYA00519697_ERZ857882 | MGnify/ENA primary metagenome ERZ857882 (study PRJEB31778, sample SAMEA3449373) | human gut metagenome | biome: human gut; feature: human-associated habitat; material: faeces | place: United Kingdom | collected 2010/2012 ...
CCAGTTCGATTATGTCGTTAATTTTGCGGCGGAAAGCCATGTGGACCGCAGTATCAAGGATCCGTTCACCTTTGCGAAAACCAACGTGCTGGGGACGCTTTCGCTGCTTCAGGCCGCGCGTGAGTATTGGAACGGCGATTATGACGGCCGGCGTTTTTACCACGTTTCGACCGACGAAGTTTACGGAGCGCTGGGATTCGACGGGACGCTGTTCACCGAAACGACCAAGTACGACCCGCACAGTCCCTATTCGGCTTCGAAGGCGGGCAGCGATCATTTCGTGCGGGCGTTTCACGATACTTACGGACTGCCTACCGTGATTACCAACTGTTCGAACAACTACGGGCCTTATCAGTTTCCCGAGAAACTGATCCCGCTGTTTATCAATAATATTCGTCACGACAAGCCGCTGCCCGTCTACGGCAGGGGCGAGAACGTGCGGGACTGGCTCTATGTGGAAGATCACGCGCGGGCGATCGACGCGGTTTACCATCGGGGCCGAATCGCCGAAACCTACAACATCGGCGGTTTCAACGAATGGAAAAACATCGACTTGATCCGGGTGGTCATCCGGACGGTCGATCGTTTGCTGGGGCGTCCGGAGGGAGCGGGCGAAAAGCTGATCGCTTACGTGACCGATCGGGCGGGGCACGATCTGCGCTATGCCATTGATTCGACGAAGCTGAAAAACGAACTGGGGTGGGAACCGAGCCTGCAGTTCGAGGAAGGTATCGAAAAAACCGTGCGCTGGTACTTGGACAATCAGGCGTGGCTCGACAGCGTGACCAGCGGCGAGTACGAAAAGTATTACGAGAAGATGTACGGGCGGCGGTAAGCCTGGGCGATGTATTTTGTCCGGGGCGGTTGAATTGAGTTGATAACCGATCGTTTAAACGTTCAGCATATGTTGGTGGATGATATTGCATTGACGCTGTATCCCGGAGTGGGATCCAGGACGGCGATCCATCTGATCGCCTGTTTCGGTTCGGCGGAACGGCTATTCGCCGCGACTGCCGATGAAATCGTCGAACGGGCCGAACTGAGACCCGACCTGGCGCAGCGAATCAGCCGCCGGGAGTATCACGAACGGGCTGCGAAAGAGGTCGATTCGATCCGTCGCAACGGAATCCGGGCTATCGATTCGTTGTCGCCCGACTACCCGCAGCGGCTTCGGGAGTGTTCTGATTATCCGCATGTGCTCTATGTCAGCGGGGATATCGATCTGAACCGGGGACGTTGGCTCACGGTCGTCGGCACGCGCGATTGCACGGTGTACGGGGCCGGCGTATGCGAACGGATTATCCGCGAAGTGGCCGGCCTGTGTCCCGATACCGTGGTGGTGAGCGGATTGGCTTTCGGGATCGACATCGCGGCGCACAGGGCTGCCATGCAGGCCGGACTCGCTACGGTCGGGGTCGTCGCGCATCCGCTGGATCGCATCTATCCGAGAGAACATACGCGGGATGCCCGCCACATGGTGCACGAAGGCGGCGCCGTGGTGACCGAGTTTTGCAGCGGGTATAAGACCGAACGCTCTTCGTTCATTTGCCGGAACCGGATTATCGCCGGCCTGGGCGACGGGACGTTGGTCGTCGAATCGCACCGTCGCGGCGGCTCGCTGGTGACCGCGGGGATGGCCGACGGTTATCACCGGATCGTTATGGCCGTTCCGGGGCGCGTCTCCGACTCGTCGTCGGACGGAACGAACGGCCTGATCAAGAGCCTGAAAGCCCAGATGGTATGCTGCGGACAGGATGTGGTCGAGGCGCTGAACTGGCAGCCTGCCGATCCGGTTGAACCGGTGCGGAAACCGGCGAGGCAATCGCCGATCGATATACTTGCCGGTTCGCCGGAAGAAGCGGTATTGCAGTTGATCGGCACCGACGTTCCCGTATCGTCGGAGGAATTGAGCCTGCGCAGCGGGATTGCGCCGCAGGAATTGTCGCCGCTGCTGTTGGAACTCGAATTTTCAGGATTGATCCGCTCGTTGCGGGGTAGTTTTTACGTCAGATGTTGATCGATACGCATAGCCATATGTACGACGTCGCTTTCGACGACGACCGGGACGAAGCGATCGCGCGCGCGCAGGCCGCCGGAGTGGGGAAGATGCTATTGCCCGCCGTCGACCGCGAGTCCTACGATGCGATGTTCGCCCTGTCGAGGCGTTATCCGGCGTATTGCCGCCCGATGATGGGGCTGCACCCGACTTCTGTGAATGGCAATCCGGACTACCGGGCCGATCTCGACCGCGTGGCGGAGTACTTGCAGGAGCCTCCCGCGGGGATTCGTTTCTGCGGTGTCGGCGAGATCGGACTCGATTTCTACTGGAGCCGCGATTTCCGGGAACAGCAGATGCAGGCGTTGCGCTTCCAAATCGAACTGGCGCTAGCTTACGACCTGCCGGTCGCCATCCATACGCGGGATGCCTGGGACGAGATGTGCGGATTGCTGGAGGATTTCGGCGGACGGGGTTTGCGCGGGGTGATGCACAGTTTTTGCGGAACGGCCGAACATTACCGGCGGATTCGGGCGGTCGGGACGTTCTGTTTCGGAATCGGCGGTCCGGTCACGTATAAAAAATCGGCCGTGGCCGAAGTGCTGCCGGCCATGCGGCTCGACGAGCTGCTTCTCGAAACCGATTCTCCATACCTGCCTCCGGTGCCGTACCGCGGCAAACGGAACGAAAGCGGTTACCTGCCGCTGATCTGCGAACGGATCGCCGCGATTTACGGTATTTCGCCGGACGAAGTGGCGGAGACGACCGCCCGGAGCGTCCGGAAGATATTCGGCGACGCGTTCTTCTGACGTTTTCCACTTCCGGAGCGGGCCGGTAAACGTTACGACGGAATATCTTTTGCGATAAAATGCCGTCCGGTTTTAATAATTCAGGATTTTTTCGTACATTGCTACGCTTTTTGAGCCGAACACTACTTCGACCCCGGCTCGGAAGTTTCAGTAAAAGTTTTTAGGAGAAGTGTCCGAGCGGTCGAAGGAGCACGCCTGGAAAGTGTGTATACCTCAAAAGGGTATCGCGGGTTCGAATCCCGCCTTCTCCGCGATTTGAGATAATTGCAGATGTCCGTACAGCCGGCCGTGAGGCGGTTGTGCGGATGTTTTTGTTTTCAGATACTCTTGCCCGGACGCGGGAATGACGGCGTCGGCGCGTTGCGAAGCGGCGGGAATGTAAATCCTGCCCGATGCCGGAACTGTTCGGCGACAGGCGATGCATAGCGGGCCGGCGGCGGCTTTCGCCGAGGCGGACCCTCTTTCGAAACCCGCGAAGCGGGCGCGAACGGTTCCGTTCCGGATCGTTATAAATAAAAAGCGATCGTGAAATTGTTATAAGTTTTTTTAATTTTGCGAACATCGGGGAAATATCCTTATGCATACGTGTTTCCCGTCTGTAATACGGGTAGGATTATCCGTAATTCGGGTACGGTCGATATGGCCTGTTTTTAGGTATTTTTGTGGTGCGGGGAGTAAAAGATGGAAACGAAAGAACGATAATATATAAAAGCCTATGTTGCGAAAAATAAGAGTAACGCTTGCCGTCGTCTGTTTTACGCTGATCACATTGTTGTTTCTCGATTTTACGGGAACGTTGCACGCGTGGTTCGGGTGGCTGGCGAAAATTCAATTCTTGCCGGCGGTACTGGCGCTGAATGTCGGCGTAATCGTGGCGCTGCTGGCGTTGACGCTTCTGTCGGGGCGTGTCTACTGTTCGGTGATCTGCCCGTTGGGGGTATTTCAGGATGCGATTTCGTGGATCAGCGGGAAACGGAAAAAGAAAAAATACCGTTTTTCGTATTCGCCGGCCGTATCGTGGCTGAGGTACGGTGCGCTGGCGTTGTTCGTCGTCGCAGCGGTCGCCGGTATCGGTTCGCTGGTGGCGTTGCTCGCTCCGTACAGTTCCTACGGCCGCATCGTGCAAAACCTGTTCGCTCCCGCGTATCAGTGGGGAAATAACCTGCTGGCCTATCTGGCCGAAAGAGCCGGCAGTTACGCTTTCTACCGGACGGAGGTGTGGATGAAAAGCCTGCCGACTTTTCTCGTGGCCGCCGTTACTTTCGTGACGCTGATCGTGCTGGCGTGGCGTAACGGTCGTACTTATTGCAATACGATTTGCCCGGTGGGTACGGTGCTGGTTTTTTTTTCCAGGTATTCCCTGTTCCGTCCGGTGATCGATACGGAAAAATGCAACGGTTGCGGTCTTTGTGCGCGTAAATGCAAAGCGGCCTGCATTGATTCGTCGAAGCATCGGATCGATTACAGCCGGTGCGTGGATTGTATGGATTGTATCGACGCTTGCCGGCAGGGAGCCGTCGGTTATCGGTTCCGGTTTGCGAAAACCGGTGCGAAACCGGCCGTCGCTTTCGGCTCGATGCGAACACCGTTGTCAATGCGACGGGCGTTTTCGTCGATTCGATCCTTCAGATGGACGACCCGACCGGCATTCATCTGGTGCGTCCCAGTCAGGGAGTCCATTTGGTGCTCGACCGAAAGTTCCTTCGTAGCGAACAGGCCGTGATGATCCCGAAAACCGATAACGGCCGTGTGCTGTTCGCCGTTCCGTGGCATAACTACGTGGTGGTCGGCACGACCGACACGACGGTCGAGCGGCCGTCGCTCGAACCCCGTCCGCTGGAGGAGGAGATCGATTTCATTCTCCGTACGGCCGACCGTTACCTGAGCGGCCGTCCCCGGCGCGAGGACGTGCTGTCCGTGTTCGCCGGACTTCGTCCGCTGGCCGCCCCGAAATCGAGCGGGGAAAGTACGAAGGAAATTTCGCGCAGTCACAAAATTATGGTGTCCGGGTCGAACCTGATCACGATCATCGGAGGCAAGTGGACGACCTATCGCCGGATGGCGCAGGATACGGTCGACCGGGCCATTTCGCTGGGACTCGTTGCTCGGGCCCGCTGCGTGACTGAGAATCTGCGCATTCACGGATATCGCGAGACGACCGATTTCGATCATTATCTTTATGTCTACGGATCGGATTTGGAAAAGGTAGAAGCGCTGATCCGCAGTTCGGAGGAAAACGGCCGGCAGCTGCATCCCCGTTTCAGATTCCGCGTCGGACAGGTCGTGTGGGCCGTGCGCGAGGAGATGGCGCTGCATGTCGAGGATGTGCTGTCGAGGCGTATCCGGGCCCTGTTCCTCGATGCCCGGGCCGCGCGGGAAATGGCCCGTCCCGTGGCGGAGATTATGGCGCGCGAGCTGGGTCGCCCGGGAGAGTGGATCGAGTCCGAGACTCGCAGCTTCCAGTCTTTGTGCGACGGGTACGTATTGCAACGGGAACGAGTTTGACAATTCAAAAATCATATCGAAATGGACAGTGAAAAATACATACTCGCCCTGGATCAGGGAACTACTTCGTCCCGGGCCATTATCGTCAATCGGCAGGGGCAGGTCGTGGCCTTGTCTCAGCGCGGTTTCGAGCAGATCTTTCCCCGTCCCGGATGGGTCGAGCACGATGCCTCGGAAATATGGTACACCCAGTCGTCGGTTGCCGCCGAGGCGGTCGCCAAAGCGAATCTGACCGGGCTGGATATCGCCTGCATAGGGATCACCAATCAGCGTGAAACGACCGTGATCTGGGATCGGGAGACATCGCTGCCGGTCTATAACGCGATCGTGTGGCAGGACCGCAGGACCGCCGCCTACTGCGAGGAGCTCAAAGGCAAGGGCTACGAGCAGGCGATTCATCAGAAGACCGGCCTGATTCTGGACGCCTATTTCTCGGCGACCAAGATCAAGTGGATTCTTGATAACATCGAGGGCGTGCGCGAGCGCGCGGAGAAGGGCAAGCTCTGCTTCGGAACGATCGACAGCTGGCTGGTCTGGCGGTTTACGCGGGGTGGGGCGCATGTGACCGACGTGTCTAACGCGTCGCGTACGATGCTCTTCAATATCCACACGCAACAGTGGGACGACGATCTGCTCGATCTGTTCGGTATTCCCCGAGCGATTCTGCCCGAAGTAAAGGCCAGCAGCGAAGTTTACTGCGATACGGCCACGACGCTCTTTTCGACGAAGATACCCATTTCGGGCATTGCCGGCGACCAGCAGGCCGCTCTTTTCGGACAGCTTTGCGTCGAGCAGGGCATGTCCAAGACGACCTACGGAACGGGTTGCTTCGTGATGATGAATACCGGCGACCGGCCGGTTTTTTCCAAAAACGGGATGCTGACTACGATCGCATGGAAGATAGGGGAGCAAATAACTTATGCGCTCGAGGGGAGCGTCTTCGTCGGCGGAGCCGCGATTCAATGGCTGCGCGACGGCTTGGAAATCGTCCGCTCGGCGCACGAGACCGAAGAGTTGGCGCTGTCGGTTGCCGACAGCGACGGAGTCTATTTCGTTCCGGCCCTGACGGGCCTGGGCGCGCCCTATTGGGATCAGTACGCGCGGGGACTTCTGGTCGGTCTGACCCGAGGAACGACGAGGGCCCATATAGTCCGTGCGGCGCTCGAGGGCATCGCTTTCGAGGTGTACGACGTGATCCGGGCCATGGAGCACGACGCGACGCGGCGCTCGACGGAAATGAAAGTGGACGGGGGAGCCGTGGCGAACAATTTCCTGATGCAGTTCCAGTCCGACCTGACGCGCGGCGGAGTCGTCCGGCCGAAGATTCTGGAAACGACGGCGATGGGAGCGGCCTATCTGGCCGGGCTGGCCGTCGGCTTCTGGAAGGATACGGAGGAGATCGGCCGCTACGCCGAGGTCGAGCGACGCTTCGAGCCCGAAATGCCGCAGTCCGAGGCCGAGCGCAGGATCGAGCGCTGGCATGAAGCCGTCGGCCGCGCCGGAGGCTGGGCCAAGGACGACTGACGGGGCGTACCGCTTTTCATTGCGGCCCCTCCGGCCGGCGGGCGACGGGGCCTAATCGCTCCCTGAACCCTGCTCATAGGCGGGAGATGACAGCCGGTCCTGCCTTGATATGAGAAGACTCGGCGCGCCGGACGCTGCGGCCCGTCGCTCGTACTATGCCCGGATTGCGGGCCTGACAGGAAAGCGAAAGGGCGAAACGGAAGAAACCCTACGAAACGAATACAATGGAGTTATGACACCTTTTACAGCGGAATTACTCGGGACGATGCTTATGATCCTGATGGGCGACGGCGTAGTCGCCAACGTGGTACTCGACAAAACCAAGGGACATGCCGGAGGCTGGATGGTCGTTACGACGGCATGGGCGTTGGCCGTGTTCGTCGGGGTCGTCGTGGCGGCTCCCTACAGCGGCGCTCACCTGAACCCGGCCGTTACGTTCGCTTTTGCGCTGACGGGACAGTTTCCTTGGGAGCGGGTGCTCCCGTACGTGTCGGCCCAGATGATCGGGGCCGCGCTCGGGGCGGTTCTGGTTTGGCTGGCCTACAGGCCTCATTTCGAAGCGACGCCGGACCCTCGGACCAAGCTGGCCGTTTTCTGTACGGCTCCGGAAATTCGGTGCACCGGCTGGAATTTTCTCACCGAGCTGATCGGGACGTTCTCGTTGCTGTTCATCATCTTTTACATTACAGTCGGAGAGATCACGCTGTCGGACAATATCTCCACGTTGCCCGTTGGACTGGGCTCGGTCGGCGCCCTGCCGGTCGCGTTCACGGTCTGGGTGATCGGCCTTTCGTTGGGCGGTCCGACGGGCTATGCGATCAATCCTGCCAGAGACTTGGCGCCGCGCGTTGTCCATGCCCTGTTGCCGATCCGAGGCAAGGGCGGAAGCGACTGGAGCTATGCGTGGATTCCGGTCGCGGCACCTCTGTGCGGCGCGGCGTTGGCAGCGTGGCTTTATAATATGCTTCTGTAGCCGATTGCCCGGTTGCGCGGCGTTTTCGGTTTGAAAGCGGGCGTTCAGAAGGCCGGGGCCGGTTCAGAAGCTTTGGTGCAAAGAGGACCGCCGTTTGGGTGAGCGCTCACGGAAAAGCCCCGTCTGAAAACGGGGCTTGGGAAAGACTAAGGGTTCGCAGCCGCTTAATTTTCTTTTTCCAACATGGTCTCCGTTCCGTCGAGGCTCAGGAATGTCTTGCCGTCTTTCTCGACGATCGTGGCTGTTTGGGTATAGTCGCTGGTCTGTCCGTTGCCGATGCTTCGGCCTTTGAGGATCACCTTGTCTGCTTCGCCCTGCAACTCCCACGATTCGATAGGGAGCGTCGCCATGTTGATGGAACCGGCCTTGCCTTCGATTTGCAGTTCGACTCCCATCCGCTTCGTCGAATCGATCGGATCGGGCATGGTCCATTTGCCTATGGCTTTCGCATACGTTGCGTCCGTGGCGACCTGAGTCGCCGGAGGGATTTCCGACATTTTCCCCAGATAGGAGACCGAAATCAGGTTGCCGATGAGCAGGCCGTTCGCATCCGTCTTGTCCGCTTCGTCGAGCGAGAACGTGTGCGTGTCGTCTCCCGTGAGGGCCTTCACCGTAACGGTATTCATCGAGGCGTCTACGATCACCCCGTCGAATCGGTTCGGCGTATTGTCCTTACACGCGGTCGAGGTCAACACTGCGGCGAGCGCGAGGAATAAGATTTTTTTCATAATCTTGATTTTTAGCAAGAAAACAATGTAAAGTTAATTATTTTTTGTTAAGTTATGCCGATAGCTGGCATAAAATAAGTGCATGGCAGAATGGTGAATTTGAGAAACGTGTGTTAATCGGTTGACAAATAGTATATTATATCCTGTTTGCTTGAACGGGAGTCTGTAGGACCGTGCCAAGACCGAACGGCGTACGGAGGCGGTCGCTACCGTAGCGGTTGCAGGCTTCGGACAGAGCGGTTTCCCCCGTTATTTTCGGTTGTCGTGCGAAACGTTGCGCGCGGGAATTTATAGGGCTGCGACAGACAGGCCGCCATGCTCGTCTATACAAGCCGTCGGAGTATGTATCCGAAGGAGCGCAAGCGGAATTTTGCGGCCCGGAAGGCTGGACTCCATGCGGCGAGAGGCCCGACGAGCAGAGTGAAAAAGGATCGGTCGGATAGATTTCGGTCCGTTCCTTTTTGTACTTTTGTACAGGAATAGTTCATTTATGCATGCGATAGCTTGATAGGTATGGATGTCAGCGATATCATAAATAAAATCTACCGGTTGCCCCAGACTTCCCTCGATACGTTGATTGGCTCCGTGTCGGAAGTGGAATACCCCAAAAATTTCCATTTGCACCGGGAAAATAAAAAGGAGACCAAATCCTATTTTATCAAAAAGGGGATCGTTCGGGCATATACCCATAAGGACGATAAGGAAGTTACGTTCTGGTTCGGTCAGGAGGGGGATCTCGTGTTGCCTTTGCAGACTCTTTCGTCCGGCTTGGGAGAGTATGCCACGGTGGAGCTTCTGGAAGACTGTATATTGTACGAAATTGCTTTAGAGCGGCTTCAGGAGCTGTATCTGAACGATATACATATTGCCAACTGGGGACGCAGATACGCGGAATGCGCATGTATAAAGTCGGAGAAATTGTTCATAGCACGGCAATTCAAGACATCGTTGGAGAGATATCGAGAGCTTATAGGCGAGTATCCCGACATAGTGCAAAGGGTTCAGTTAGGCATAATAGCTTCTTATTTGGGTATTTCTCAAGTCAGTCTGAGCCGTATCCGGGCCCGGATAAGATGAATTTATCAAATGTAAAAACGGCTTTTAAAACATGTAAAAGAGGGATGGGATCCGAATGCGGAAATTTGCATTCCGCAAAAATGGAAGTTATGAACTGGTTTCTTTTGGTGGTGTCCGGGTGCGTGGAGCTCGTTTTCACTTACTGCCTGAGCAAGGCGAGCAAGACCGAGGGTTTGGAGAAAGGCTTATGGAGCATAGGTACGGCAAGCGCCATCGCGCTTAGTCTGTACATCGTGACGAAAGTACTGAAAACCTTGCCTATCGGAACGGCTTATGCCGTCTGGACGGGTATAGGCGCGGTCGGTACGGTTATAATAGGTATCGTTTTCTTTAAAGAGCCTGTAAGTTTCGGGAGACTTTTCTTTATCTTTACGCTGATCGTATCCATCGTGGGGCTGAAAGTTGTCTCTTCCTGAGCTATATCGTATATGATAGAGCAAGACTGGAAAGGCATTTCTTTCCGATCCGCAGCCGGCTGCAAATATAGGGATATATGTCGTATGCCGCGCATTATAGCGACGATTCGGCCGGAGCGCGAGGTGTGAGCTTCTTTTTATATACGCCCGCTACAGAGTTGCCGTTTGGGGAGCCGCATCGGGCGGCAGGCGGCAGACGATCGCCTCGAAAGGCCGGAGCGCGATCGGGCCGGACGGCTCGATCCGGGTGCGATCGCTGTAGTTGCTCAGCAGGACTTCCGCATCCGTCGTGTCGGTATCGACCGTGGCGCAGGCTTCTTTCGGCGTGAAGTTGAGCAGAATGAGGAACCGTTCGTAGTTGCCTTCGCGCACGTAGGCGAATACTTGCTTGTTGTCGGCGTCGGTCAGTCGGAAGCTTCCGATTATCAGTTCGCGGTTCGACCTGCGGAGCCGCATCGCCTTTTTGAAATAGTTCAGCACCGAATCGGGGTCGTTCTGCTCGTCCTCCACGTTGACCCGTTTTCGGTTCGGGTTGATTTTCAGCCAAGGCACCCCAGTGGTGAACCCCGCCCGTTCGCTGCCGTCCCATTGAAAAGGCGTCCGGGCGTTGTCGCGAGCCGTTTGCTTCTGTTCCTCGAGAAAGGCTTTCAGGTCGCCTCCTTCCTTTCGGATCTGCAAGTAACGGTTTCGCGTATCGATGTCGTTGTAGTCGTCGATGTTCTCGAAGCGGATGTTGCTCATGCCGATTTCGTCTCCGGCCAGCCAGAAAGGCGTCCCGCGCATCGTGAGCAGGAAGGTGGCGAGCATCTTGGCCGCATTTTTTCGATGCTCCGGCGCATCGCTTCCGAAGCGGCTGACCATGCGGGGCTGGTCGTGGTTGCCCAAATAGACGGCCGGCCAGCCGTCGCCGGCCGCTCGGTCCAGTTCGGCGAACATCTTCTTGACCGCCAGCAGGCTATAGTCGATCCCGGTATCCGGTGCGTCGGGCTTGGTCGTCTTGCGCAAGTCGGGAATCTCGAACGTGTAAAGCATGTTCAGCTCTCGCCGCGACGGCTCGACGAAACGGTGCAGGTCCGGCGGCTTGACTCCCGAGCCTTCGCCGACGGTCATACCGGCTCGTGACCTGCTCGTTCATTTCCCGTAGGTAATCGTGCAGATGCGGCCCTTGGGAATAGTAGTCGAACATGTCGGGATATTTGCGCGAGTCGACTTCCGGGTACGAGATGTCTTTCGATATGTAGGGAATCGAGTCCATCCGGAAGCCGTCGATCCCTTTGTCGAACCAGAATCTCATCAGTTCGTAGATTTCATGCCGAACCCGGGGATTCTCCCATTTCAGGTCGGGCTGTTTGCGGGAGAAATAGTGCAGGTAGTAGGACATCGTCGCGAAATTGTACCTCCATGCGTTCCCTTCCTCGTCGAAAAAGCTTTTGCGTCGCGGAGGCTCTCCGTTCTCGATCGGCCACCAGTGGTAGAAGTCGTAGAAGGGATTCAGGCGCGATTTGCGGGCTTCGACGAACCACGGATGTTCGTCGCTCGTATGGTTGACGACCAGGTCGAGCACGAGTCTCATGCCCCGGGAATGGACTTCGGCGAGTAGGGTGTCGAAATCGTCCATCGTGCCGAAATCGGCCATGATCCGGCGGTAGTCGCGTATGTCGTACCCGTTGTCGTCGTTCGGCGAATCGTAGATCGGATTCAGCCAGATCACGTCGACGCCCAGATTCTTGACGTAGTCCAGGCGGGAAACGATTCCCTGCAGATCGCCGATGCCGTCGCCGTCGCTGTCCATGAAACTGCGCGGATAGATTTGATAGACCACGGCCTCTTTCCACCATGCGTCATGGGAGTCTGCGCTAGGCCCGGCTTGGAGTTCTCCGGCTCGTTCGTGCGAATTCATAAAGTCGTTTTTCGGGATTGTCCTGCGAAAATTATACCGTTTTCCTGTTACGGTCCGACGCTTCGGCCCGATGGCGGAAACGGGACGGGACGTTTGGAAAAGTGCGCGTTCGTTTATTCGTTTTTGAAACGTAGTAGAGGCCGGGCTAATCCCCCGGCCTCTACTACTTACCTTATGAGTTACAGACGGTCTACTTTCTTGCGTATGCGCTCGGCCGCGTCGTTTACGTCTTGCTGCATTCGCTCGGCGGTTCGGTCGGCATGGTCCAGTATCCGTTCCTCGTAATTGTTTACGGTGCCGTAAGCGTCTCTTGCCCGATAGTTGCCCTCGGAGCTCATAGGAGCCGTTCCCGACGTGCGATAGTCATGGTACTGCGATTCGTCGGTCAAGTCGTCCCGAATGCTTTCTACGCCTTCCTTGAAACGATTTTTGCGCTCTTTGATCTCCTTTTTAGCCTGCTTGGCTTCCTGACGGATTTCTTTTTTCAGCTCGCGGGCGCGTTTGTCGATATCGTCGACGCGGTTTTCATACCGGTTCGAGTACTCCTCGACATGGTCCTTGACTTCGCCTACGCGCTCCTTGAGGTCTCGGATTTGATCCCGTTTTTGTTGTCTTACTTCCTGCTTGGCGTCGCGGGCTGCCTGCCTTATCTCTTTCTTCGTGTCTCTGACCGTCCGGTCGAATTCGTCTATCCGGTCGCTCAGCCGGTCTTCGTAGCTGTCGCTGCGATACTCGTACGGGCCTTCTTTTTTCATGATTCTATGTTTTTTACGTTAAATAATCGAGAGGGGTTATCCTCGGCTGTCCATGCTGTTGATGTCCGGATTGATCGCGGTGACATCCTGTTCGACGGTCCGTTCGGGGACGACCTCGTCCGAGTTTTGCTCGGTTCTCCTCGGAACCGGAGGCGTGTCGCAAGGCGTCAGTTGCGTTCTGGTGCTGACATGCTCCGGTCCCGAGCAGTCCGGCTGGCTGTCGGTCCGAGCGGTCGTATTTTTTCTGTTCATTCCCAATGCGTTTTTTCGATTCGTTCCGGTTTGGCCGGCTTACGTCGTTTCTGGGAACAACGTTCGTACCACAGTTTTCTCGGCGATTCGTTTCGGAAGCGCTTCCGGCTCTATTGAACGGATACACATGCCGTAGCGACGCGGTGGAAATTTGTTGCCGGAACCGGAATACGAGAACTGCCGGATTCGGTGTGAGCAGCTATTTTCGGCGTTCGTGCCCGGATGCGGGAGACAAAGGGCGGGGGTCGGATCACGGTTTGTCGGCCGGCCCATGACAGACAATCATCGTCCGAAGATTTCTCCGAGCCAGTGGGCGATCGCCGTCCGGGGAGAATAAAGCAGCATGCGCGGTCCCGAGAAGCGCATGACGCGCCTCATCTTTTCCTGCATGGCCGACCTGTAGCAATGAACGGGACAGCGGCGGCAACTCGTTTTCGCCTCGCCGAAAGCGCATCGGTCCAGTCTTTCGTGCGCATAACGGATCAGGGCGGCGCATTCGGCGCATAGTGTCGGATGTCCCTCCTTTTTCTTGCAGTACAGTCCGACCATGTATTCTACGGTTCGTTTTTCCCGGTCTATTCGTGAACGTGACGGCTTTTTCCGGTCGACAGGCATATGGATCGTTTTTTCGATAAGACGAGAATCGCCGGTTTCTATTTTTCTCGCTATTGCAAAGATAAGAGCAATATTAAATATTCTCTCTGGCGGGAGGAAAGGGCTTTCCAGATTATATCCTTATCTTACGCGTTTAAGAAAAGACAGCTTGATCGTTTTGAGCGAGCAGTCTTTTCTGCAGGTAGGTCACTTTACTCCGTAGCTTTCCAACTTGCGGTAGAGCGTTGCGATACCGATGTCCAAAAGTCGCGCGGCTTCGGCTTTGTTGCCATGCGTGTGCTCCAGCACGCGAAGGATATGGCGACGCTCGACCTCTTCGAGGGTCAGGGAATCGGCCGAGGCGCCGCTTTCGGAAGTCATGCGGAATTCCGGCGAAAGGCAGTCGGAGGTCAGCGTATCCCCATCAGCCATAATCAGGCTGCGTTCCACTACATTGCGCAATTCGCGGACGTTGCCATGCCATGCGTGGCGTTCGAGGGCCTCGATATAGGCCTTGTCGATCGTCTTGATGCGCTTGCCCATTTTCGAGGCGAATTGTGCGGCGAAAAAGTCGATGTAGCCGCCTATATCGCCCGGACGTTCGCGCAAAGAGGGCAGGTGAATATGGAACACGGACAGCCGGAAATAAAGGTCCTCGCGGAAATTGCCGGCGGCGATCTCTTTTTCGAGGTTACGGTTCGTGGCGGCGATGATACGCAGATCGACCTTGGTCGGTAGGGTTTCGCCGATCTTGATGAATTCGCCGCTTTCGAGTACGCGCAACAGCTTGGCTTGCAGTTCGACAGGCATTTCTCCGATTTCGTCGAGAAACAGTGTGCCGTGGTCGGCTTCTTCGAATAGCCCTTTTTTGTCTTTTGTCGCACCCGTGAAGCTACCGGCACGGTATCCGAAAAGTTCGCTTTCGAGCAGGTCTTTCGTAAAGGCCGAGCAGTTGACGGCGACGAATGTCTCTTTGGCGCGGGAACCGGCGTGGTGGATCGCTTGCGCGAAGACCTCTTTGCCTGTTCCGGTTTCGCCCGTGAGCAGCACCGACGTGTCCGTCGCGGCGACTTTGCGTGCCAGATCCACGGCCTGACGGAGCGCTCCGGAGGAACCGATGATACGGTCGAACGAATGTTCGTCGGACATTTTTGCTTCAAAACGCGCCAGGCGCCGCTGCATCTGCGCTTTCTCCGTCGCACGGCTCAGCAACGGAAGGATTTTGTTATTGTCGTCTCCCTTGGTGATATAATCGAACGCGCCGTTCTTGATAGCCCGTACTCCGTCGGGTATATTGCCGTAAGCCGTCAGAAGAATCACTTCGGATTCCGGTACCGCCGCTTTGATTTTCGCCACCAGATCGACTCCGTTACCGTCGGGTAATTTCACATCGCACAATACCACGTCGGGAGTTTCGCGTTGTAGTATCTTCAGTCCCGATGCGCAATTTTCCGCTTGCAAGACATCGTATCCCTCCAGAGAAATGATACGCGCCAACAACCCCCGTAGTTGCGGTTCGTCGTCTATGATTAGAATTTTCGACATAACTGCCATAATACCATTCTTTACTTGCAAAGATAGCTGTTTATCTTTATTTTGATAATTTATCGACCGGAACGGGGCAGGGCGGAAAATTATGACGTTATTTGCTGGTAAGGACTCTCCGACTATTCTGTTGTTTATTTTAAGATTAAGATACGAGCATCTATCGCATCTTATCCCCTATATGTGTTTGCTGGAAAGTATTTATGAAATTTGCAGACGTTTCAATGCTCCAAACATGAAGAACATACGACCGAACTCCGAAACATTTGTTGCCTCGAATTGTCGTTTGGGATAATATGTTCATTCTATTTTGCAGCATCATAAATTTTCAAAAGTGGTGCAAATGTACAGAATAATCTCGCAATACTCCAAATATTTTTTATTGAATTCATCAAATTACCCTATAACAATCGCTGTGAGACTTAAGAGGATGTTCAATGTACTATTATTCGAATACTTCGCAATAATGGTTTGGAATATTTATCAAATGTATTATATGAAATCTCATTGGCGATGATTTCTGTTGTTATATTCAGATATACCAATCGCTTGATTATCAGAATATATTTTGGCTGAAAAACAATTCAGTTCTATTCGAATATTATCTGTAATTTGGATAAGTTTTAGTGGTACTGATAAAATTTGCCTATTTAACGTGAGTTCGATATAAGGGATAATATTATTCGTTTGAGAATTAGGAACATA
>ERZ857882.3201-NODE-3201-length-15770-cov-3.737830_pt1 | contig 15770 bp, 13 predicted proteins | sample MGYA00519697_ERZ857882 | MGnify/ENA primary metagenome ERZ857882 (study PRJEB31778, sample SAMEA3449373) | human gut metagenome | biome: human gut; feature: human-associated habitat; material: faeces | place: United Kingdom | collected 2010/2012 ...
GCCAGCTGGATGTCCATGCTATCAGCCAGATGGAACAGAAATTCGACAAAACCCGTTTTGTTCGTGTGGACAGCGATACGATCGACAATCTGATCCGTAAGGATAACGTTGGTCAGGTTACACTGAATGAAGACCAGAAGAATGCTTTGCAGGAAATGTTCAAAAGCCAACTGCCGAAGATCGAAAAGACCGATTTCATCGTTACATTCGAAGCATTGGGTGAAAACTCTAATCCGGTTATGCTGACCCAGAGCGAATACATGCGTCGTATGCGTGAAATGTCTGCTATGCAGCCGGGAATGTCATTCTACGGAGAAATGCCTGACAACTACAATCTCGTGTTGAATACCGATCACGAATTGGTTAAGAAGGTACTTTCTGAGGAAGAACAGAACTGCGAAGAAAAACTGAAACCGATCCTAGCGGACCTGAAAGGCTGGAAAGCACGTCAGGAAGACCTTCGTGAAGCGCAGAACAAGAAAAAGGAAGAAGAGATTACTTCTGCTGAAAAAGAAGATATGACAAACACGAACCATAAGATCGACGAACTGACTTCGCAACGTAATGCAATCCTGGCAGAATATGCAGGTAGCAATAAGCTGGTCAGCCAGTTAATCGACCTGGCACTGCTTGCCAACGGTATGCTGAAGGGTGAAGCATTGAGCAAATTCATTAAACGCAGTGTTCAGCTGATCGGATAAATAAGTGAGTTACTCACTATGTATAAAATATCATATAAACCGTTCACCCTTCGCCTGCTTGGCATTAATATGTTATTATACAGATTGCTATAGAGGTGAATGATAGGTGAATGATTGATCGAAAAGGTGAAGGGTTGCTTTAAACCCTTCACCTTTTTTGTTTTATATTACTGCACAGTAATAGCCAGGCTATTATGTATTAACTCAAAAGTCTTTTACTTTTATCTCTGGTACAATAAGCTATTGACTTACCGACCTACGTCGTTAAGCTTGTCGACGTAGGTCGGTAAGCATTGCGACGTATATCGGCAAGCTTAATGACCTACGTCAATAAGCAAACAACTACCTTTTCACGCCTTATCTTCCAATAACTCTGAACTTACTTCTTCGGTATGTATTCATTTATATTTCAAAAGGTGAATGGTTTAAAGTAACCGTTCACCTTTTTCTTTATTCATTCATCTACTATTTACCTTTATAGTAATCTATATGACAGTTTGTTACTATTGTAAAGGTGAAGGGTGAACGGTCTTTTACAGAAAAACTATGTAATTGGAACATGTAGAGACTAGTCATCATTCTGCTTCCACCGTATACCCTTTCAGGTTGGCAAATGTCAGGATGGAGCTGGTGATTGCTTTACCCAGATCGTCTCCGCTGTCATCTCCTTCCTTTTTAAGTTGCTCTTCGATATAAGCCTGGCGTTTGATTGCCAGTTCGGCTATTTCTTTTTGGATAGCTGTTCTCTCCTTTTCCTTTTGGGTGATGATGCTCTTTATTTCTTCTGTAGACTTGTTTTGCAGTTCTTGGGGCAGTTCATCCTTTTTGATGCTCGACAAGACGTTTTGGTCTTCTTTCATCTTATCTACCAGGTCCCATGACGTATTTTTATAAGCAGATCCGGATTTGCTTACGGCACGTTCGGCATAATTGGCCGACGATATTGTACCGGCATTTTTGTCCTGGGCAATCTGATTCATTTTACGTTCTCTCCCGGTAGAGCCATAACTGATATAAGTATCGTTCAACTTATTGTTGCATAGGATGATCTGCGGGTCAAAAGGTGTTTTGATGGCACGGACAGTCGCATCGGCATTTATATTGAAGAATTTGCCGTTTCCTCTCAAAGCGGCATCCTTCCAATAGTCACGGACACCGATTTCTTCATCACCGCAATGGATTGTATTAACAAATATATTTTTCTTCAAGGCATCGGCAATAGCCGTTTTGTAAGAGACAGAACCCTGCGTAAACTCTTCATTGCCGGCAATATAGACCAGTTTCATATCCGCTTCGTTTTGCCCCCACTCCAACTCTTTTACTGCCCGCTGGATGACTGTACCGCAATACTCTTCGCTTCCGCTGGTTGTCAGGGCGAATAATTCTTTCGAGATCAGGTCGAGATCGACTGTCAACGGGGTTATTTGCCGGATATAATCACCTTTATACAGCATATAACTGCCATATTCGTATAAGGCAATCTCTATTTCCGGTGTCTCTCCCTTATATTTCAGCGTCGTGAGTGTATTGACTATATTCCACAGACGGGATTTAGCCTGTTCGATCAGTCCCTGCATGCTGCCGGAAGTATCCAGCAGGATAGCAACCTGTATTTTCGTCTTTTTGGCAGTTACGGCATTTGTGACCGGTGTACTGGCAGGCTCTGCATTCGCCGTTACGTTTCTGGCTTCCAGTATGCAGCCTATTGATGTTGTTAATGCTGTGAATAAGACACATAGTAGAATAATTCTTTTCATATTCGGAATTTTTTTAATAGGTTTATGGCTCAAAAATAGAATGTTAATAATTAAGATTCCGGGAAGAATGTGTGAACCGGCGTTTTGAGTTGGTGAAATATAGGATATAAATGTTTTACTTATATTTACTTTACAATCTCAATAAAACATGATATGAACAGACTGATTATATATTTGACAATATGGCTGCTAACAGGTCCCTGCATAACAATGACAGCACAGGATTCCGTTCCTCCTGTCTATCAAAACAGTGCCAGAAAAGCAGTGATGAAACTCTCCACGTCACTGGAAAGCGGAAAGTCGGATTATTCGGTTGCGACGGATTATGAAGCACTGGCAAAAACACTCATGATACAGGGGGAATACGAGAAAGCAATGAATTATCTTATCAGTGCCCGCCAGTTGTTTTACAAAATCAAAAACAATGAAAAGATAGCACGGGTTGACCGTGAAATGGCAAGGATACAGGAGATACAAGGGAAGATACAAGAGGCTATTTTAAGTTATGGCAATGCCGCCCACCTGTCACAGGACACTAATTTTATTGAACTGAATACGAATGATGTGAACCGGTTAAAGAATATCTCAAACCCAGTTGCACAATCTCCTTATATACAGCGAAATATTGAATTACTGAACACCTCCTACAAACCGGAACAACAGGAGGATCGGGTCGCCGCCTTCCATCAGATGGCAAATGTCAACCTGGTCATGGATAATAAGGAAGCCGCCATAGGTAACCTGAACAGCATATTGTCTGAAGTGAAGGACAAACCGGTAGAAACCATCAAGGTACAAAGAGAAATTGCCAAAGTATATGCCGCCGATAGCCAACAGGTAAAAGCTCTCGCCTCCCTTCAGCAATCCTATGATATGGCGTTGAAGGAGGGCCATACGATAGAGGCGAAGAAAAGCCTGGAACAGCTGGTCGAGCAATACAGGAAAGAGAACCAGCAACGGAAAGCCTTGGACTTATATGCAGACTTTATGGAAAAACTGGAACCGCTGGTTAAATCGGACAGCACACTGATAGACCAGAAATTCTTTCAGGCACATGAAGCCCGTATCGCCCAGTTGGAGAAAGAACGTATCCTGAAAGACGAACTGATCAGAAAGAAAAACACCTTCAACTATGTACTGATCGGCTCGATTGTCCTGATCCTTATTTTTCTCGTGTTTATCGTCAAAGCCTGGTATTCCATCAGACGGAAGAATAAAAAGATAGCCCTCCAGTCGTTGCGCCGTGAGATGAATCCTCATTTCATCTTCAACAGCCTGAATAGTGTGAATCAGTTTATTGCCCAGAATAATGAGTTGGAGGCGAATAAGTATCTTTCCTCCTATTCCCGCCTGATGCGAAATATAATGGAAAACTCCAATAAAGACTTTACGCCGCTCTCGACGGAGCTCGAACAATTGAAAGAATACCTCGATCTGGAACACATGCGTTTCAGCGATAAGTTTGTTTACGAGACAGATGTGGATGAATCGCTTGACACCGACCATATATCTGTGCCTAACATGCTGATACAACCCCAGTTGGAAAATGCGATCTGGCATGGCTTACGGTATAAAGAGTCCGGTGGCCTGCTGAAACTGTCCGTAAAGCCGGAAGGCAATAGTCTTTGTGTTAAAATCGAAGACAATGGGATCGGACTGAAAAAAAGCAACGAGCTTAAAACCCGGCACCAGAAAGAGCATCATTCACGCGGCCTGACTAATACCCGTGAGCGTATCAACCTATTGAACAGCTTGTACGGTATGCATATCACGATCGAAATTACTGAGAAGGAAGGAGATGATGAAGATACAGGCGTGATCGTTCTGCTCAGATTCCCCCTTATTGTCTGATTGCGCATGAAATTTTGTTATAGGATATATTTATTATTTTTTGCTAATGATAATTATATCCTGTAAGTTTGTTGCTTAAATCATTTATTCGTTAAAACAACATCAACATGAATGACACTATTAGAAAAATGAAACAAAGGAAAGTGCTCATACTCGCTTTGGCCTTCCCCTTGTTTTCACCCTTATCCATGCAAGCCATACAAAGAGCCGACAATGTATGTATGGAAATACAGCAGGATAAGAAAATTGTCGGTGTGAAACAGATCAATCCTACGACTGTTGAACTCCTGTTCTCCGATAATCAGAGAATGGCCTTTGACTTTTATGGAGAGAACATCTTCAGAGTATTTCAGGACGTCAACGGAGGGATCATCCGTGACCCGGAGGCCAAACCGGAAGCACAGATCCTGGTCGATAACCCGAGAAAACCGGTATCTCCGTTAACGCTGAAAGAAGATAATAAGACTATTTCTATCAGCACCAAAGAGATCAGACTGGAACTGGATAAAAGCACTTCCCTGTTGAAGGTGACCAATCTGGCAACAGACAAAGTTGTCCTGGAGGAGGTAAAACCTGTTCTTTATGATAAGGGAAAAACAATCCTTACCTTAAAGGAAAATCCCGGCGAATACTTCTATGGCGGTGGTGTACAGAACGGGCGCTTCTCGCATAAAGGAAAAGCGATCGCTATCGAAAACCAGAACAGCTGGACCGATGGCGGCGTTGCCTCGCCTGCCCCCTATTATTGGTCTACCAATGGCTACGGCTTTATGTGGTACACCTTCAAACAAGGTAAATATGATTTCGGTGCAGCCGAAAAAGGGACAGTAATATTGTCACATGATACCGATTATCTGGATGCGTTCTATATGGTCAATGACGGTGCCGTATCCCTGTTGAACGATTTCTATCAGCTGACAGGTAATCCGGTTTTATTACCGAAGTTCGGTTTCTATCAGGGACACCTGAATGCTTATAACCGCGACTACTGGGTGGAAGACGAGAAAGGTATCCTTTTTGAAGACGGCAAACGTTACAAGGAAAGCCAGAAAGACAACGGTGGTGTAAAAGAATCCCTGAACGGCGAAAAGAACAATTACCAGTTCTCCGCCCGTGCCGTGATCAACCGCTACAAGAACCACGATATGCCGTTCGGCTGGTTATTGCCAAACGACGGTTACGGTGCCGGATACGGACAGACCGAAACATTGGACGGAAATATCCAGAACCTGAAAAGTCTGGCTGATTATGCTCATAAAAATGGTGTCGAAATCGGACTTTGGACACAGTCGGATTTGCATCCGAAACCCGAAATCAGTGCCTTGTTACAGCGTGATATCGTAAAAGAAGTGCGCGATGCCGGTGTCCGTGTTTTGAAGACCGACGTGGCTTGGGTAGGTGCCGGTTATTCATTCGGACTGAACGGTGTGGCTGACGTAGGTCATATCATGCCTTATTATGGTAACGATGCGCGTCCTTTCATTATCTCCCTTGACGGTTGGGCCGGTACGCAACGTTATGCCGGTATCTGGTCGGGCGACCAGACAGGCGGCCAGTGGGAATATATCCGTTTCCATATCCCGACTTATATCGGTTCGGGATTATCCGGACAACCGAATATCACTTCCGACATGGATGGTATCTTCGGCGGAAAGAACCTGGCAATGAACACACGCGATTTTCAGTGGAAGACCTGGACGCCGATGCAGTTGAATATGGACGGTTGGGGTGCCAATGAGAAATATCCGCATGCCCTTGGCGAACCGGCAACATCTATCAACCGCTGGTATCTGAAAATGAAATCGGAGTTGATGCCTTATGCCTACAGCATTGCAAAGGAAGCAGTAGACGGTAAGCCGATGATCCGTGCCATGTTCCTGGAATACCCGAATCAGTATACTTATGGTAAAGCAACCGAATATCAGTTCATGTACGGACCGTATTTCCTGGTTGCCCCTATCTATCAGGAAACACAGGCAGATGAAAAAGGTAACGATATACGCGACGGCATTTATCTACCGGAAGGAACCTGGGTAGACTATTTTACCGGAGAAAAATATGAAGGCAACTGTGTTGTCAACAATTTTGCTTCTCCGTTATGGAAGTTGCCGGTATTTGTAAAGAGCGGCGCCATCATTCCGATGACTAATCCTAATAATAATGTTACCGAGATCAATAAGAACCTGCGCGTTTATGAAATTTATCCGGACAGTAACAGTTCGTTTACTGAATATGACGACGATGGCACGACACAAGCCTATTTGAAAGGTGAAGGTGTAACGACCCGGATCGAATCGGAAGTAGGCAGTAAGAATAATGTAACGATTACAATCCGGCCGGCAGTAGGCAGCTTTGACGGTTTCGTAAAAGATAAAGCAACCGAACTCCGTATCAATGTTTCCGAAATGCCGAAAAAAGTGGCTGCCAAAGTTGGTAAAAACAAGGTAAAGCTGACGGAAGCCCGTTCGATGGACGAATTCCTGAAAGGTGAAAACGTTTATTTCTATGATGCAGCACCCAACCTGAACAAGTTTGCAACGAAAGGAAGCGAGTTTGAAAAGGTAACGATCACTAAGAACCCGCAGTTATTGGTAAAGCTCGCTTCTGCGGATATCACAGCGAACGAAACAAGCATCAGCTTTGAAGGTTACAAATTCGATATGGGTAACAGCCACCGTGTTTCGACCGGTACACTGGCCGCTCCTGTTGCACAGGTCACAGATGAAAACCTGGAAGCCTATTCATTGAAACCGACCTGGAATAAAGTGGCTGGTGCCGACTTCTACGAAATTGAATTCAACAATATGCTGTACACGACTATCAGAAATACAGAATTGTTGTTCGACGGGCTGGAAGCTGAAACTGATTATGCCTTCAAGATCCGTTCTGTAAACAAAGACGGTTATTCCGATTGGTCTTCCTTCAATGTGAAGACGAAATCGAACCCGCTCGAATTTGCCATCAAGGGAATCCGGGGTGAAGTAACTGCCGAAGAGCAGGGTGGTTTCGAAATCTTCCGTTTGTTCGACTTTGCTGAACTGGGAGACATGTTCCATACGAAATACCGCAAGAATGCTATACCGTTCGATATGATCATCGACCTGCGCACGGTTAACCAGCTGGATAAATTCCATTATCTGTCACGTCAGGACGGCGGTAACGGAACAATGCTGAGAGGTTTCGTCTCTTACAGTATGGATAAAGAAAACTGGATACCGGTCGATTCCTTCAAGTTCGAACGCAACGGTGATGTGAAGATATTCGAATTCAAGGATAAACCGAAAGCCCGCTACATCAAACTGAATGTAACGGAAGGTGTCGGCAATTACGGTTCAGGCCGCGAATTGTACGTCTTCAAGGTACCGGGAACAGAAAGTTACCTGCCGGGCGATATCAATAACGACAAGAAGATCGACAGCAATGACCTGACTTCTTACATGAACTACACAGGTCTGCGTAAAGGTGACAGTGACTTCGATTATGTAAGTGCCGGCGATATCAACCAGAACGGCCTGATCGATGCTTACGATATATCCGTCGTTGCCACTCAACTGGATGGCGGCATCGAAGAACAGGATACTGCAAAAGTAGCCGGAACGATCGGGATCAGCGCACCTAAACAGTCCTACAACAAAGACGAGATCGTGGAAGTCAAGGTTACAGGTACAGACCTCAAAGCGGTTAACGCATTGAGTTTCGCTTTGCCGTACGACCAGCAGGATTACGAATTTGTCGGCATAGAACCGTTGAACCTGAAAGTCATGGAGAACCTTACTTACGACCGTCTGCATACAAATGGTCAGAAGGCCTTGTATCCTACTTTCGTTAATCTCGGTGACAAGGAAGTTTTGGAAGGTACAACCGACCTGTTCATCCTGAAGCTGAAAGCAAAACGCAAAGTCAAGTTCAACCTGAAGGCCATCGATGGCATACTGGTTGATAAAGACCTGAATATGTCTAAGTTCTAAGAACTTGCCATAGATAAAATTCAGAATCCCCTGTTTCGGTATAATTGTCCGGAACAGGGGATTTTTTTTATGGCTTAAAATAGTATCTTTGTCTGAACGATATATAAAAACGGAAGACTCTGAATATGGAAATGCTACAGAAAATAAGAAGCGTCATCGTTGAAGATGAATCGGCTGCCCGTGAGGCATTGAAGAATTATCTGGCAAAATACTGTCCGGTCATCGAAGTGGTCGGAGAAGCCCACGACTGTAAATCGGCCGTCCCTTTACTCCATGAACTGGAACCGCAATTGGTGTTTCTGGATGTGGAAATGCCCTACGGTAATGCATTCGACGTATTGGAAGGATGTAAAGACCTGTACTTTGAAACCATATTTGTCACCGCTTTTTCTGAATATTCACTCCGGGCGTTGAACCAGAGTGCAGCTTACTATCTGCTGAAACCGGTCAGCATCGAAGAACTGATCCTTGCCGTAAATAAGGTACAGCAACACATCGTCAACCGGGAGATATTCAATCGCAATCAGATTCTGATTGAAAATATGCGCGAGCCGAAACCGGAAAAGCGCCAGGTGATCCTCCCTACTCTCGAAGGATTTGAAGTGATAAAGATGGAAGATATCATCCGGTTGCAGGGAAACGGAAATTTCACCGACATCTATTTGAAAGATAAAAGCAAGAAGATGGTCTGCCGTTTTCTGAAATATTTCAGCGAGATATTGCCGTTCCCGTTTGTCCGTGTACACAAATCACATATAATCAATCTCCATTGTGTCAGGTCATACCACAAAAACTCCGGCGGTTACATCGTGCTGGAAGATAATACGGAGATAGAAATATCCTCCAGCTATAAAGATGATTTTCTCCGGTTACTGAAATCGCAGTGAAAAAAGTTACAGTTTAACTGTTGCGGTACTCCTGTGGTGTCATGCCGGTATGCCTTTTGAAATATCTGTTGAAGAACGACATATTGTTGAATCCCAGCGAAAAGGCAATCTCCTTGATCGGAAGTTCCGTTGATTTCAGCTGTGCTTTAATGTCCATCATAACAATGGCGGTTATTATTTCGAGCGCCGTCTTTCCTGTTTCCTTTTTTATGGTCGAACAAAAATGGGAAACGGTAACACCCAGATGTTCCGCATAAAAAGCAACGCTCCGTTGTTTCGTATAATTCGACATGACCAGTTTGATAAACTCACGGCACATCACTTTACTGCGTGAATGCAATGCGCTTTTCCACTTGCCGTGATTCTTATACAATTCGGCCGTACCTTGCATAAAAATAGTGAAAACGGATTTAATGATCTCCTTATTCTCCAGCGTACAAGGCAATGAATAAGCATGGATCAACGGTTTGAAGATATCCTGATATAACTGTGAAAGATCTTCCGATAAACAGATGACCGGATTCTCAGCCAGTATAGGAAGTAACCGTACGGTTGTTAAGACCAGGTTATTATTCTCCATGAAATCCTGCGAAAAGCAGGCGTAGAAGAAATGAGCATCCGGAGAAACGTCATTGAGCTGGACGAAACTGTCCGGCGTTAATGTGATAAAATCATCTTTTTTGATTGTGTATTCAGACAGGTTGATTGTAGCATGGACAGAACCTTCTACACAAAATGCAAAAAGCACTGCTTTCATTTTACATGAAAAGCGCACGTAGCGATTCAGCATGTCTCCGGTGATATTGTCGCCTGCAATAAAATCCGTGGGAATGTCAAATATTTGTATGTTTGCCTCCATATTGTCCTGATAAATGATTTTCAAAGATAGCATATTTGAGTTTTCTACACCAATAATCGCAAAAACAGGACATAGAAACCCAATAATAGGTATTGATCGTTCCGTTCAAATCTATGTACTTTGCAAAAGTTTAAACAAAGAAAGAAAAAATGAACCGAAAGAGTTCTCTTTTGTTTTATTCTAGAAAGAGGACATGTATTATCTAATAAAATTATAATTATGGAACTAGAGAAGATCGGAGAAAATGCCGGCAAAGTCTGGCATGTGCTGAATGAAGGAAGAGAGTTGACAATACCAGAACTGAGCAGACGGATTGACCTGAGCCACGAAGATACCACCTTAGCAATCGGATGGCTGGCCAGAGAAAACAAAATTTACATACAACGTAAAAACGGGCAGATATTGGTAAGCAACGGAATACAACAAGGACTATACTTTGGATAATATATTATCAAAAGCGTCAGTAAGGTTCATATGCCTGCTGACGCTTTTTTATTATCCGGCTATTTTATCTCCTGATGTTGCCGGTTATTAATATAGGTCAGTGCCGCACCGATCGCCGTCCGGTATTCTGCATATTCCGGTATCAGGAAATGCCCCCCGTACATTTCTTCCAGCCGGGGAAAAATACTTTCACATTGCGGCAATTTCGTCAGATTCCCGATCAGGACGTAATCATGTATGTCGCTGTTCAGTGCAGCAAGGATCACTGATTGCCCGATGCATTGAAGTACCATGTAAATAATACCCAACGCTACGTCTTCCTGCGATGAATTGGCTCCCGCCTTTCCGAAAGTAGAGGCTGTCGCATCCAGAGGCAGTCCGGGCAAAGGTATATTACAGATATCCTGGATTTGCAGGTTTATAGTCGTTATATCTCCTTTCAGGGCCAGCTTGACAATCTGGTGAAAATCCTGCGTTTTAAGTAGCAGGCGGGATAACCCCAGTATGGTACCCCCACCGATCCCTATACCGCCGATATGTTCGATCAGCGGACCGTCCACTTTTACAAACGAAGTCCCTGTCCCCATACTGACAACGATCAGCTTATCCAGCTGCGTCAGATACTGCGCCCCGAGTCCGTTAGCCAGAAATTCATCTGTTTTGGCTGTAGGCAAACCATAGAGCGGCTGATTGATGTATGCACTGCCCACACCGGTGAGCATCACTTTCTCTATGTCGGAAAGGGGAATATCATTCTCATATAAATACTTGCCGAAAGCACCGAACAGCGATGTTACCGGGTCGGTTGCCTTGACAAACATGGGATTCCGGATCTCCTTATCGTCGATCCCCACTATTTTGGTAGTGCTCCCTCCTACGTCTATACCAATTACTATGCCCATAACTTTTTGTTAATAACGGGTTCAAAGATACGTGTTCTTATTGAAAATTAGTACCTTCACGGATAATAACTTTAAATGGAGGACCGGATATGTTCGCAGATTTTAATTTTCAACAGATGATAAGTGCTTTCATCGTACTGTTTGCCGTAATCGACATTATTGGTTCCATCCCCATTATCATCAATCTGAAGGAAAAAGGAAAAGACGTGAATGCTTTAAAAGCAACGGTTATATCTTTTATCCTGATGATCGGCTTCTTTTATGCTGGCGATTTTCTCTTGAAACTATTCCATGTGGATATCGAATCGTTTGCTGTGGCGGGTGCATTCGTTATTTTCCTGCTGTCGTTGGAAATGATACTGGATATCGAGATCTTCAAGAATAACGGACCGATCAAGGAAGCCACGCTGGTGCCTCTGGTCTTCCCCTTGCTGGCCGGTGCCGGTTCGTTTACAACCCTGCTTTCATTGAGGGCCGAGTATGCCAGTATCAATATTGTAGTCGCTTTGATACTGAATATGCTATGGGTATATTTTGTGGTGCGTATGACTAAGCAGGTGGAGCATCTGCTGGGAAAAGGCGGTATCTATATCATCCGTAAGTTTTTCGGCATTATCCTGTTGGCTATATCCGTCAGGTTGTTTACAGCCAATATCACTCTGTTGATTGAAGCGCTGCACGAGTAAAAAGTTACTATAATAAGGATATTTTCAGATCCTTTTTCATTCAATTCAGCTTGATAGTCAAACTATCTTGTTTTCTTTTTGTTTCTATATACCGGATATTTTATTGAATTTACTTGCATTTTTGCCGAACTAAATCAACAATTATGATGGATATAGAATTTAAGCAGATTTATCCTCCGTTACGCGATTGCGTAAATCGCCTGATCGAGCGGAAGATACAAGCAGGCAGGGACAGGACCGCTGCCAATTACCGAAGTGCATGGAACAAGTTTGTGGCCTACAAAGGTCGTAAAGTAAGGGAACTGACTATTGCAGACCTGACGGCAGGGTTGGTACAGGAATTTGTCATGTGGCTGTTGCAGGATAAGAAATCAAGAAATGATGAACTGCCAGGACTTTTACCTGCGCAATCTGAAAGCGATCTATAATAATATAAAAAAAGATCTGCATTATCATGATCCTGCCGGAAATCCTTTTGCGGGACTGCATATCACAGTCCCTTCCACCCGTAAACGGGCTCTTCCCGAGCGTGACATCAAGAGGCTGGCCCGTCTCGATCTGTCTGACAGACCGGAGCAACTGGAGGCTCTTCATCTTTCCCTTTTTCTTTTCTATGCCCGCGGCATGTGTTTCGTAGATGCCTATAAACTGGAACAGGACAATGTGCATTACGGATATATCCAATATAACCGTAGCAAGACACAGGCTGTCCTACAGGTAAAGATCACTTCGGAAATGCACCATATCATGCAGTTGTACAAACGGAAAGATTCTCGCTGGGTATTCCCGTTCCTGCACGAAAAGCTGGTTGGGAAAGGTGTATTGACGGCTCAATCGTCTTTACATCGTGTGAACGAGTATCTGAAAGAGATCGGTGACAGACTGAACCTTCCTTATCCCCTGACCACTTATGTGATGCGCCACAGTTGGGCGTCGCTGATGCTGGAGTCGGGTTCGGAGATAGGGGTTATCAGCCAGTCGCTCGGTCATATGTCTCTGCAAACGACACAAATATATCTGGGGCAGTTATCCAAATCAAAGATGGATAAGGCCTCCGAAGATATGCTGGATCATCTGGTTCGTGGTAGCCGGAAAAAACAACTTCAGGAACCTTCCGAACCCGTACCCGCGCCCCCTGCCCCAGTATCAACCCCTCCTGTTGTAGTCCGGCAACCCCAGCCTTCTTCTGGTAGCAGATGGAAGAATGTACTGACGTCGCTGGCAACGCGGTTGCTGATGTTTGCAACAAGTTGATAATATAAAAGTGTCAAAGGAGGTATGCCATAACCTTGTTTTGTCATGGCGGACTTGATCCGGGATGACAGGGCAGTGAACTTTGGTATACCTCCTCTACTTTTGCAGCCTCTCTAATGTAGACTTCAATCTTTACGTTTTCCTTTACTATTCAGATATTCGAGCAAGCCTTTGCCCGGTTTGAATTTTACACTGTTACGCGATGGAATGGTTACCGGTATGCCTGTTTGGGGATTCCGTCCCGGCCGTTCGCTTTGCGACCATAATGTGAAGGTTCCGAACCCCTGACTGACCATCATCCCTTCATCAATAAGGGCATCCGCAAGTATATTTTCGTAAGTACCGATAAACGTTAGAGCTTCTCTCTGTGAGATAGATAAACGGGCAGCAATTCTTTTAGCAAATTCAATCTTATTCATAACTTAAAAATCAACAATGATATTTTTTATTACATCTACTTCATCAAAAATAGCCACATTCCCATCGGTGATCTCTACACGCACGTCGGCACTGTTGGGACCGGCAATCCTGAATGTAATGTCATAAGAATAATCGCGGGCTATGTTATAGTCGTTCGTGAAGTTTCCTCCCAGGTAAAAAGTATATTTCACTTTTACACCGTCGGTATGTGATGGATCATATTTGTAAATACCGGCCAGTTCCGGCTAACTTGTCGGACTCACTTCCCGGACCATTTTCTTTCTGATTCTTTCCCTGCTGGGTGGCAGTAGGATAAGTTTTTTCATTTGTCCCTGCTGCCCTATAGGTTGCCATATTTTGAGGAAGGTTATATATTTTAACGGTTGCATCGCCACTTGTTTCATCCAACGCAAAAAGGCCGGGAGAGACAGATGTGATATTCACTTTTATTTTAGCAAAAGTCCTGAACATCTGCGCCCTCACTTTTATCACACCTTCGTTCGTCGGGGTATAATAAAATGGTTCGGATGTTAGTAGTTTGGGAGATGTTGTCACAAATGGCTTTCCCGAAGTTCCTATAGGCACAGTCTTTGCTTTTAGGTCGCTTTCAGTTATCTTTGCCAACTCTTCTGCTGTCAGCGAATACATAGCATCATCACTTCCTTCATTTGTCAACATAGCCCTGCTTCCGTTCGCAATCACATAAAAGAGGCTATTGTCTGCTGTAAATTTGCTTATATCCGTATCTCCTCCCGTTTTTAGATTGACAATCAGGCCATCCTGATTCTCGTCTGTGGATTTAGAGATGCCGGACTGAGGAACATAAAGCGCTTTTAGACAACTACCGGTACTTTTATTATCATCGTCGTTTACCTTAAACTGAACGATCCATACATTCTGTACTTCTACACCGCCTAAAACAGGCTTCGTGTCACCTGTTCCTTTTGTTTCCACATGGATAGACTCCGGCATGCTTAACTGAATATATAACTGCCTTGTTTTTTCCTGCAAGCCATCTTTTTCGCAGCCGCAGAACATATGCAAAAGAATAACAGGGATAATATCCCTTTTCCTTCTATCTTTTTCATTTCTTTTCCTCCTTTTTATTATTTGCCGACTTCGTCTGTCGAAAATTTTACAGTTGTATATTCCAGAATAGCCAGTGAAAGGTCTGTCGGTTCCTGGTCTCCGAAGAATGTCAACGTGAATTCGAACTCGTATGTCATTCCCGGAAGGAATGATTTATATACCTTTGGCCTGTAGGGGAATATTTTATGTGTCAGTTTACCATTTTTCATATAACCTATATTCAGATTGAGTTCGAACTCCAACGGATCGGTTCCTATCAATGGCAGTATCACTAAAGGTGTTGTATTTTCACGACCGGCTTGTACATTATCATTGTTGCCATTAGAGAAGTCTGTCTCACCCAATCCGGCAGTACCTGTTTGTGGAACAGTTTCACCATTGTACCAGACCGTTTCCCCCATCTGATAGGATAAATTACAGGAGAGCTTAGTAATATTTACTGATGAAACAGCTAATGTTGATACGGAAACCGGTTGGGTACGATTCGCTTGTACCTTTATGACCACATTCGAGCAAAGCCGTGTAAACGGTTCAGGCAAGGTAACCGACATCATGTTTTCGCCAGCCGATGTCGGTTGGACAGAGATGCCTTTGAGGTTTGAATACATAAAATCTTTGCCGTTGGATACTTCGATCAGATTCTTTGCCCCATTAGCTGTTGGATAAAAATCCTGACTATTATAGGATACCAGGTAAATATCATATTCTCCGCGGTAAAGAGTCAAGCCTATATCATCGGCAGCCACAGCAGTACCGGCCTCATTGACTACATAGTCACCCGATCCTATCGGTGAACCATACATATAGGATACGGTTTGTGCCTTTGCGATCCCGTGTCGAGCACGGGAACGGGATAGCTCATTTATTTCTATATTTTCACCTGCCGCGAACCCCGCCTATCAACAGAAAACGGCTTTCCATTCGCCGATATTGCGGTCTTCTTTGTTGAAGT
>ERZ857882.3202-NODE-3202-length-15766-cov-3.512953_pt1 | contig 15766 bp, 15 predicted proteins | sample MGYA00519697_ERZ857882 | MGnify/ENA primary metagenome ERZ857882 (study PRJEB31778, sample SAMEA3449373) | human gut metagenome | biome: human gut; feature: human-associated habitat; material: faeces | place: United Kingdom | collected 2010/2012 ...
TTTTTCATTAATATTTATTGTGTACTATGGGGATAAAAAATAAAAAAAGCATAATCTCTGCAATGTTTTAGTATAGTTTATATAAAATTAGACTTGCAAAAATGTAAGCGTTATGATTTAATTATTTCACAAGGTGTTATCGAAAGAGCATTACTTGGAATCTAAAAGGGTGTTAAAAAATGTGCAAGACCTGATACATAGTATATTTTTATGTGTTAAGGTCTTTTCTTTTTGGAGGTGAAAAAACGAATGATAGTCAAAAGCATTCTGAATAACAGTGCACTGATAGCTTTAAATGATAAAAATGAAGAATGCGTTCTAATTGGAAAAGGAATTGCCTTTAATAAAAGAACTGGTAATTATGTTGAAGAAAAAAAGGCGGATAAGATTTTCGATTTACATCAAGCTAAGACAGAAGGATTGATTGAACTAATAGAAGATGTTCCGGAGAAAATTTTTGAGATTACAAATACAATCATTCGATATGCAAATCGAAAATTAGAAAAGGAACTAAATTCAGGAATTTATATCACACTTTTAGATCATGTTAATAGCGCTATAGACAGGTTTTCAGAAGGAATCGAATTGGATTTTGGAATGTTGACGGAAGTTCAAATGCTGTATCCAAAGGAATATGAGATTGCTAATTGGGCATTGGATTACATCAACGCAACACTGGACATCAATATACCTATTGATGAAAGTGGATTTATCGCTATCCATATTATTTCTAATAGTGGAAATATGGACACAAGAATAACAAAAAGAGTGTTAAAAATAACTAAAGATATAATAAAAACAATAGAAGACTACTATAAGATTAAATTCGATACAGTTAGTATATCTTATACAAGGTTTATAACTCATGTTAAATATTTAGCACTACGTTATGTAAAACATAACCAGATTGAGCAAAAAGAAAGTTCTATTTTTGTCTTACATCCTAATGCTATAGAAAAAACGAGGGGTGTAATTGATTGCTTAAATAAAAAATTAATTGATAAATATGGACAATCTCTTAATGAATATGAAAAGATGTATTTGACAATTCATATTTGTAGGTTATTGAACATTGGCTAATCAGAGTGTTACTGGTAAGCAGGCAAAATCTGATTACACAAAATATTTTTTGTGTAATCAGTTTTTTTTACATCAGGAGGAGAACATGAAATACGAAGAATTAAGTAAAAAGATTATTGAAAAAATAGGAGGAGCAGAGAACGTAAGTAAAATCACACACTGCTCGACAAGATTACGCTTTCAGTTAAAAGATTTGTCAAAAGTTGATAGAGATGGCTTAAAAGAAATTCCAGAAATACCAGGTATTAAAGATCAAAAAGGCGGAATTCAGGTGATTATTGGTCAACAAGTTGACGATGTATATGAAACTATTAACAAAATGTTCAAATTTAAAGATTCACCAGAAGAAGAGAAAACTAAATCATCTAATGAAAAAGAAAAAAATGTATTTGTGCGTTTTATGAATTTATTGGCGGATTGTTTTGTTCCATTGATTCCAGTGTTGATTGCTGCTGGGTTAACAAGTGCTATATCAACTCTGATTTCTACTTATGGATGGTTAGATGCTGAAAGCACTACATATAAAATCATTGATTTATTAGGTGATGCTCCATTGTATTTTATTCCTTTTATTATTGCACATTCTGCCGCTAAAAGAATTGGAGTTAAGAATCCATACATGACTATGGCAGTAATGGCAACGTTGGTATATTTGGATGTTTCGGGTGTAGCTGGAGAAGAAACATATCTTTCTTTCTTTGGATTGCCAGTTCGTGTGGCCACCTATACGAATTCTATTATTCCTGCTTTACTTTGTGTCTTTGTTCAAAAATATATTGAAAATGGAGTTCATAAGTTCATACCAAAGTCTATTTCCACTTTTTTGGAACCTTTATTGATTTATTTGATTTTGGATATCATTATGTTGGTAGGATTAGGACCGGTTTCTGAGTATATTTCTGATGGTTTGGCATGGGTATTACAAGCAACTGTTAATGCAAATAAGTGGTTAGTATGTGGAGTATTAGGAGCTGTTATGATTCCTTTTATCTCTACAGGATTACATTATTCATTAATGCCAGTTGTGATCACCAACTTTATGATTCTTGGTTATGATACATTCTGGGCAGGTCCATGTTTTGCTTCAAATATGGCTTTGGCTGGAGCTGTATTAGGTTATGCGGTAGTTGCTAAGAGAAAAGATGAGAAAGAAATTTGTGTTTCAACTGGAACAACAGCACTTCTAGGTATTACTGAACCAGCAATTTATTCAGTGGCTTTTATAAATCGTAAAGTGTTATATGCTAGTTGTTTAGCAGGTGGAGTTGGAGGTTTTATATCGGGGTTGTTAGGGGTAAACTCCCATGGTATGGCGCCAGCTGGATTGACATCAATTCCTGTATTGGTTGGTCCAACATTTGTGAATGGTATTATTACGATTGTTGTCTCAATTGTTCTAGGTTTTATCATTTCAATTATATTAAATAAAAGAGGTGATAAAGATGTTCGGTAAAACTTTTCTTTGGGGGGGAGCAACAGCGGCTAATCAAATCGAAGGAGCGTATTTAGAAAAGGGGAAAGGGTTGTCTACGGCGGACACCCTTCCTGCTAAAGAGAGGATCAAATACTTATTTGATCCAAAAACTATGCTAGATACTGACTTTTCTTTTTATCCTTCTCACATGGCGGTTGATCATTATCATTATTTTAAGGAAGACATTGGGTTGATGGCAGAGATGGGTTTTTCTTGTTATCGACTAAGTATTTCTTGGTCACGTATTTATCCCAATGGTACAGAAGAAAAACCTAATGAGGAAGGATTAAAATTCTATGATGATGTGTTTGATGAGTGTTTAAAATATGGAATTCAGCCTTTGGTTACATTATCTCACTTTGAAATGCCACTCACCTTAACTAAAGAATTGAACGGATGGATTGATAAAAAGTGCATTTATTATTTTGAAAAATATGCTCGAACAGTTTTTGAACGGTATAAAAATAAGGTGAAATATTGGCTCACTTTTAATGAAGTTAATTCTGTTACTAAACTTCCATTTCATTCAGGTGGAACTATTGTGCCAAAAGGTGCAAACAATGATCAATATGGTTATCAAATTTTACATAATCAGGCAGTTGCAAGTGGTTTGGCAGTAAAGGCGTGTCATGAAATTATACCAGATGCTCAAATTGGGTGTATGGTACAATACTCTCCAGTGTATCCATATTCTTGTCATCCTAAAGATGTATGGGCAGCTATGGAATTAGAACGAAATCGAGAAACATTTGCTTTAGAGTTATTTGTAAGAGGAGAATATCCACATTATGCAAAAAGATTATTTAAAAATAGTAATATATCTTTAGATGTAAATAAAGAGGAATTAAGTATATTAAAACAATATTCTGTGGATTTTATTTCTTTTAGTTACTATATGTCTCTTGCCTGGGCGAGAGAAGATTTTGTTGGGGAAATTACCGCTGGTAATCAAATGTCTGGAATTAAAAATCCCAATTTGGAATCTACTGAATGGGGGTGGCAAATAGATCCTTTAGGATTAAGAATTGCTTTAAACAAGTTATATGACACATATCGTAAACCGTTGTTCGTTGTAGAAAATGGGATAGGAGTTAGAGAAAAATTAATACAAGATACTGTTGAGGATGATTATAGAATTGATTTTTTAAGGCAACATCTTTTACAGATAAATGAAGCAATGCAAGATGGAGTTCCTGTAATGGGATATACGATGTGGTCGCCAATAGATGTTGTATCAAACTCAACCGGAGAGATGAGCAAACGGTATGGTTTGATTTATGTTGATGTTGATGATAATGGGAATGGTACATTCAAACGATATCGCAAAAAGAGCTTTTATTGGTATAAACAAGTGATTGAGTCAAATGGAGAGGTGTTAAAAGAATGAAAGAAAAATTTATAAACGTAGTTAAAGGAGAAATCAGGGATATTAGTACATGTAGTGATGAAATGTTTGCAAATAAAACATTAGGAGACGGTATTTTAATAGTTCCTAAAGATGATATTGTTGTCTCTCCTTGTGATGGGGAAGTTATTTCAATATTTCCAACTAAACATGCTATTTCAATCGTTTCTGATTCTGGAGTAGAGATTTTGATCCATATTGGTATAGATACAGTTGAACTTGAAGGAGAAGGTTTTGAGCAAATTGTTAGGAATCATGCCAAAGTTTTTAAATCGGACCCTTTAATGAAAGTGAATTATACTATGATTCAAGAAAAAGGTTATGATCCTTCAACTTTGATGGTTTTTATTTCAAAAACCAAAATACAAAAATACCATTTAGATACTGTGACTAAACAATATATAACGATAGCAGAAATGGTCTAGATAAAAAGACAGTTTCAATCTAAAGTGGGTAGAGATTGCTTTTTTTTAGAACATGAATTTAAATATTCGATAAGTAATGTTAATGAACTTAATGTATATGATTTTTATCTTTCTTTAATACATGTGAATAACACTTCCAACCATTTTTATCCCAACTATAAAGAAAGAAATGAAGGGAGGTAGTAATGGAATAAATTTTTAGACAGAATTTCTAATGTGTAGAAAAATATTAATGTTATTCGCGTTTGTACACTGAATAAAAGATAGAAATGGAATGACGAAAAAAGAAAGTTATTAAGAAATTTAATTCTAGTTAGATACGGATTTTATTTGTTCAGATATATGTGTACTAAAATAAAAACTAATTTCTTTTTTTTGACGCCACTATCACCTACTAATTACACTGGTGAGAAGGAAGTAACTATCCTTAGAATACATATAGATTCTAACCTTAATTGAATACATCTCTTATCTAATCTCATAATAATGTAGGGTTGCTTCAAGATTATCAACGATGGTTATATGCCAAAATTATGCCCCAAAAAAAATAAGTATTATTAAATACAAAGTGGATCGTATCTGATAACCTTTTTTAATCTGATTTTAACAAGTTTTGAATACAAAAAACATAAATCCATATGCGATTCCGACTGAGACCACCACTTTGTTAGATTGCCTTTATCTATTTTAGATAAAGGCTTTTTATTTTTTAATTAAATTTAAGTGTATAGTGATAATAGTTTGGATTATAAATAAGGAAAATAATATGAATTTTGATATAATAAGAAAGATTGAAGGTGAAAAAATGTTGAAAAAAGAAAACTTAGAATTTTTATTGTCAAGAGCTATGGAATCAGAAGCTGATTTCGCAGAGATCTTTGAAGAAGAAACAACAAATGAATCCATATCAATGTTGAATGGAAAAGTCGAAGATGTTAATAAAGTTTTGCGTTCAGGTATTGGTGTTCGTTTGTATAAAAATGTACAGTCCGTTTATGGATATACCAATGAATTGGATATGACTTCCTTAACAAATTTAATTGATGAATTAAAGGAAGCATTTGGATCCGTTGAAAACAAACGAAGTGTTCAATTAACGTATGAAGAGATTGAAAATAAACATCCAGTAAAAATCGATCCAATTCAAGCAAATTTAGAAGATAAAGTAGCTTTGATGAAAAGAGCACACAAAGCGTGTAAAGCTGAAGATAAACGAATCGTTAAAGTTCAAATTAACATGTTAAATGTAAAGCAGCATGTTCAAATTTCAAATTCAAACGGAAAACTTGTTCAAGATACAAGAATAAGAACAAGGATGCCTGTTACGGCATATGCGCAGGATGAAAAATCAATGCAGTCTGGTTTTGAAGGGCCAGGTGCAAGCATGGGTCTTGAATTCTACGATACAACTCAACCAGAGGATATTGCCAAAGAAGCTGCAAGAATTGCCCTTGTTATGTTAGAGGCAAAAGATTGTCCATCTGGTAAGATGCCGGTCGTTATCGACAATGGCTTTGGAGGTGTTATCTTCCATGAAGCCTGCGGACATGCTTTAGAAGCCAGTGCCGTATCAAAAGATCAAAGTGTCTTTACGAACAAGTTAAATACAAAAATCGCATCAGATTGTGTGACAGCAATTGATGATGGAACCATTCCAAATGCATGGGGATCACAGAATGTTGATGATGAAGGAAATCCGCAACAAAAGCGTGTATTGATCAAAGATGGTGAGTTGACTTCATATATGATCGATACATTGAATGGTCGAAGGATGAATATGGCTTCTACTGGCAGCTCAAGAAGACAATCATATAAATATGAACCAACAAGTCGTATGTCTAATACATATATCGCAGCTGGAAAAGATAAATTTGAAGATTTGTTCAAAGGAATCAAAAAAGGACTATATGCGAAAAAGATGGGTGGAGGAAGTGTAAATCCTCAGACTGGAGAATTCAACTTTGCGGTCAATGAAGGGTATATGATCATTGATGGTAAGATCACATATCCTGTAAAAGGTGCTTCTTTGATTGGAAATGGTGCAGAAATATTAATGAATATTGATAAAGTTAGCGATAATTTGAAAAGAGCGCAGGGAATGTGTGGCGCCAGCAGTGGAAATATTCCAACAGATGTAGGGCAGCCAGCTATTCGTGTTTCCAGCATTACCGTAGGAGGTACTGTCAATGAATAAGAATAAATGGATCGAATATGCCTTATCACAAGGTATGGAAAGTGTAGAAATCTATCAATCCTTATCAACGCAAAAAGAAATTACATGGTTTTCAGGTCAGATGGATGCTTTTGTTTCCAGTCACGTACTGGGAACTATGATTCGAGGAATTGTAGATGGAAACATGGCCAGTATGGCTTTGGAAGATACCGATGATGATAAGATGGAAGAAGTGATCTCTAGTTTGATCAAACAAGCTAAGACCGTCACGACAAAAGAAAAAGATTCCTTAAGAAAGCCGGAAAAAACAGAGGAAGTTGTTAAAGAAAAAGAATTTGTCAAACCAAGTATGGATCAGATCAAACAGACCTTGGAATTGATTGAAAAGAAATGTTTAGCTTATGATCCAAGAGTGATTCAAGTATCTTATTTGTCTTTTGAAGAGGCGACAGGAACACGAGAAATCACCAATTCTTATGGTGTTCAGGTTTATGATGAAGACAAGATGAATGCGGTTGGATGCAGTGTTGCGGTCAGCCAGAATGATGAAATCAAAGATGATGCTTTGGTAAAGGTAGTATATGATCTAGAAAAGTTTGATGTAGACGCCTATGTAAAAGAACTATGTGACAAGGCGCTCTCTAAGTTAAACGCAACTTCTTTAAAATCAGGCAGTTATCCCGTTATCTTCGAAAAAGATGCAATGACCAGTCTATTCGCAAGCTTTGTTGGTTTATTTAGTGGTGATTTGATCTTTAAAGGAATTTCACCATTGAAAGGAAAAGAAAATACAAAAATTTTCTCTGATAAGATTACGATTATTGACAATCCTAGAAATTTAGAAGCCTTGACCATTGCCAATTATGATGATGAAGGGTGTCCAACAAAAGAAAAAGTACTGGTTGATAAAGGGGTATTCAATAGTATGTTACACGACACAAAAAGTGCTCTTCGAATGCATACTGAAAGTACAGGAAATGGCTTTAAATCCGGATATGCATCTAATGTGGGGGTTTCTCCAATGAACTGTTATATTCAACCTGGAGATAAATCATTAGATGAACTCTGTGAGGATATGCAGGAAGGGCTGGTAATTACTGAACTTGCAGGGCTTCATGCAGGAATTGATTTTGTAACAACAAATTTCTCTTTGCAGTGTTCAGGTTACTATGTAAAGAGCGGAAAACGCGATCATAGTGTTTCGCTGATCACAGTAGCAGGAAACTTTTTAGAAATGATGAATGATGTAAAGGCAGTCGCAAATGATTTAGAATGGGAATATAAACAAATTGTTACACCAAGTATCGCATTTAATGCGTGTGCAATAAGTGGAGAATAGAACTATGGTAAATGAATTTAAAAACACACAGATGAAAGAAGCTTTGGCAAAAATTAAAGAAAAACAGACAACAGAAACGATCAATACAATGCTTGCGGCATTGATGACGACAAAATTTTTGGCGCCGGCAACATGGGATAAAGAGCCAACAATGAATGATAAAGGACAAATGATCTTTGAACCGAACACAAAATTTCAGTTAATGATCATTGAAACAAATCAGAAAGATTGTTATTTTCCAATGTTTACCGATATGGAAGAGTTGAGAAAATGGAATTCAGATCCTAAGATTCGATCTTTGGTCTTAACGTTTGAACAGTTTATGCCATTTATTGAATTGGCTAAAAATGATATCAAGGGTATTGTTTTTGATCCTTTTGGAGCAAATTTACCAATCACAAATGAATTCTTATTTAAGCTTCATGAGCAGCAGAAGACTTCTTTACAGGAAAATCAAATCAAAAAAGGTGATAAGATCTACATGAGAGAACCTGTGGAAAATATCGATGATCTAAAAGCAGCTGTTTGTGAATACGCTAAAAATGATTCAAATATTCTTTCTGTATATATCAAAGAAAGAGTCGATAAAGAAAAACCAAGTCATTGGTTTATGATTGTTGAAACCGCAAATGAAGATGTTGAAGTGTTCAAACAGATTGGGCAGGCTTGCCGTTCAGTCAATCATGGTAAAGAAATTGAATTCATGTTTGCCAGCGCAAGCTTAGCGAAAAATGTAATGGCGAATACAAAACCGATTTATGTAAAAGAGAATAACTAACATTATGGCAACCTTAGGGTTGCCAATCTTTTTATAAAGACAAAATAGAATGGTATAATATTGCGTGATAGGGGTGAGAGATCATGAAGCTTCCAGGCTATGTCAAAGAAATCATTGAAATATATCATAGGGCAGGCTATGAAGCTTTTGTCGTCGGTGGGTGTGTACGCGACTATTTACTGGGAAAAGAACCACATGATTATGACATTGCGACCAATGCTCTTCCTGAAGTTACGATACAATTATTTGATCATGTCATCTTGACTGGGTTAAAACATGGAACGGTTACGATCCTTTCAAATGAGCCGATTGAGGTAACCACTTTTCGTTTGGAAAGTGAATATAAAGATCACCGTCATCCTGAAGCTGTGCGTTTTGTGAATACGATTGAAGAAGATCTTTCACGGCGTGATTTTACGATCAATGCCATGGCTTATAATGATATAAGAGGTCTGATCGATCCATTTCATGGACAAATTGATCTTGAAAAGAGAAAAATTCGATGTGTGAATGATCCAGATACGCGATTTAAAGAAGATGCCTTAAGAATGTTAAGAGCACATCGGTTTGCGGCAAAGCTAAACTTCGAGATTGAAGAACATACCAAATTGGCAATTGAGAAAAATTCTTCTTTGTTACGTTACATCTCTATAGAGAGAATTCGTTTGGAATTAGTGGAAATCATGCGCTATGATCCTTATGAATTAGAAAATATGACAGAATTGTTGATCGATATTTTACCGCAGTTAAAACTATGCAAGGAATGTGAACAAAATTCTCCATGGCATGATACAAATGTGTTACATCATACATTAAGAGCACTAAAATTTTTAAAACCTTTTGATGAAACTTTGGCTTGGGCTATTTTGATGCATGATTTTGGCAAGCCGGAAACAAAGACAACCAAGGATGGAAGAGATCATTTTTATGGGCATCCTCTTATCAGCAAGAAAATATCTTTGGAATTATGTAAGAAATTTAAGTTGACCAACATACAAAGAAAGAGAATTCCTGTGTTGATCGAATATCATGATGATCATTTAAACGCAAATTTAAAAACAATTTTTAAGTTTAGGATCCAAAGAAGTTTTGATGAAGAAATGATGGATCAGCTTTTGACATTGAAGTATTGTGATATCATGGCGCATTCCTTAAAAGGAATCCAAAGCATTGAAAACTGGAAAGCTTTTAAAACGTTTTATGAAAAAGAAATAAAAATTCGACCTGTATCGATCAAAGACCTTGCGATCAATGGAAGTGATGTGATCCAATATACAGATCGAAAAGGAAGCCAGATTCATGAGTTTTTGTATAATGCACTCATAGAGTGCTTTTATGAACCTAAAAAAAATAATCGAAAATATTGGATTGATCGAATGACAAGAAAGAAGTGAGAGAATGGAACTTATTAGTATAGTATTGATAATTTGTCTTTTGATTTGTCTAGTGGTCTTGGTTTATTTGATCAAAAAATTATCGGATAAATCAGAAGAAAATACATATCAGATCTTAATGAATAATAAGGAAGAAGCGGCAAGAAATGAAGCATTTGATAAACAGATGAAGCAGTCTTTTAATTATGTTTTAAATCAGGTGCAGGAATTAAGAAAGGATCAGGCTTTATCTAAACAATCCATGGATATTGTGGAGAATAATATTCGTTCAATGAATCAAATCATGTCCAATGCCAAAACGCGAGGAAACTGGGGTGAATATCAATTGGATATGTTGTTGAAAATCTATGCTGGTCAAAACCCTTCTGTTTACAGCATGCAGTATACATTATCTAATGGAAGAATTGCAGATGCGGTATTACATATGCCTCAAGATAAACGTGTTTTATGTATAGATTCAAAATTTCCTATGGAAAATTATTTGAATATGGTCAATGACAACAATGAGATATATTTAAGACAGTTTAAGGCAAATGTAAAAAAACACATTGATGATATAGCTAATAAATATATCAATGCGCAAACTGTAGATCAGGCTATCATGTTCATTCCAAGTGAAGCCATATATCAATTTATATGTTCAGAATGTATTGATACGCTAAATTATGCTCTAAGCAAGCATGTTATGATGACATCGCCAACTACTTTAATAGGAATCGTTTATACCTTGATTTCCAGTACGAAAGACTTTTATCGTGCAAGCAATATCCAGGATATTGAACGAAATATTATTTTATTAAAAGATGATATGGAAAGATTAGTCACAAGAAGTAGAAAGGCAGAGAAATCTTTAGAGAGTCTTGTGGAACAATTTCATCAAGTTTCGATTTCTGCTCAAAAAATTGCGACTAGAGTCAATAAATGGACAGATGGAAAGGAAGATGAAGAATGATCTCAACATTAAAGGCGGATATTACAGGACTTGATTTTGATATTATCGTGAATGCTGCAAATTCGCGTTTATTGCCAGGTGGTGGTGTATGTGGCGCTATCTTTTCCAAAGCTGGAAAAGAATTAGAAGAGGAATGTCAAAAGATCGGTCATTGTCAAACTGGACAGGCTGTCATTACGGATGCCTATGCACTTCCTTGTAAGGCAATTATTCATACAGTGGGACCTATTTATAAGGATGGCAAGCATAATGAAGCAGAATTTTTAAGTGCTTGTTACTGGAATTCCTTGTCATTGGCTTATAACTATATGCGTATGCATGAAATGGTGCGTTTGACGCTGGCGTTTCCTTGTATTTCGACAGGGATTTATGGATATCCGAATGAAGAGGCTTGTAAAATTGCGATTTCTACAGTGAAGAAATTAATGTCACAATATCCGGACGCCAAGGCCATTGATGTGATTTTTGTTTGTTACTTGGAAAAAGATTATATGTTATATAAAAAGGAGCTAAGAAGACATGAAATCAATCGTCGATCAATCGCATGATTTCTTAAAGGATGTTCTTCATAAAGGTGCTATCTGTATTGATGCAACTTTAGGTTGGGGAAAAGATACGGATTTCTTTTTGAAAAATAACGTTCGAAAAGTTTATGGTTTTGAAATTCAACAAGCAGTATTTGAACAAACTGTTTCAAATATAAAAGACAGCCATTTTGTTCCTGTTTTCGATGGGCATCAAAACATGGATGCCTATGTAAAAGAAGAAGTGGATGCGATTATCTTTAACTTTGGCTATTGTCCTGGCTTTGATTCACAAGTTAAGACAAATCCTAAAACCAGCCTTGAGGCTATTGAAAAAGCTTTGTATCTATTGAAGAAAAAAGGGAGAATGGCACTTGTGATCTATCCTCATGAAGAAGGAAGAGAAGAATCAAAAGCGATAGAAATGTATTTAAAAAAATTGGATTCTCACGCTTTTTATATTGAAAAAAGAACGCAATTGAACCAGGATCATTCTCCATATCTTATTGGAATTGAAAAACTTAAATAATTACTTGTATTTTTGAAAATCATTTAGTATGATTAGCGTGGAACAAATGTTATAACATTATAACACAGGAGGAAATGTTATGAAGATCATTGAACCATCCCTTATACATGATTGGGATAAGGAACCCTGTGGAAAAGAGGTAACAGTTTCCACAAAGCTCTACAAAGATGCTAAAGACTTCTATGAAAGTGTAGATGAGTCCTTACATGACGATACCGTAATGTATGAAGTCTATAGCGTTTCATCTCAGTCAGAACCAGGTAAATTGAATTGGGGAATGACTGTTATGCATCCTGTAAAAGTAAATGGAGAATGCAACATGACTAGAGGACATTTTCACGAAAACACGGACTGTGAAGAATACTATTGGTGCTCAAAAGGAACAGGTCTGTTGATGTTAATGGATGAAGAGGGTAAATGCTGGTGTGAAAAGATGTATGAAGGTTCACTGCATCACATTCGATCCGATTGGGCTCATCGTTTGATCAATACAGGCGATACATATTTAAAAGTTGTTGCCTGCTGGCCAGCTGATGCAGGACATGATTATGCAAGGATCGAGCATTCTGGATTTACGTATCGTGTATATTGTGAAGGTAAAGATATCATAGTAAAGGAGAGAAGAACAAATGAGTAATTATGATCGTTTTCCTGCAACAAAGATCAAGGGATATGAAAACACAGCTGTTCGAGGATATGACGCGATCTTCGATGTATTAAAAGAAAAAATGCAGGGTAAAAAAGTATTGGTTATGGAAGCTTACCCTGGAGTTAGTGATGATTTAGTGTTGGAACAAATTAAGAAATTAGAACCAATTTTAGTCATTGATATGCGTAAGATCTTCAAAGATGAAAAGACATTGAACGAACAACTTCAATACCATATTACAGATGATAGAATTTTTGGAAGAATGTACTATGGAAATGTTATTGATTTCATCAATCTAGAACGCTTGGAAGCAGCAAAAAAAGAAGTCAAAGAAGCTCAAGGCTTGGTTGTTGTTTATGGTTTTGGCGCTTCTTTGGTAGCTGAACACGATGTTTTGGTTTACTTAGATATGGCTCGTTGGGAAATCACATTACGTTATCGTAAAGGCCTTCCTAATTATAACTGCACAAACTATGATGAAGACTCTTTAAGAAAGATCAAACGTGGATTCTTTATTGAATGGCGTGTTGCCGACAAACATAAGATGACATGTTTTGAAGATGTTGATTTCTTTATCGATACGAATAATGATGAAGATGTAAAAATGGTTCCTGGTGAAGGCGTTCGTGACGGTCTAAGACAAATCGCATCTCAGCCATTTAGAACGGTACCATATTTTGACCCAGGTGTATGGGGTGGACAATGGATGAAAGAAGTCTGCAACTTGGATAAGGATCAGGATAACTATGCATGGTCATTTGATGGTGTACCAGAAGAAAACTCTTTATATCTTGATTTTGAAAACGCAACAATTGAAATTCCTGCGATGGACCTTGTATTATATCAGCCAAAAGAATTGTTAGGAAAAGACGTATTCGCAAGATTTGGAGCAGAATTCCCGATCCGTTTTGACTTCTTAGATACGATTGGTGGACAAAATCTTTCTTTGCAGGTACATCCATTAACGGAATACATTCACCGTCAGTTCGGTATGGCTTATACACAGGATGAAAGTTACTACATCTTGGATGCTAAAGAAGGTGCAAGTGTTTATCTAGGATTAAAAGAAGGTATTGATTCTAATCAGATGATCGAAGATCTAAGAAGTGCAAATAGAGGGGAAATTATTTTTGATGCAGAAAAATACATCAATAAATTCCCAGCTAAAAAACATGATCATTTCTTGATTCCTGCAGGAACTTGCCATTGTTCAGGTAAAGATGCAATGGTACTTGAAATCAGTGCCACTCCATATTGTTTCACATTTAAACTTTGGGATTGGGCACGTGTTGGTCTTGATGGACTTCCTAGACCAGTTCATATCGAACATGGTAAAGAAGTTATTCAATGGGATCGTACAACTCCATGGGTTAAAGAAAACTTGGTAAATGCAGTTTATACAGTGAGAGAAGATGAGCATGTAAAAGAAGAACATACTGGTCTTCATGAATTGGAATACCTAGAAACTAGAAGATATTGGATCAAAGATGAAGTTGTAGTGGATAATGAAGCAAATGTCAATATGTTGAACTTGATTGAAGGAAGTCAATGTCGTATTGAAAGCTTGGATGGTTCTTTTGAACCATTTGAAGTACACTATGCCGAAACATTCATTGTTCCTGCAAAATGTAATAAATATAAAATTGTAAATGAAACGGATTCGACAATTGGTGTCATCCGTGCATATGTAAGAAAACCACAAGCCTAAAATGAAAAAGAGATTTCTTGACAAAAATTGTCTTGAGATCTCTTTTTTTACAGTTTTTAATGATTTTAGTTGTGACAAAAATAGAGGTATGCTATGGTTGGTAGAAATTGAATACATCTAGTACAACTGGAATAATTTTTTTATGTACTTGCGTTAAAATTATTTTTTCATTAGATATCCGATTAATTGGCCTGAAATGGCAACAGTAATCAAAGAATAGATAATTTTTGTAAAAGGAATATAAGTCAAGGATAACACTAATACAACAAGGTCGGCCAATAAGTATGCCCATTGAATCTTTAAAGGTGTGTAACGTGAAATCAATAATGCCAAGGCATCATCTCCACCAGGCGCTGCTCCTGATCGCATTGCGATACCTACACCAAAACCAACAAAGCAGGCCCCTAGAATACTGCACATTAAAGGATAGTTAGAAATCCATGGGAAAAGTGGTCCGATTGTTTCAAAAATGGCATAAGATACTGAATAGACAACAATAGAAATCAGAGAATATACCATAAATTTATTACCCATTTCTTTCCATGCTAGACCATAACATATTAAGTTGAGAATAGCGCTGGTGATTGATGGTGAAATGGAAAACCAGTTATACAATAAAAGTGTTAAGCCAAGAATACCACCTTCACTGATTTGTGATTGAGAATGAATATTAAATAAGCCAAATGCTAAAATAACGCTTCCTAAAGAAGCGTATAAAATTCTATCTTTTTCAAGAGATTTTAGTTTATTCCAAATATACATAGATATCCTTTCTATGATATCGAATTAGTACTTTAAGCTATTTATCGTGTTACATAAGTCATCATTGTATGTTAGAAAAACACTACACACTTCATTAATTACTCACTATAAGGGCAATATAAATATTTCACATCTTTAAAATTAGCCTTAATATATTTTTCCATTTTTCTTACCCCTTCGAGGTGTGTACTATGAATATATATTTCTTTAACTTCGATATTATTTCCCTTCATATAAATCAAAATATCTAATCCTGTTTCTTGTCCACCTAAATCATAATCTAAATTAATTATTTCAACTTTTTTATATATTGAAAGTAACATTATACAATTTTTATATGATTGAACACATATATAACCACTTTTTATAGCTTCATCCAAATTTCTCTTATCATCTACAAATATTTTTTTCATAAAATTCCTCCATCTTATACTAATTTATGTTTTATCAACCTTTTAATAAAAACGATGAAATCTTTCTAACAACAAATCTATTCAGTACATGCTCTCTTCTTCTGTTGGTAGCGTCAAGAATTATGTGTAAAAGTATATCCTTGGTAAAGCAGATTAGCTCT
>ERZ857882.3206-NODE-3206-length-15748-cov-3.341617_pt1 | contig 15748 bp, 10 predicted proteins | sample MGYA00519697_ERZ857882 | MGnify/ENA primary metagenome ERZ857882 (study PRJEB31778, sample SAMEA3449373) | human gut metagenome | biome: human gut; feature: human-associated habitat; material: faeces | place: United Kingdom | collected 2010/2012 ...
GCGTAAGGGACAGGTTGGATGCAGAAGATAGCATCCGGCCCGGTTCCCGGCAGTGGCAGAGAAAGAAAAATGAGCGTTAGTAATGCATAAAGAAAAAGTGAAATGGGACAGATGACCATCACAGCCTATACGGACGAGAATTTCAGTAGCGAATATAAATCTGCGCTGGAACTTCCCATCAATCCCGATAAGGTGAAGTTCACGAAAGGGATCCAATATGCGGAGGATAAGCAGTTAGGGAGCTTGAACGGGTCGAACGTATATGCACGTTACCGTCCGGAGACCCTTTACTTTGAGTGCCTGCTCGATATGACCAATGCCTTGGATGATGATTGTGAGAAGAAACCCGTCCACGATGTGGTGAACGATCTGGAACAACGCCTTTATTGCTATAATAGTGAAGGGCATCGTCCATCGTTCGTCAAGGTGCAGTACGGTGACATTCTTTTTTTTGGGCAACTCAAGACGCTCGAAACGGAATATACTTTGTTCGACTTGGATGGTATACCTCTTCGCGCTGAATTGAAAGTGACACTGACGGGCTATTGCAGTCAGAAGGAAGAAAATAAAAGATTCCCGAAACGTTCGCCCGATGTGTCTCGGATGGTCACGCTGAAGGAAGGGCAAACATTGGCAGCCCTATGTAATGAAGTTTATGGTGACCCGCTCCTTGTGGGCGAAGTTGCCCGATTTAATAACCTGAACGGTTACAGGAACGTACCCAGCGGTACCAAGATCCTGTTGCCGATGTTAAAAAAAGCATAAGAATATGGCAGAATCACCCTCTGTAAATAAAGACCGTGTACTATCTTGTTCCGTTTATTGCAACGGAACGAAACTGAAAGACACCTATTCGTTAGTGTCTGCTACCGTGCGGCTGGAACTGAACCGAATCGGTAAAGCGACACTCAAGTTTAACGCAGGCAACATGGACAAGCAGACTTTCGATGAAAGTGACGACTCATTGTTCAAACCAGGTAACACCATACGACTGGATGCAGGTGGCGTAAATAAGGAGGAAACGTTGTTTGAAGGCATAATCATCGGACTGCGTATCCTCGCAGACAAAGACTTCCGCTCCTGTATGGTGGTGGAGTGCCGCAACAACACCTATTCCGCAACGCAGGGACGCAAAAACCGCATCTTCGAGAAGAAGAACGACAATGACATCATCAAGGAAGTGCTCGCCGCCTATGGCAGTGTAGATGTAGATGCTACGAGTTACCAGCACCCTACACTGGTGCAGTATTACTGCTCTGACTGGGACTTTGCCCTCTCCCGTGCCGACGCCAACGGACTGTTCGTTTACACCGAAGGCAGTAAGATTAAAGTGAAGAAACCGGAAGTAAACGCATCTCCCGTTCTAACAGTTACTTACGGCACGGATATCACCGCCTTCGATCTCGAACTCTCCTCAGACGATCAGTTCACACAGTACGAGGCAGTATCGTGGTGCCCCAAAACGCAGAAGGCAGTCAAAGTGTCCGCTTCCACGCCCTCACTCAACAAGCAGGGAGATTTACAGCCTAAGAACATCGCTTCGGGTGATAGCCTGCTGCTTCAGACCGACGCGCCGACGGACGAAAAGGCACTCAAGCAATGGGCAGACGGCATGGCATTGAAAGCCGGACTGGCCCGCTACCAGGGTTCTGTCAGCTTTTACGGCTCTGCGAAGGCGAAACCGGGTTGCCTCATTGAGTTGAAAGGCTTTGGCAATCGGTTTAACGGTAATTTGTTCGTCGGTTCGGTGACGCATACCATCGAGGACAACGAATGGACAACCGAAGCAGGTGCAGGCATATCGCCTGTGAACATTACTGACGAGCCGGACGTGGTATCTCCCTCCGCAGCAGGTTTTCTTCCCGGATTGCAGGGACTGCATGCTGCGGTAGTCCGGAAGTTGGACGGCGACCCTCTGAAAGAATACCGTATCCAGATAGAACTGCCGTGGATGGATGGCAAGAGCAAGCTGCTTTGGGCACGCCTCTCCACGATGTACGCCACCGCAGGCATGGGCACCTTCTTTCTGCCTGAACCGGGCGACGAGGTACTGGTGGGTTTCATGAATCAGGACCCCGGCCATCCTGTCATCCTCGGCTCGATCTACGGCCAAAAGCACAAGCCTCCCTACGAATACGAGGCGAAGAACAACACCAAAGCCATTGTCACCCGCGAGAAGATGCGGATCGAGTTTGACGAGGAAAAGAAAGTGATAACGATCTCTACCCCCAGCAAGAACACGGTGCAGATGAGTGATGACGGGAAGCATATCAAGCTGACCGACGAAAATAAGAACGAAATCACGATGGACAAGGGCGGCATTACGCTCTCGTCTTCCAAAGATATCACGATGAAAGCTAAAGGCAACATCAATATGGATGCCACGATGAAGCTCAGCGGAACTGCCAAGCAGGACGTCAGCCTGGAAGGATTGAACGTGAAAGTGCAGGCAAAAATCGGTGCCTCGGTAAAAGGCAATGCTACGGCGGAACTCTCCGCCAGCGGTCAGACCACCGTGAAAGGAGCCATGGTAATGATAAACTAAAAAAGAAAGGAGAATAATATGCCACCGGCAGCAAGAATAACTGATATGCACACCTGCCCCATGCAGACCCCGGCGTTTCCCTCGCCGATACCACATGTGGGTGGCCCCGTAACAGGTCCGTGTGTGCCCAATGTATTGATAGGGAAAATGCCCGCCGCAACAGTAGGCGATATGTGTGTCTGCGTCGGTCCGCCGGACACGATTGTGAAAGGCTCGTCCACGGTTATGATAGGTGGTAAACCTGCCGCACGTATGGGTGACTCCACGGCACACGGAGGTACAATAGTGATAGGATGCCCCACGGTAATGATTGGAGGATAAAAGAATATGGACGAACAGAAAAATCTGTTGAATGCCGATGCGTTCCTGGGGCGCGGATGGAGCTTTCCGCCCGAACTGAAGGACAGTGGTATAAAGATGTCTGCCTACGAACAGGACATCGAGGAAAGCCTGCGCATACTGTTCAGCACATCGCCGGGCGAGCGTGTGAACCGTTACGACTACGGCTGTCCGCTTCGCCGGTATGCCTTTGAGCCGATAACTACGGAAACCATTACGAAGATGCGCAACGACATCACCCGGGCCATCATCCTCTTCGAGCCACGCATCTCGCTGGAAGATGTGTCGTTTGAGGAACAGGCTGACGAGGGATTGTTGCTGATACAGCTGACTTATACCGTTATCCGTACCAACAACCGCAACAACATGGTCTATCCGTTCTACATTAACGAAGGAACAAATGTGTAACCATAAAAAATGCAGAGTTATATGCCATTCTGGAAAAAGATGTTTAACAAAAAGCAACCGGGAACAGAGTGAATCTACATGCTAAAGACAGCTGCCCCGATAGCGGGGCGGTTGTCTTTCAAAGAGGATCGATATATATGACAACGGACAACGAACACAGCGGCACGCTCCGCACCGACTACGAAGCCGATCTGGCGAGGCTAGACGACTTCCCGGCACTGACCGCCGACTGGCGTACGCTCCTGCACCGGCTGATACGGGCGAGCCGGGTAAGTCCCCTCCTGCCCCTGCTGGCAAACAACGTGCTAACCGTGATGGCCGACATCCGACGCAAGAAACTGTCAGGCTATGGCGACACCTTTGCTGATGCACAAGGCACCGCAAAGCAGATCTACTATGCCGCAAAGCTGCAAAAAGACATCGAAGGATGGGTGGTACGGTTGGAAAACTACCTGAACAACACATGGCAAACCGATAGCAACAGCAACTCCGCCGTCGAGATAGCCCGACAGTTAAAAGAACTCCTGGAGCAATCGTTACCCAACGGAAGCGAAGCGGACAAACGTAGCTACTACCGGATGCTCCGTACCGTGACCGACCTTCAGTCGAATACCGACCGCTACCTGAAACAGGCGGAAGAAAGCGGTGACACGGAACCGGCCCTGTCCCTGTTGATAGCCTATCTCAAAAACTACGGTAACGTTGCCGATGCCTTCAACAGCCGGCTTGCCGACCTGCCCGGCATCTATCGCCGCGACATCCTGCACGCCGTGCCGAAAGCTATCGAGCAAGACCGCACCTACGTTGTCATCACTCCGACAGCCGAAGCTGAAGCCTTCACTCTCCCCCAAGGCATGTCGTTCCCCGCCGGCCAGAACGCTGCCGGAGAAGACCTGATTTACCGCACGGAGAAAGAAGCCTACATCTGCCCCATGCAATGCACGGAGGTAAATGCCGTATATGCTTCCGTAAAAGAGGCTTTCGGATTATACAAGCAATCCATTCCGCTCCAGAATATAACGACTGCCCGATCGCTGTTCGCTCATGGCGAAGAACTACGTATTGGCTGGCAGATAACCTCCCCCATGTTGGTGCTGAGTGAAGGGGAACGAGAGGTCAACATTCGTTTCCGCCTGACAGCCGACAGTCCTGTACCGAATATACTTGTCGAAAACAGCTTCTTCCTGCAACTATCCACAGCAGAGGGCTGGACACAACAGTCCGCCACCTGCCGTATCGACGGCCACTGCCTTTACTTCACCTTCACGATAGGTAGCAAGGACATAGCATCCGCTTCCTGCATCGAAGAAATACACGGTGCAACCACAGAATATCCCGCTCTCCGTATCCTGACGAATAATACAAACAGTCCTTACCTGTGGGCGAAAAAACTGAATTTTGAAGCCGTGGAGATACAGACGAAAGTTATCGGCATCCGCAACTTCACCTTTTGCAACGAATTAGGCGAAGTGGATACCGAACAACAATTTTCACCATTCGGCATACAGGGAGATTGTGGTGCATGGTTCTTATTCGGTCATGAAGAACTAGAGTTGAAACCTTTGCAGGAAGTCCGCTTGAAAGGTCACTGGAAGAAGATGGCCGGAACGGAGGCGGAATTTAACGAATTATATCAGGAATATGGCGTAGATGCAAGTTCATTTATTGTGGTAACCGAATACCAAAAAGGTGGCTCGTGGCATTCCTATACAGGAAACAAACAGCCTCTGTTCGTCTCCGATAGCGAGGAAAAACATTCACTTGCCCAGGCGAATATCCTGTTTGACTTTTCAACGGATGCACAAGCCGCTTATGAATATAGCCGTGAGCGTGACGGCTTCTTCCGGGTTACCCTGCAAGCGCCCTCTATAGGCTTTGGTACAGATGCTTACCGCAATAGGTTCACCTCCATCATGATAGAAAACAGCCGCTGCAAAGAGAAAAAACGCAAGCCTCTGCCTAAAGAACCTACCGTCCCGATGCTTGCGGACGTGGAGTTATCTTACATCGCTTCGGAAGTAATCACACTGACCGATACCGGAACATCTTCCACACGGTTGGAGCACATTACGGCATTGTCGGACCAGGAGGCATTCCCTTTGGACGGAAACATGACGCAGCCGTTCTTGCCCGCATCTCCCGCAGACCATTTGTTGTACTTTGCCTTTCTGAACGCAAAGGAAGAACGGACCATCAGAATGTATGTAGATATGGTACTGCCCGAAGAAAGGATACCGTATGATATTCCGCAACCCGATCAGTCGGCCCAACTGGCATGGGAACAGTGGAACGGTACGGGATGGGGAACCCTCCCTGTGGAAATGGTGGTAGCGGAAGAAACCGCAGGGCTGACACAAAGCGGTTTCATTGAAATCGAACTGCCGGAAAAAGTAACCGATGACCGGATGGACAAGCAAGGCAGAATCTGGCTCCGTGCCTCCGTGACGGGCGACATTTCCGCCTGTCTTGCCATACGCAGCATCCGGACGAACTGCATCCGGGTAAAAGCACAAAACGGCAACGGCACACCACTCCCAGCCGGAACGATCCGGGAAATGGCAGAGGAGGATCAACGGATAGCCTCCGTCGTCCAACCTCTATCCGGTTTTGGTGGTACACCGGAAGAAACAGAAACACAGTTCGCCGCACATCAAAGCGCACGCTTCCATAACCGCCACCGTGCTGTCACAATGAAAGACTACGAACAACTCGTGCTGGAACATTTCCCGGAGATAGACAAGGCCCAATGTGTCAGCTACCCACCGGGACAAAATCCGGCGGCAGTAAACCTGATGGTATTCAGCCGGATGGAAGACAGCCGCTATTTCCTTTCTTCTCCCTGGAAACTGGCAGAGATACAACGTTTGATCCGGAGGTACGTATCTCCCTTTGTACGGCTGAAAGTAGTCAATCCCTCCTACCTGCGAGTGGAGGTCCGTTGCAAAGTCGTTTTATGGGACAAAGTGAAGGATGAAGCCAGGACACTTCGCCAACTGACCCAAATCGTATGGAACTACCTTGCACCATGGCAAAGGAAAGGTGATCTCCCCACGTTCCGGCAAAGCTATTCTTACAAGGAGATGCATGCCAGGCTGGCGAACCACGAGGATGTGATGCGGCTGTCGCTTTTGGAAGTAAACGGAAAGAGCCTGCCCCATGTGGACTATAACACAGAAGACATCCTCATTAAAGGGGACATGCCCTGGAGCATTTTGCTACCGGATATAAAAAAGATTGAAGCGCTTTCTCCTCACGACGGTATCGAGGAAGCAGAAATCGGAGGAAACTTCATAATAGGATAATGAATATGGAACAGAAAAACAGAAAGACGCTGAAAAGCTATTTCGAGAAAGGCGATGTTCCCACCGAGGAGCAATTTGCCGAGCTGATAGACTCCGTACCGAATATAGTGGACGACGGGCAGGTAATCCGCACCGGGAATGGCTGGGCTTTTTATCCTCCGCAGGACGGGAAGCTCGACATCGACCTTCATACGGCTATAGGGGAACCTGCAGCATGGAAGTTGAGTGTCACGCCGGAAAAAGACTTGCTTTTTAAAAACGGAAAAGATGAAATGATACTTTGCCTGAGGCAGGACAAAAACGTTACCCTGTACGGTAGTCTGCATATAGAAGGTGGGGAAACGCCGGTACCTTCAGGAGATGATTATTTGGTTTTTCCAGCCAACAAACAGTGGTACGACCTGCCGGTGGACATTTCGCACGAAGGCTTCGGTTGCCGTGTGTATAGCATCCATGCTTCTTTCCGGGAACAAGGAACCGGATTGTGCAGGCTGACACGCGCTACTGCCATCTGGCTGAATTATATGGACCAGCGCATCGAATCGCCGGAGAAGCACTGGTGGGGATGGTCCGGCAATATCCGTTTGCGCTGGTTGCAACAGGAAAAGAAACTCCACCTGCAAATACGTACCAACAAGCGGCTTCCATCCGGAGAACTGCACTGTCGGATTGTGGAGATGTACAAAGGATAAGACGAACGAATCATCAGGAACACGGGAATTATGGATGAAAAAGGACCCTATATCAAGCAGCTGGAAGAAGGCGAAAGTCTCTACTCCGGATTATGGCAGCAAATGCTGGATGACGTACAACGGATGTCAGGAATGGTGTGGACCGATTATAATGTCCATGACCCTGGCGTGACGTTGATGGACATAGCCTCCTATGCATTAGCTGAAACCGACTACAAACTCAGTTTCCCCCATCAGGATTATCTGACAGGGGAGAACGGAGAGTTTAATCCGGAATGGTTTGGACTTTACCGTCCTGTAGAGGTTTATACCACCGCTCCTGTCACTACTGAAGATTACCGGAAACTGTTCTTTTCCCATATCCCTGATCTGGAAAACATCTGGCTGGATGCTGATCGGGCCACCGGAGGCTATACCATCAGAGCCGTCCTTTCTCCGTTCGAGGGTAATCCTGAAACAATCAGGCAGCAGATAGAAACGATCTATCAAAGCCATCGGAACCTGTGTGAACATCTTGACCGGATTGAAATCTCACAACCGGAAGAGTTGGAATTTCATGCTGATTTTGAGATAGAACCGGGCAAAGACGCTACACTCATGTTGGCTGAAGTATATTGGACCATCCTATGTTACCTGTCCGGTGCAGTACGTATCTTGACACCGGATGATCAGACAGCAGCCGGTATATCTCCCGAGAACTGGTTGGAAGGTTCGGCGGATGCCATACATGTCGAAATACCGGAACTACAAAATACGGAATACGAACTTTACAGACAACTGCGTGCGGTGGATGGCATTCGGTCTTTCAGCACCTGCTACCTGATGAAGAAAGGCGAGCCGTTGAGCTATTTCACACAGGGGTTCAGCCTCAAAATTCCGAAGAAAGAAGAAGAACTCACGGCATGTATCCATTGTGGCCGGTCCGTTATGCGGGTGGATGTGGAGAAATTCCGGGCATTACTGGAAAGCTTCTACCATACGAAAGGACGTAACCGAGAGATGAAAAACGTGCAAAAGAGATATGACTGGGGAATCCCCCAAGGTACATACCGGGATATATTCTCCCATTATCCCCTGGCAAAAGACTTTCCCGCCTGCTATCGGTTTTCGTGTAATCAGGACGGTTCATCCTCTTTTGAAACCTATCTGGAATTGTACGACAAGGTGATTGAAGACGGACTGGAAGAAGTAAAGAAACTTCCCCGGTTATTGTCGATAATAAACGGAACAGAACTTCCGGCAAAGGTTATCTATGAACGGAAAAGCCGCTACCTGGATTTTCTTGACCGGCTGTATGGAGTGGAAAGCTATCCGGACTGGATGAAAGAATACGGTGGATACGGTGAAACTAAAGAAGAAACCCTGCACCGGCGTATGGATTTCTTACAAAACATAGCACGTCTCACAAAGAACCGTGCCGGAGCAAGAAATATAACCGATTCGGACGGAAAAGAGAATATCATCGTGGTAAAGGAATGGTTTTGCCGTATGATGGGCATCAACCGGAATGAAAACCGGCCGGTAGGCAACGTTTTACCCGGACACAATCTCATTCTGATGAAAACCGACGAAAAAGACAAACGGTTCCGTGACAAACTGACGTCCAGACTTATCTATGAGAAAATGTCCTATACAGAAAATGTACAGGTAGTCTATCCTGTGCTTTTACCGGAAGATAAAAAAGAAAAACTGGAACAATATAGCATGCTGCGGAAGGAGTTGCCCGTGTTCAACCATAACTTCATCAGTAGCGGTTTATTCCGTGGTGGCATCTGCCTGGACAATTACCGCATTGTTCAGGCTGCCGAGAATGAATACATGCTTGTATTCCACGACCGGGAAGAAGAGAGTTGGATGAACCTGGGACGTACAGATGACAAAGAACAATTGAACCTGCTCGCCAATATCCTGCGCCGTTACCTGCTGGAGTTGAACCGTGCCTCGGAAACGCTTTATATTATAGAACCTGTATTGTCGGACATCAAACGTCCGTTCACATTACAACTGGTATTACCGGGATGGACAGCACGTTTTCATGCCCCCCGATTCCGCGAATCGTGTCGTGAACTGTTACGTTCCCTGTTACCGGCTCATCTGACAGGCACGGTTTATTGGCTGGATACTACCTCTATGCAGGAGTTTGAAGACTGCTATTTATTATGGAAGAAAGCATTGGCGAGACAATACAAGGATGATGCGGAAATCCTCCAAAGCCATATAGACGAAATATTGGAAAAAGCTGAATATAAACAATTGTTAGATGATACGAATTGACAACATATCGTTTGAGTTTACCACTCCGGATGAAAAATTCGCACACGAACTATATGCGGGTTGGGATGTTTTTTGCCGCCACTGCTTCGAGCAAGTGGTGGAGGAATGCCTTTCAACCTACGACAAGGAAAAGGTATTATACGAAATAGAACAACTGGAGTTGGATCTGGGAAGCATCCCCGAAGAATATTTCTACCGGGAATTTCCTAGGCGACTGAAAGAGGTATTGCTGAAGGCGTTACCGACAGGGGGGCTCCAAAGGAAGAGCGAAACGGAGGAAAACGGAGGATCCCGACTGGACAATCTGCTCTTCTATCTGGAATACGGCTACCCGAAAGCAGAATGGGCGGATGAAGATTTCAGCTTGTCGGAAGAATTAGGCTGGCTACTGTCCCACTCCGCACCGGAGCAGTATATCATCCGGATAGCTAGTCTCTGCTTAGAGAAGGAACACGTCTTTCACCGACTGCTTTGGCAGGCGGACAATGCGGAGGTGCTTCTCCGCATCTATGCCGCGTCACTATCCGAACCCTCCGCCGGTCTGCATGGAAAACATCGCTTCCTAACCCGGTTGCTGGAGACAAGACCTGGTATTCCCGTACGTTTCATCCATGAAGCGACAGATGATGCCTCCCTGGGGGAAATGGCGGAACTGCTCGACAGCGTATCCGTCAAACAAATCATGGTAACGGAAGCAGAGGAGCACGCCGAGGTGGACCTGCCTCCCTATTGGCACTATCTGTATGAGTGGCTGATACGCTATTATCCCTATAACGGCATTGCTATGTTCGGTGGCAAGGCGGAGTTTACTAACCACCTGCACCATCGGCTGCTGATATTTATACGGAAACGTAACTACTCTTTCTACCTTTCAAAGGCGGAGTTGACCGTTAGCTTTCTTCTGGAAGTGTTTGGTCCGACTTATTATATCGATGTTCTGAATACTATCTACTATCTCCAACCCTACCGTGCGGATGGTTCGCCTACGCATGATGGATATTTCAGTCAGGAACTGTACCGCATCTTCTTGCAGTTGTCCCTACTACACCAACCAGCCGTAACAAAGGAAAACACTTTGTCCGTTGAAGATAAAGCATCGTCCGGTTTGAAAGATCCGACAGACATTATGGATATACTACAAGATGCTAAATGTAGCGATGCGGACAAACGAATATTCATCCGCACAATCGTCAAAGAACAACCGGAGATACTCATCCAATGGCTCCGATTGGGAATAACCCCAAATATGACAGGAATAACTATTGTAGCTGCTCTGATCGAGGTTGATACAATGAACTGTATGCTTGCCGCTCTTTCTTTTAACACCCTGCAAACGGTAGAAGTGATGAGGAATTACCTGCGGCAACAATATTCAGAAGAAAGTGATTGGTTAAAAGGCATAACCGAAACTCAGTTGGAGCTTCTGCTCCGACAATCGGTACTGATGTGGATTCGGAAAGGATACTACCGGCTACCAAACAGATTCGACCAATTGTTGAATCTGTTTTATCAGGAATTGACAGGCAAGGAGGATGAAGCAATCGTTACCCGATTATCCGCCTCCCAGCCTTTGAAGGAAATAAAAGAAGGACTAGGTCTCGAACAGAGCGGAAGATGGAGTATTCAGAGACTACAAGAAATATTATCAGTGTCTGTCGTGACAGATGATATAAAACGCAAACTACTTGTCTGTTTTCTGGAACAATCGTCAAAGGATTACGCTGAAGCGGTACGACAGCTCCATGCATGTGGATTATCGAACTCCCTCTGCCGCCTGATAAGCCAACCGATATGGGAAGAAGTACTTCGACAGTCCACCGTCCGGCTGGTAGGAATCGAAAATACCGCCCTGTTATTGTCCCTCTTCGATGGATTGATGGCACACGAACGTGCTTTGTCTTCTTATTGGAAAGGAGGTACAAAACCTTTGAAAGCTCACCTGCTTGTATGGTTGGTCGAAACGATACGGTTACAAGATACACATAAGAAACCGGTAGTGGAATATATCCGTTCTTTATTCGCAGACCTTGTTGGCAGAGAAGAAATGTCGGAGGTCATTCTTGCTCTTTGGCGAGAGATGGGACATACAGACTCTCCTGCCACAGAAGAAATCCTGCATCTGCTGGTGGATAATGAATCCCGGCAAATCCGGCTTATGAAAACCGATTACAAGGAATGGCTGCGACAAGCGGAAAACGATTCAAATGCCGTTCAAATGCTGTTTAAAAGTCGTTGGAATACAGCGGATGACTTTATTGAATGGCTGGATGACACTTCCATACCCTATGAGAATAAATCCGGTTTGTTACGACACACCATAACGGAACAACCGGCGAAGTGGATACACCTGCTCCGCGATTTGCCGCATGAGGGTCAATACATAACGGCAATCGCCGGATATGTACCTGCCCCGCTTATGCTACAGGGCATGGCGAATACGGATTTCTACCAGACCTCCGTATTATCGCAGTTGATGGAGCAGCTGCAACATCAGGAGGAGGAATTGTCACGGATTGTCGGAAGCAGTCTTTCCCTGCCGCTTGCACTCTCGAAAACTCTGCTGCTTTACTTGCAGGACCGCGATACATCAGGCAGGACACTGACGGCTAATGAGATTTCAGGGAAGTTCCTTTCCTTCTTTTATTTCATACAAACCGGCAAAACGGACTATCACAATAATATATTATGGATATCATTTACCAATAAAATTATTTCAAATATGAGTAGTAGTGAAAACAACATGGCTTCAGACGATATAAACAAAATATTGTCGAATGCAAGCAACAGTGATGCGACATTCCAGCAATCTGTCAACTTCTTGATAGACCAACAACCGGAAAAGTTGCTGACTTGGCTGGAGAAGGATGCCAACCAGCCTGAAATAGAGCGGATTGTTCTCGTTTCGGACCGGATAATGGCAAAGAGATGGACAGTCTGTTTGTCCGCTACAGCCGGATTCGAACAAGCCGGTGTGTTCCAACGATTGACTTCCTGGTTTCTTGATGATCCTTCCGACAGGATATCTGTCACCGGATTTATCCGGGCGTTGCTGTCATGGGTTAAAGAAACGGACTGGAAAAGGCAGACACCGGATGAAATGGAAGCGTTTTTCTTTTCCCGTCTGTTTGGTAAATCCAAGATCTCGTTACCTTTGGAGAAGATCGCGGACAACGACCTGCCGGAAGATACCCGAAAAAGATGGCTGCGCAATTACATGCGTTTCCAACCGGAAGAATTGCTGAAATATATACAAAAAACGGTATCGCAAAATATGTTGCCGCCGGACAAATGGATAGCATGGCTGGATATCGAAGACTGGCTGCGTCTGGCGGCAAGCCTTTCTCTTTCCGGCGCAGAGCTTTTCCGGCAGATTCTGGAACACTTGTCAAAAAGGAATACATTCCAGAAGAGCGAATTGCGGCAGGCATTGGCTACCTATATCATAAAGAGCCGTACGGATGAATGGATATATGGAAGTCCCGAAGAAACGGTCCGTTCATGGGTGCAGTCACTGCCGGAAAAGAAAGAAGTCGTGAAGGAGAAATTATTGCTGCAGCTCTGTGAGACGTTGCAGCTGTCAAAGGACGGGAGAGTCGGAACGGACGAAGCGACAGAAGCTCCGGAGTTCCTTTTGGTGGAAAATGCCGGCCTTTGCCTACTCGCCCCCTGGCTTAGCCGACTGTTCGCCATACTCAGCTATCTGGATGATGAACGGAAATCGCTCAAGAATACGGCTTTGAAAATCCGCGCCGTATTCCTACTTCAATATATCGTCTACGGAGAGGAACGGGAATACCGAGAAACAGAACTGGTCTTCAATCGGCTACTTGTCGGATTGCTCCAACATATACCGATCCCGAAACAGCTGCCTCTTACCAGTGAAGAAAAGCAGACCGTCGACTCCATGGTGGCAGGCATAAAGGCTAACTGGCCAAGTATGGACGGCACATCGGTAAGGGGCTTCCGCCAGAGTTTCCTTGCCCGCAGTGGCACATTAGAACAGCAGGAGGAACGGTGGCTGCTTACGATGGAAGAAAAGACACATGACATCCTGCTTGAATCCATCCCGTGGAGCTTCAGGCAGATACGCTTCCCGTGGCTAAAGAAATATGTACAGGTCATGTGGCGCGAGAAACAAAAATTCCAATAAATTGACGGACCATAAAATATATAAAATGGCAACTGAAAAAGTATATCAAGAGAAGACAGCACGCACCATCCAGCAGAAACTGGATGGTGGCGGCACAATGCAATTCGTGGATAACCGTCCGATGAACCCGGTCTTGCAACAGGTGGAAGAAGACGAAGAAGATACCCTGCAAGGCAAGTTCAATCAAGCTCTCCAGCGGGAAGAGGATGAAGAAGACATGCTTCAAGGTAAATTCGAACAGCCAGTCCAGCGCGAAGTAGATGAAGACGAAGCCGCCCTGCAAGGCCGGTTTGAAGCTCCCGTTCAGAAAAAGAATGAAACCGGCATGCCCGACCACTTGAAAGTCGGCGTGGAAGAACTTTCCGGCCTCGCGATGGATGATGTAAAAGTACATTATAATTCGGACAAGCCGGCTACAGTACAGGCGCTCGCCTATACACAAGGTACGGACATCCATGTAGCTCCGGGACAGGAACAACACCTGCCCCATGAGGCATGGCACGTGGCCCAGCAGATGGCTGGCCGTGTGGAACCTACCACCGAAGTAGGCGGAATGCCGGTGAATGACAATGTCGCACTGGAACACGAAGCCGACGTGATGGGCGCAAAAGCGAACAGTCTTTAATGAAGAATTATGCGTGAGTATATTGAATGGTTCAACCAAGTATTAACTGTCGCCATCCAGCTTTACTTCCATCAGGAATCTGAGTACAAGCAGCTAAAGGATGTGTATCCGCCCCGAAACGGCTGGATGGAGGCGGTGACAGGACAAATGGACACCAATTTTGAAGAACGAATCGTTATCATGCTTGCCTTGATGCCCCATATCTGTCCGCAAATACTGGACATCTTCTTTGTGCAGAACAAGAACTTTGACCGCCAGTACACCGAGTTCGGCGGTTGGAAAGGTTTGTCGCACGGAGGATTCCTTCCTACGGGTGAAACCGCTTCATTCATCCTTGCCGGGGAGGACGTGGAGAAACGTAAGGAGGTTATCCATATGTTCTCAAAAAGCCACTGGTTCTACGGAAAAAATATCCTGCGGCTGGAAGGTGCAGGCGAAGGAGATCCACTGCTCAGCAGCCAACTCCGTGTATCTGAGGAATTCCTGAGCCGCGTACAACTCGATGTAGAATATAAGCCCGATTATACCACCGGCTTCCCTGCCAAACGTATCACCACGGAACTGGACTGGGAAGATATGGTGCTGGACTACCAGGTGACGACTGAACTGGAAGAGATCAATACATGGATTTCTTCCGGTAAGACCATCATGGAAGACTGGGGGTTGTCGCGTATCCTGAAAGCCGGATATCGTTCGCTGTTTTACGGTCCTCCGGGTACAGGGAAAACACTCGCGGCGACATTGCTGGGTAAGAAGAATAATATGGATGTATACCGGATAGACCTATCCATGATCGTTTCCAAATATATCGGGGAAACGGAAAAGAATCTGGCTAAAGTGTTCGATCTCGCTGAAAACAGGAACTGGATTCTCTTCTTTGATGAAGCAGACGCCCTGTTTGGCAAACGTACTTCCACCAACACCTCCAATGACCGTCATGCCAATCAGGAAGTGGCTTATCTCTTACAGCGTATAGAAGACTTTCCCGGCATGGTCATTCTGGCAACAAACTTACGTTCGAACATCGACGAAGCATTCTCCCGCCGTTTCCAATCAGTGATTTACTTTCCAATGCCGACTGAAGAACTACGCGCTGAAATATGGCGAAAGATGCTGAAAGGTTGGCCGAAGGATGTAGACGAAGACCTGATTACCATGGCTGCCAGAACAGAACTTTCGGGAGGTTCGATAGCCAACGTAGTCAGACGGTGTGCATTAGCAACAGTAAATCAGAAAAATCAATCTCTGGATAAACTTATATTAAAAAATGCACTGCAAAAGGAAAAACTGAAATGATAAGAAGTAGGTATAAAAAGAAAAGCGTCGAGATGATAGTATCTCAACGCTTTTTATTTTTATGTGACCGCGACAGGATTCAAACCTGTAACCGGCTGATCCGTAGTCAGCTACTCT
>ERZ857882.3209-NODE-3209-length-15743-cov-3.164584_pt1 | contig 15743 bp, 18 predicted proteins | sample MGYA00519697_ERZ857882 | MGnify/ENA primary metagenome ERZ857882 (study PRJEB31778, sample SAMEA3449373) | human gut metagenome | biome: human gut; feature: human-associated habitat; material: faeces | place: United Kingdom | collected 2010/2012 ...
TAATAAAATATAAGAATTTGCTGGAAGAATTAGAAAATGTGTGATATAATTTTTAAAGAGTAAATTGAATGGTCGCTGGTAACTTCCGAAAGGAACTACGAGAGGAAAGTCCGGGCTCCATAGAGCAATGATGCTAGATAACGTCTAGTGTGGGTAACCATAAGGAAAGTGCAACAGAAAATAACCGCCCGTATGGGTAAGGATGAAAAGGCGAGGTAAGAGCTCACCGGTTCTATGGTGACATAGAATGCTGTGTAAACCCCATCTGGAGCAACACCTAATAAAGAAGATTAAGTCTGCTCGACGCCTTCTTGAACTGCGTGGCTTGAGGCATATAGCAATATATGTCCTAGATAAATGACTATTTTAAAAGACAGAACCCGGCTTACAGATTTGCTCTTTTTTTATTTTATATCAAAAATTTTAAAATCATTAGGTAAATCACCCCAAAAATTCAAATCATTATTATAAATAGGATGAATAAATTGCAAATTAAAGCAATGTAAAGCCTGTCTATTAATTAAATCAGAAATAGAACCATATAAACTATCACCAAGCAAAGGATGACCAATGGCAGACATATGAACTCTAATTTGATGTGTTCTACCAGTTTCTAAAGAACACTTAACTAAAGAATAATTATCAAATTCTTTTAAAACTTCATAATGAGTTATGGCAGGTTGACCATTTTCGGAAATGCATCTTTCAATAATACTATTTTCTTTTCTTGCAATTGGTAAATTAATTGTACCAGATTTTTTGTCAAAAAATCCGTTACAAACGGCTAAATATTCTTTCTTAAATTGATTATTTTTCATTTGATTAATTAAACATTCTTGAATATATTCACATTTTGCAAATACAACTAAGCCTGATGTGTTTAGGTCAAGTCTATTAACAGGTCTTATTTTTTTCTTTAAACCAATTTTGTCAAAATAAAATTTTATACCATTACACAAAGAATCGGAGTAATGCAAAACTGATGGATGTATTGCAATTCCTGCAGGTTTATTTACAACCAAAAGCCAGTCATCTTCAAATATTATATTTAAATTCATTTTTGTTGGTATAATATTTGAATTATCTTCTTCATAATCAAAGTTGATTGTAATCGTGTCTCCGAAAGTGCCTGTTTTACGTGTGTCACAAGGCTTGTGATTAAGTTCTATTTTATTTAATTTTATTAATTTGTATAAAAGCCTTGATGATATTTTTAGCTCATTTTGTAAGGTACTGTTTATTGTTTGTGTGTTATTTTTTATTTCATAATTTATTTCCATTTTTTGTTCCTTCTTAGTATATAATATTGTGTTACAATTCACAGCATATAAAAAATAATTTTATGGACTGTGAATTGTAACAATATTGTAACAGGAAAGTGCAAAAAATACAAATTTTTACTTTACTTTTTTTATAAATATGTATATAATTTGTTATGGAATGATAAATGAAAAACGATAATTAAAATAAAAGTGGAAAAATAATTATATTAATAAAAACATTAAGGAAGGAAAACTAAAATGCGTATAAGATACAAAAAATGGGCAAGACCAGAATTAGAAGCAAGTAAATTTTATATAGATAACCCAGAAGAATGGAAAGGAAAATGGAAAGAATTTTTCAAAAATTCAAATAATCCAATACATTTGGAACTTGGATGTGGAAAAGGTCAATTTATATCAAATCTAGCATCAAGTAATTTAGATATTAACTATATAGCAATAGATTTAGTTGATGCAATGCTTGGGCTAGCAAAAAGAAATGTAGAACAAGTATACCAAGAAAAAAATATTGAACCAGACAATCTTGTTTTAACAAGATTTGATATTGAAAGAATACCAATGATTTTAGACAAAACAGATAATATTCAAAGAATATATATAAACTTTTGTAATCCTTGGCCAAAGGGAAAACATAGAAAGAAAAGACTTACACATACAAGACAACTTGAAAAATATAAACAATTTTTGGCAGAAAATGGAGAAGTTTATTTTAAAACAGATGATGATGATTTATTTAATTCAAGTTTAATATATTTTGAAGAAAGTGGTTTTGAAGTTGTTGCCAAAACTTATGATTTACATAAAAATTCAATTTTTGAAAATAATATAGAAACAGAGCATGAGAAAATGTTTTCAGAACAGGGAATTAAGATTAAAGCATTAATTGCAAAATGTAAAAATTAATAGACAGGGTTAATGAAGGTTATAAATTAATGAAATAAGTGAAAGGGTAAAGATAATGGAAGATCCAGATGTAACAGAAATGAAAAAAAAATGTAATAATAGAGAATATGTACTTCAAGCGGTAAAAGACAAGGGAAAGCTTCTAGAATTTGCAGCACCAGAATTTCAAGATGACGAAGAAGTTGTAAAGACTGCACTTGAACAAGATGGCGAAGCAATGGAATTTGTATCTGATAGATTAAAAGACAACAAAGATATGATGTTACTTGCAATAAAAGGTGCACCATGGACTGCATGTTATGCATCTGATAGGTTAAGAGCAGATAAAGATGTAATAATGGCAAGTGTTCAAACATATGGACAAACTTTATATTTTGCAAGTGAAAAATTAAGAGACGACAAAGATGTTGTAAAAGCGGCGGTTACAAATAAAGGCTTAATTGTAAAGTTTGCAAGTTATAGATTAAGAAATGATAAGGAAATTGCAGAAATTGCAGTAAAACAAGACAAAAGAGCATACCAGTTTTTAACAAAAGAATTAAAAGCAGATGAAGAAATAAAAAGTCTTTTAGGATAAAAAACGGGATTAGGGGACGGGTCTTCAATCCCTAATTTTTAAAGTTATTATTTTTTCGGGATTGGGGGACGGGTCTTCAATCCCTAATTTTTAAAATTATTATTTTTTCGGGATTGAAGACCCGTCCCCCAATCCCGAAAAAATTTGAATGGAGGAATTTAAAATGATTAAAAAAGTTGCAATATTAGCAAATGGTGGAGATGTAGCAGGTTTTAATGCTGTAATAAGAGGTATTGTAAAAACGGCAGAAAATAGTGGTGTTGAATGTTATGGATTTATAGATGGATATAATGGATTATTAAAAAATGAATTTGAAAGATTAAGCACTGCAGAAGATGGAAATGCAGAAGGAATATTACCAAAAGGTGGTTCAATAATAGGTTCTTCAACAAATGCAAATGTATTCAATTATAAAGTTACAAATGAAGATGGAACAGTTGAATACAAAGATTTGTCTGATGTATGTGTAGAAAACATTAAAAAAGATGGATTTGACTGTATTTTTACATTAGGCGGTGATGGAACACAAAAATCTGCTAGAGATTTTGCTACAAAAGGTGTAAATGTAATAGGAGTTCCAAAAACAATTGATAATGATGTTGCTTGTACAGAAATTACATTTGGATATAATACTGCAGTTTCTGTTGCAATGGAAGCAATTGATAGACTTCATACAACTGGTGAAACACATCACAGAATTATGGTATTGGAGGTTATGGGAAGATATGCTGGATGGATAGCATTAGAATCAGCAATTGCAGGTGGTGCAGATGTTGCATTAATTCCGGAGATACCATATGATATAAATAGAGTTGCAGAAAAAATTAAAAATAGACAAAAAAGAGGCAAAAATTTTGATATTGTTGTTGTTGCAGAAGGTGCAAAACCAAAAGATGGAGAAATTACTGTTGAAAATGTAAGAGATAATGGTAAAGGTGTTGATAATACAAAACTTGGTGGAGTTGGTGAAAAAGTTGCAAAACAATTACAAGAATTAACAGGCTTAGAAGCTAGAAATACAACACTTGGTTACATGCAAAGAGGTGGAACACCAACAGCATTTGATAGAGTTTTATCAACAAAATACGGTACTGCTGCAATGAGAATGGCTATTGAAGAAAAATTTGGAAATTTAGTTGTTATTAAAAATGGAAAAATAGATTATGCATCATTAGAAGACGTTGTTGGTCAAAATAAAGAGATTGGTGCTGTTTCTGGAAATACAACTGTAAGTAACCAAAGAAAAGTTACTATGGATGATGATTTGGTAAAAACAGCAAGAAGCGTAGGAATTAATTTAGGAGACTAAGGAATTACAAATGCAATTTTGAGATAATTGTGAAATTTGTGTAAAAACTATTGTATAAAAAAATTATTATTGGTATAATCAAATCAGATTAAAATTACGAAGGAGGAATATAAAATGGCAATAAGATTTGTTTTAAACGAAACATCATATTTTGGAAACAATGCAAGAGAGGTACTAGCAGAAGAAATTAAGAAAGGAAAATTCAAAAAAGTATTTTTGGTTACAGATAAACCATTAGTAGAGGCAGGAGTTACTGCAAAAGTTGAAAAAGTATTAACAGATGCAGGGATTGAATACTCACTATATGACGAAATCAAACCAAACCCAACAATTAAAAATGTAACAGACGGAGTTGCTGCATGTAAAAAATCAGGAGCAGATGTAATAGTTGCAGTTGGTGGTGGTTCAAGCATGGACACTGCAAAAGGAATTTCAATTGTAATGACAAACCCAGATAGAGCAGATATTAAATCTCTAAATGGATTATCAAATACAGTTAATAAAGGAATGCCAATGATAGCATTACCAACAACAGCAGGAACAGCATCAGAAGTTACAATAAACTATGTTATAACAGATGAAGAAAGAAAAATTAAAATGGTATGTGTAGACCCTAATGACATTCCAATTGTAGCAATAGTAGATTCAGAATTAATGGCATCAATGCCAAAATCACTTGCTGCAGCAACAGGAATGGATGCTTTAACACATGCAGTTGAAGGATATATTACAAAAGCACATAACGAAATGTCAGATATGTTCCATATGAGGGCTATAAAATTAATATTCAAATACTTACCAGCAGCAGTTAATGATAAAGACCCTAAAGCAGTTGAAATGATGGGAATGGCTCAATATATTGCAGGTATGGGATTTAGTAATGTAGGACTTGGAATAGTTCACTCAATGGCACATCAATTAGGCGCTGTATATGATACACCACATGGAATTGCAAATGCTATGCTTTTACCAACAGTTATGAGATTTAATGGAGAAAGTCCAGAAACAGCACAAAGATTTAGAGAAATCTTATGTGAAATAGGTAGACCAGATGCTGCATACTTAAATGACCAAGATGTTATTAATACATTTGTATGGATGATTAGTGAACTTTCTAAAGCAGTTGGTATTACTCAAACTATTAAAGATTATGGAGCAAGAGAAGAAGACTTTGAAATGCTTGCGGATAAAGCTATGGAAGATCCTTGTAAACCAGGTAATCCAAGAGAAGTAAGCAAAGAAGATTTTATGGAATTATATAGAAGAGCAATGTAATTATAAATTTTTCTTTTATTTATTACTTTTTAAAATTTATATATTATTCTTTTTTATTAAGTGTCCTCTTTTATTTTTAAAACTTTATGTTGACTTTCAACTTGAAATGGCTTATAATAAAGATGGTTACATATAGTTTTTAGCAAGAAAAGGAGACTAATATGGGAGAATTTAAGTTTAAGATTGAACAAATTGAAGATGATTTCATCGTCGAGTTGGGAATTTCAAAAAATGGTAAAAAAGTTGATATTCCCAAAAAGGAACTTAAAGGGGATCCTAATTTGATTTTTGAAAAATCTGTAATTTCCAAAATTTCAGAAATTGTTGCAAAAGAATTTAAGTGGTCCGGAGAGGTAAAACTTGATTTAAATGATGCAATAAAGGAAGAAATAAGGAATATTGCATCATATAATTGGATGCAATTTCAAGGTAATTGATCTCCTGATTCCCTATCACCTAATTTGGTGATGGGGGATTTTTCTCTTTACAAATAATGTAAATGAGTGTATAATAGATTATGTTACTATATATTTGTTACATATTAAGGAGGACTACTATGGAAGAAAAGGAAAGCCGGATTGAGAGAATCCTGAATAAAATTGTATTATTTTTAAATCAAGATAATATAACCCATTCAAAGCCGAGCAATGAAACCATGCAGATGATCATGTTCAAAAAAGAGGCAAATAGATTAAAGCGTCATATAGATGAACATGATATGGCAGTTAAAATTGTAGAAGAAAAGGAAGTAAATTCAGAACGGGTTAAACTTACTTTAAAAAAAATGTAACAAAAGTGGACTGCATGTGCGGTCCATTTTTATTATATATAAAAATAATATAAAATTATAACAATTTCTCCAATTCCTTAATTTTATCTCTAATTTCAGCAGCCTTTTCAAAATCCATAGAAGCTGCATATTTAAGCATTTCATCAGTTAATTCGGCAATAGTATTTTTAATGTCATCAGCGTTTTCCATATTAAACTCAACACCGATATCTTCTTGTTTAGTAATACTAATATTATCTCTAATAGATTTCTTAATTGTCTTAGGAGTAATACCATGTTCAAGATTATATTGTTCTTGAATATGACGTCTTCTATTAGTTTCGGAAATTGCTTTTTCCATAGAATCAGTAAGTTCATCAGCGTACATAATAACAGTACCATCAGTATTTCTAGCCGCACGTCCAATAGTTTGAATCAAAGAACGCTCTGAACGTAAGAAACCTTCTTTATCGGCGTCTAGAATAGCAACTAAAGAAACTTCTGGTATATCTAGACCTTCTCTTAAAAGATTTATACCAACCAAAACATCAAATTCACCTAAACGTAAATTCCTTATAATTTCCATTCTTTCAAGTGCTTTAATATCTGAATGCATATAATTAACTTTGATGTCCAAACTTTGTAAATATGAAGTTAAATCTTCTGCCATTTTTTTAGTTAGGGTAGTAACCAAAACTCTTTCATGCTTTTCAACCCTAATACGGATTTGTTCAATTAAATCGTCAATTTGATTTGTAACAGGTTTAACTTCAATTTTAGGGTCCAAAAGACCAGTAGGTCTTATAATCTGTTCAACAACATTATCTTTGCTATGTTCTTTTTCATAATCGGCAGGTGTAGCACTAACAAAAATAACTTGATTAATTCGCTCTTCAAATTCTTCAAATTTTAAAGGTCTGTTGTCATATGCAGATGGAAGTCTAAAACCGTAATTAACCAAAGAATCTTTACGAGCATGGTCACCATTGTACATTGCTCTAACTTGAGGTATTGTAGCATGTGATTCGTCAATAAGTAGTAAAAAATCTTTAGGAAAATAATCTAGTAATGTGTATGGTGGACTGCCTGCAGGTCTACTACTTAAATGTCTTGAATAGTTTTCTATACCTTGACAAAAGCCAGTTTCTTTCATCATTTCTATATCAAAATTAGTACGTTCTTCAATTCTTTGTGCTTCAATTAATTTATTATTATCCTTAAAATATTTTATTCTTTCTTGAAGTTCTTTTTCAATGTTTTCAATTGCTCTGTCTAATTTATCTTTTTTTGTTACATATTGTGAGGCAGGAGGGATTAAGATATGTTTTCTTTCTCCAATTGCCTTTCCTGTAAGTGGGTTGATTTCAGAGATTTTTTCAATTTCGTCACCCCAGAATTCGACTCTTACTGCACTTTCACTTTGAGAAGATGGATAAATTTCTACAATATCACCTTTTGCTCTAAAAGTACTCCTTTTAAACTCTAATTCGTTTCTTGAATATTGCATTTCTACCAATTTTCTTAAAACATCATCTCTTGATTTGTTCATTCCTTCACGCAAAGAAAGCATCATTTCTTGGTAATCTTCTGGGTCACCTAAACCATATATACATGACACTGATGCAACAATTATTACATCTTTTGTTTCAAATAAAGAAAGTGTAGCGGAATGTCTTAATTTGTCGATTTCATCATTTATAGATGCATCTTTTTCTATATATGTGTCAGATGATGGAATGTAACTTTCTGGCTGATAGTAATCATAATATGATACAAAGTATTCAACATTATTTTCTGGGAAAAATTCTTTAAATTCAGAATAAAGTTGACCTGCTAGAGTTTTGTTATGGGCTAAAACTAGAGTAGGTTTTTGTACTTTATTTATTATATTTGCCATTGTAAAGGTTTTTCCAGAACCTGTTACACCAAGTAATGTTTGATATTTTTTTCCTTCTTTTATACCATTAGATAAATATTCTATTGCTTGCGGTTGGTCACCTGTTGGTTTGTAATCTGAGCGTAGATTAAACATTTTAAAACCCCCAATTTAAAACTATTTTTCATACTTTAAAGTATATCATATAAAATAAATGTTTGCAATAAAATTTGAGATTTTAGTATTGCCAAAAATAAGAAATTATGATATAGTCAAAACATCAATTTTGATTTAGAGAGGGGAATAGCAAAAAATGAAAAAAGAAAAAAATAATATTAATACAGAGAGAACGTCACAAATAAATGAAATTCAAAAAGCAACAATTGAATTGCTAAAACCTATATTTACAAAATATGAAGCAACGACCCAAGAAAAAGCAATGTTAAAAGATGAAGTAATTGCAGAGGTAGAAGATAAAAGAAAAGCAAAATATTCATTTAGTTATTTAAAACAATTAGGAATAATCAAAAAATATAAAGGAAAATTTTATTATGTAGAAGATGCAGAAAATAACACAATAGGTAGTACCAAAATATCAAAATCGCAAATTTTAAGTTTTACAATTTTAGTTGCAATTTTTATGCTATTTTTTACATTATCAATAATTACAAATAAAAAAGCGGAAAATGCAGTATACCAAGATTCAAATGTACAATTTGAAATGCAAAAAGACTGGACAAAAGGTCAATCGGAATATACAACAGAATGGAATTTCTATAAATACATAAGTAATAAACCTGTTTTAAATGAATCAAACGAAATTACTGAAGGAGATTATGCATCATATCCAGCAGGAATAAATGTTTATTATGATCCATCGGAACAAGAAACAATATCAAATATTGATGATGTAAAAACAAACTTGGAAGCAGGATTAGAAAACTCAACAGAAAAGCCTGAAACACAAGAAATGACGATAGAAAAAACTAAAAATAATTATGATGTATTAAAAGTTAAAATGGTTTACAACACAGAACCAAAACAGGTAACATATTATTATTATATTTTAAATGGAAAAAAATTATCTTGTATAACAGCATATAGTTTTAACTTAGATGAAGCAGATGCACTAGAAGCAGAGGCAAGTAACATAGCAAATTCATTTAAATGGTTACAATAATTTTTGTGTATATTGATTCCATATGGGACGGTTAATAAATTTTTAAATATATATAAATAGAGTTCTAAAATTAAATAAAGAGCATATAATATTAAAAAATAAATGCAAGGAGATTTAAAATGCAGTTTATTAAATATTGTATGCTTTTTTTTGTGTTTTTAATTGCTACATTGATTGGTAAAAATATATCTCAAAAATATAAGTTTAGATTGGACGAGTTGGAAGAATTAAAAAATGCATTAAACATATTCAAATCTAAAATAAAATTTACATATGAGCCAATTCCAGAAATATTTGTAGGAATTTCGAATAATTCAAACAAAAATATTTCTAATTTATTTAATATGGCAGTTGATAAAATGAAAACTGAATCTGCCGGAGTAGCATGGGAAAGAGCAGTTGATGAGTTTCAAAGTAATTTAAATGAAGAAGATAGACAGGCTTTAAAAACATTATCAAAACTACTCCGGAGCAACAGATATACAGGGACAAATTAGCCAGATTGAGGTCACAGAAACTTTTTTGGATGAGCAAATTAGACAAGCACAAGAAGAAAAAAATAAAAATGAAAAATTGTATAAAAAACTTGGAATGAGTATAGGAATGGCTATTGTTATTATTTTAGCATAAATTATAAAGGGATGGATTTTTATAGAAAATTAAGGGGGAAAATATTTATGAGTATAGAATTATTGTTTAAAATAGCGGCAATTGGAATATTGGTTGCAGTTTTGTATCAAGTTTTAGTTCGTGCAGGTAGAGAGGACCAGGCAATGATGACTACACTTGCAGGTCTTGTTATTGTTCTTACAATGGTTATTAAAGAAATAAGTGGATTGTTTGATACAGTACGTACATTATTTAATTTATAAAAATTTATGATATGAAGTGAATCTTTAAGGGTAAAAATTTATAAATAAGGACGGAAAAGTAATGGAAATAATTAAAATAATAGGAATTGCTTTTATTGCACTGATAATTATAATAATGCTAAAACAGTATAGACCAGAATATGCAATATTTATAAGCATTTTAACAGGAATACTAATTTTATTTCTTGTAATGGATAGGCTAACAGGAATTATTAATTTAATTGAGACAATTCAAGATAAATTTTCTATAAACACACAGTTTATAGCACTTTTAATAAAAATAACAGGGATTGCTTTTTTATCTGAATTTGCTGTTAGTGTTTGTAAAGATTCAGGAGAAGCAGCAATTGCAAGCAAGATAGAAATAGGGAGTAAAATAATTATTATTTCTATGTCTATTCCAATAATATCAAGTTTATTAGAAATAATATTAAAAATTTTACCATAAAAGAGTGATGAACCATAAAAGTTACATTATTGAGGAGGAATATTAAATGTGAAAAAACAAAAGATAATAATTACATTCATAATATTAATATTTTTGTCGCCAATGCAATCAAAAGCATTAAATGATACAAATACCTTAATAAATACAGAAAATGAAGAAAAAACAGAAAGCACTACAAAAATAACGCAAGAGGATATAGAAAAGCAAGAAGAAACATTTGGAATAAATTCTTTTATACAGAATTCAAAACAATATACAGGTGATTTTTTTGAAAATATAGACATTAATGAAATTTTAAATTCTGCCATAAAAGGTGAGATAGATAATACTACAATATACAAAAAAATACTTAATTTGCTTGGAACAGAAGTACAAACAGGATTAAAAAGTCTAGCATGTATATCAGCAATAATAATAATACATAGTATTTTAAAATCAATAAGTGAAAGCCTAGAAAATGATAATATATCAAAATTAATATATTATGTTCAATACATAGCAATAATAACAGTAATTATGACAAACTTTTCTGACATAATTAACTTAGTAAAAACAACATCAACAAACTTAGTTGGCTTTATGAATACATTAATTCCAGTATTAATATCTCTAATGCTTTATACAGGAAGTATTAGCACAACGAGTATATTAGAACCAATAATATTATTTATGATCAATTTCATAGGAAATTTAATTGAAAATGTTTTAATACCAGTAATATTAATCATAACATCAATGAGCATAATTTCCAAAATTTCTGATAGAGTTCAGATTGATAAGATATCAAAATTTTTAAAATCGACAACCATTTGGTTTTTGGGAATTGTACTGACGATATTTGTAGGAGTTGTTTCTTTAGAGGGAACAATGGCTAGTTCTGTTGATGGAATTACTGCAAAAACCGCAAAGGCACTTGTAAGTTCGGCAGTTCCGGTTGTTGGTAAAATTTTAGGTGATGTTGTAGATAGTGTATTAGGATGTGGCTTGATTTTAAAAAATGCAGTTGGATTTGTAGGTGTTATAGTCATTATTGGAATATGTATTTTACCAATTTTAAAACTTACAGTATTAACGTTTTCATATAAATTAATTGCAAGTGTAAGTGAAGTTATTGCAGATGTTAAAATTGTAAAATTATTAGATGAAGTTGCAGATATTTTTAAAATTTTGTTAGCAATTTTAGTTACAATTTCATTTATGGTAATAATTGGGACAACACTATTGATAAGAATGTCAAATGCAGGAATGATGTTTAGATAGAGGTGATATAGATGATTAGTTTTTTAAGTTCATGGGTAAAAAATTTGTGTTTGGCATTAATTGTTGTATCAATACTTGAAATGATACTTCCTAATAATAAGACAAAAAAATATGTCAAAATGGTTATGGGGATGTATATTTTATTTAGTATAATAGCGCCATTTGTTGAAAATAAAAATGAATTGAAATTTGATGTAGAAAATTTATATAGGCAATATAGTACAGAAACATCAGCAACAACTGAGGTGATTGACCAGACTACAATGGATAGTAAATTAAATGAATTGTATGAAGAAAAGATTGAAAAAAATATTATACAAAAAACTGAGGAATTAGGATATGAAATAGACAGTTGCAATGTAAAAGCACATATATCAGACCAAGATACTGGAATAGAACAAATATTTATCAGGTGTAACTTGGATGAGAATGGAATTGAAACTGTTAAAAAATTTATAATACAAGAATATGGGGTGAATGAAAAATGTTTAAGGATAAGTTAAAAAAAATGATTGGTAATGATGAAACTCAAGGAAATAACAAAAGAAAAATAGAAAATTTAGTCTTTCTAATAGTTGTTTTAATAATAACAGTTGTTATAATAAATTATGTTTGGAGTGGAGATAAGAGTTCAAGTAAAAATATGACTAATTCTGCAGGAAAACAACTGGCAGAAGCAAAAACAACACAGAGTACAACCAATTCTACCACACAAAGTTCGAATCGGGACAACTAATGAAAATTTAGAACAAAGACTTGAAAATATTTTGACTAATATTGAAGGTGTTGGAGATGTAAAAGTATTTATAAATTATTCAGAATCTGCAGAAACAGTTGCAATGTACAATGAAAATTCCAAAACGAGCACAACTGAGGAAACAGACAAAAGTGGTGGAGTTAAAAAGGTTGAACAGAAAGATTCTCAAAAAGAAGTAATTTACCAAGAACAGAATGGAACTAAAACACCCATAGTTCAAAAAACGGTTGAACCTAAAATTGAAGGTGCAATTATTACTGCTAAAGGGGCTTCTGATATAAATGTGAAAACTGCAATAATTCAAGCAGTAGAGGCAGCAACAGGACTTGCTACACACAAAATTCAGGTGTTTCAAGGAAACTGATATTTCGTTGAAGCCTATAAAAGAATTTTAATAGGAGGAATATAAAAATGAAATTTTTAAAGAAAAATCAGGTTGTTATATATGTAATTGCTTTGATGTTAGTGGTAGCGGGATATTTGAATTTTTCAACAAATGGGGATTTTAAGACTGCGGTTCAAACTGCTAGTTCGGAAGAAGAATTGGAAAAAATGGCAAATATTGGTGATGCACAATTAGTTAGTAGTAATGTAGTAAGTGAAGAAAATAGTACGGAAAATGTTATAAATAATAAAGTGTCAACAAACGCAGAAAACACTGTAGTACAGGAAACTGACAGCAAAGTGGAGAATAATATTAAAGAGGATAATAAAACTGTAGAAACAAGTAGTGATACTCAACAAAAAGACAATGATAAAAATGATTATTTTAAAACATCAAAATTAGAACGAGATACCATGTACTCACAAATGCTTGAAACATATGGTAATATTTTAAATAGCAATAATTCTTTGGAAACACAAAAACAATCTGCAACAGAAGAAATAAAAAAAATAAATGATACTAAAAATAGTATTATGATTTGTGAAAATTTAATTATGACTAAGGGATTTGAAAATGTTGTTATTTTTGTAAATGGTGATAGTATTAGTGTTGTTGTAAAAGATGATAATTTGAATACTGAAAAAGTTGCACAAATTCAAAATATTATTTCTAGAGAATTAAAATCTAAAGTTGAAAATATACATATTTCTAATAAATAAAACTTGAAATTCGAGTGAATATGATATAATATAATAAAAAAGAAAAAATAAGAGGATAAATCATGAAAAAAATATTATTAGTAGAAGATAACGAAACAATAGTAATGGGATTAAGATATTCGTTAGAACAAGAAAATTTTCAAGTAATATCAGCAAAAAGCGTAGCAGAAAGCACAGAGAAAATAAAACAAGAACAAATAGATATAGTACTTCTAGATGTATCATTACCAGATGGAAATGGATTTGATATATGCAAAGAAATTAAAGAAAAACAAGACATACCAGTAATCTTTTTAACGGCACAAGACGAAGAAACAAGTGTTGTATTAGGTTTAGATTTAGGAGCTGATGATTATATTGTAAAACCATTTAGAACAAGAGAATTAATATCTAGAATAAAATCAGTTTTACGAAGATATGGGCAAAAAGAAGAAAACAGTAATATAATTCAATACAAAAATATCAAAATAGATACAACATCTGCAAAAGTATACAAGGATAATGAAGAAATCATTTTTACAAGTTTGGAATATAGAATTTTGCTTATGTTGTTTACTAATCAAAATAAATTGATTACAAGAGAGCAATTGCTAGAAAAAATTTGGGATATTGCTGGGAATTTTGTTAATGATAATACTCTAACAGTTTATATTAAAAGAATTAGAGAAAAATTAGGAGATGAGTCAATCATTAAGACTGTTAGAGGACTTGGGTATAGGATAGGAGATTAAATAGATGAACCATTTAAAAAACAAAAATATAAAATACTTGATAATACCAATGATAATATTAACAATAGCAACAAGCATAGTCATTACAATTCAAACATATAACCAATACAAAAAAGTAACAGTAACAGCAAATCAAAAAATAGCAGAAATAATAGGAATAATTATAAATCAAGACCCAGAAATAGACACAGGAACAATAATAAAAACATTAAACTCAAAACAAGATACCGAAGAATATCAAAAAGGACAAGAAGAACTTAAAAAGTATGGAATTAATATAAACGAAGCCAATTCCATAATAGCAGTGCAAAATCAAATGAAACAAAATTTGGTGTTAAACATTATATTAATAATAGTATTTAGTATTTTGTGGATGGCTATTATTTTTGTGTATTTAAGGAAAAGAGACAGAAAAATAAATCAAATTACACAATACATAAATCAAATAAAAAACAGAAAATATGACTTGGATATAAACGAAAATAGCGAAGACGAATTAAGCAATTTGAAAAACGAATTATACAAAATTACCGTTATGTTAAAAGAAGAAAGTGAAATATCAAAAAAAGACAAAGACAACCTAAAAATGTCAGTTGAAGATATATCACATCAACTAAAAACACCTTTAACATCAATAACAATAATGTTAGATAATTTAAAAGATAATCTAAATATGAATGAAAATACAAAAGAAAAAGCATGATACTCCAATTAACCGGAGCGCATGCTTTTTCTTTTTTGGTTTGTGTGGGAGTATATTTTTCAGGAATCAGAAATCCGATAGCGAAAGTAATTGAATACTTTTTAAAAGAAGGCAGGTGCTTCAAATTTGTTAGTAAATCTGGAGGATTGGGAGGAGAGTTAATGGAATATCGCATTGTCCGCGGCATTTTGTTTGTTTCACCCGGGAAGGAGATTGATCATTTCCGGGCGGAAAGAATTATCAGGTATACAGAGAGTCTGCTCAGGCAGCAGCGTTTTCGGACGATGGTTTTTGATCTGGCGGATACTGTTTTTATGGACAGTGCCGGTGTGGGGATGATGATCGGGCTTTATCGGGAAATCAGGGCCTGGGGAGGCGCTGTTTTTATTATCCGTATGCAGAAGGGGATCCGTCGGATTTATCAGATGGCGGGACTGCAGAGGATCATTCCGAGTTATGACGACGAATCGCAGTTTATGGCAGCCATGGAGGGAGGGGGAAAAGATAATGAGGGATGAAATGAAACTGACAATGAATGCGATTGCAGAGAATGAATATTTTGCCCGGGTTGCGGTGGCGGCTTTTTCGGCCAAGATGGATCCGACCATGGAAGAACTTGCAGATATTAAAACAGCGGTTTCGGAAGCTGTCACGAATGCCGTCGTTCATGGTTATGACCACAAAGGCGGGATATTG
>ERZ857882.3211-NODE-3211-length-15735-cov-2.562691_pt1 | contig 15735 bp, 8 predicted proteins | sample MGYA00519697_ERZ857882 | MGnify/ENA primary metagenome ERZ857882 (study PRJEB31778, sample SAMEA3449373) | human gut metagenome | biome: human gut; feature: human-associated habitat; material: faeces | place: United Kingdom | collected 2010/2012 ...
CAGATGGTGCTTTCCGGCCGGGCGGACGCTACGCTGAATGCCGAAGTGTCCTTCTATGATTATATGCGCGTGCATCCGGAAGCGAACCTGAAGGTGGTGGCGCTGACGGATGTGGTCCAGGTCGTGTTCCTGGTTGGCGGCGGGCTGGTCACGACCTATATCGCCCTCGACCTCCTCGGGGAAGGCGACGGCGTGTATCAGGGCATGGCCAACCTCTATGGCGAGGCGAGCGATAAGTTCCACCTGATCCTCGACAAGTCGCATCCCGGTTATAAGGACCTGCCGGGCATCTCCGTGATCCTCGGCGGACTCTGGGTGGCAAACCTTTATTACTGGGGATGCAACCAGTATATCATCCAACGCGCGTTGGCCGCCAAATCGGTCCGGGAGGCGCAGAACGGGATGCTTTTCGCCGGTTTCATCAAGCTGTTCATCCCGCTCTTGGTCGTGATCCCGGGGATTGCCGCCTTTGCGCTGGATGCTCCGTTAGGGAAATCGGACGAAGCCTATCCGTGGTTGCTCGGCAATCTGCTTCCGGTAGGGGTGAAGGGGGTGGCGTTTGCTGCTTTGACAGCCGCGATTGTCAGTTCGCTCGCTTCGATGATGAACAGTATCTCCACGATCTTTACGATGGATATCTACCGTTCCTATTTCCGGAAAGAGGCCGGACAGAGAGAACTGGTCCATACCGGACGTTGGGCGAGCTTCGGCTCGTTGCTGATAGCCGTGCTGATCGCCCCGATGCTGTCGGGATTGGACCAGGCGTTCCAGTATATCCAGGAGTTTACCGGCTTTGTCAGTCCCGGCGCCCTGTCGATCTTCCTGGCAGGCTTCTTCTATAAACGGGCGACGGCAAACGGGGCGTTGGCGGCGGCATTGGGCTCGTTCGTCTTCTCCTTCGGCCTGAAGTTCCTCTTCCCCGGATTGCCCTGGATGGACCGCATGGGGCTTGTGTTCCTGATGTGCTGCGCGCTCATCGTCCTGCTGGGGAAAAAGGACCAGTCTGCCAACGCTTATACGCGCCATGACCCGGCTTTGTTCCATACCGGCCGGATGTTCAATGTAATGTCGGTAGTCATACTGGCGATATTAATAGGCTTTTACTACTTTTGGTGGTAAATTTATACACATGTAATAATAGGCACATAAATGAAACAGATAAAGACAATCCTATTCGCTTTCGGTTGCAGCTTCCTGCTGTCAGGAACGAAAGCATTCGCACAGGTAGAGAGGCTTCCCGATGAAGCCTCCTATCCTGTCTTGCAGGAATTGGCCGGTGTCGAAACGCCTGCCGTCCTGCTGAGTGGAACCTGGCAGTTCCGGTATTCCCCGGATAGCAAGTGGGACAAGATACAGGTCCCCGGCGAGCCTGCCATGCAGGGCTATGCCATCGAGCACGACAAGCCGTTCACCTACCGGAAGTCGTTCACCGTCCCGGCCGATTACGCCGGCAAGCATACGATCCTGCGTTTCGACGGCGTCTACAGCTATGCCCGCCTGTTTGTGAACGACACGTTCGTCCGCGAACATCATGGCGGCTTTACCCGTTGGGATACGGATATCACCCCCTTCGTCCGTCCCGGAAAGAAAAACGAGATTCGCCTCGAAGTGACGGATCGCCTGGACGATATTTCCTATGCCTCCGGCTATGCCCATCATCCGATCGGGGGAATCCTACGCGATGTAACCTTGTTCGTATTGCCCGAAACCTGCTTGTATGACTTCTACGCCGAGACACATCTGGATGCCGCTTATGAGGATGCCGTCCTGAAGATCGGCTATAGCAGCCCGGTCGCCGGAGGTGCGGAAGTCGCCTATACGCTGACCGACCCGTCCGGCAGACGCTATCCGTTGGCGCAATCCCGGTTCCCCCTGGAAGAGGGCGGGAACATGAATGAACTGCCCGTGAAGAACCCCTTGAAGTGGGATGCCGAACATCCGAACCTCTATACGCTGACCATCACCCTCAGCAAGGACGGAAAGGAGATCGGCCGTTTCGACTGCCGTATCGGTTTCCGTGACGTGAAGATAGAGAAAGACCGCATGTTGGTGAACGGCATGCCGGTGAAGTTGCGCGGGGCCTGCCGCCATGATATCCACCCGACACTCGGCCGCACGACGACTGCCGAACTGGACAGCCTCGATGTGATCCTCTTCAAACGTTCCAATATGAACTTTGTCCGTACCTCGCATTATCCTCCCACGGAACGTTTTCTGGAGTATTGCGATCGCTATGGCATCTATGTGGAGAGCGAGACGGCTGTCTGTTTCGTCGATACCTACCGGCAGAAGAACTATGCGCCGGGCAAGACGCAGGACAGTGCCGGGTTTACGCCCCGCTATCTCTCGCAATGCCGCGAGATGGTGAAGTCGTTCCGTTCCCATCCCTCCATTCTGTTCTGGTCGATCGGTAATGAAAGCGTGTACGGCACGAACTTCCAGCAATGCTGGGATTGGGTGAAGGCAACCGACAAGACTCGCCCGGTTATATTCAGCTATCCCGGATCGGTCGGCGAGAAGGAGCCTGTCTATGATATCCTGAGCATGCACTACCAGGATGTAAACGGAAACCTGAACCAATGGAACCGCTCTACCCATGGTTTCCAGGGGGAAGGGATACCTGCCCTGTTCGACGAGTGGGCGCACCCGGCGTGCTACACCTACGCTACCTTGCAGGAAGATCCGAATATCCGCGAGTTCTGGGGGCATTCGATCGAAAGGATGTGGAGCGGCCTCTTTGATGCTCCCGGCGGCTTGGGTGGTGCGATCTGGGGATATGTGGATGAAACGTTTATGCTGCCCGAACCGAAAGTAGGGACTGCCTTCTGGAAAGAGTTTGCCCGTACCGCCAAGCCGGAGGATTATCAGGGTAAATGCGTTGGCTACGGAGAGTGGGGGATCGTCGATGTCTGGCGCCGTGAGAAACCGGAGTTCTGGGCTACCAAGAAAGCCTATTCGCCCGTCCGCCTGATGACGACCGAGGTGGCTTCCTTCCTGTCCGGACAACGTTTGTTGCTTCCGTTGTACAACCGCTTCGACCATACTGACCTGGATGAGATCAAGATACGTTATACCTACAAAGGTGTGGAGAAGGAACTTCCCGCTCCTTCCATCGCTCCTCACCAAAAAGGACTGTTGGTAATCCCTGCCGAGGCTTGGGAGGAAGGCGAACTGTTGTCAATTTGTTTCTATACAGCTACGGGTGAGTTATTGGATGCCGAACAAGTTTCATTGGGCAGCGATTACCACGTTCGCCTTGCCGATTCGGAAGCATCTCCGGTAAACGGTGTGTTGCTGGTAGAGGAAACCGCCGGTATGATGACGATTAAAGGAGACGGTTTCGAGATCCCTTTCTCCAAAGAAACCGGCCTGATCTGCAACGCGACCTCCAAGGGGCAGGTCATCATCGAGAAAGGCCCGTTCCTCCATCTCGACATCAATCTGAACCATCTGACTGGAGCCGAAGTGCGTAAGAGCGCCCGGAAGTTCCTGACCTCCGACAGCGATTGGAAGAAGCAGAGCTTGACCTATACCCGCAAAGAGGGAGCGGTGGAAGTCGCCCTCTCCGGCTTCTATCAGGATGTACAAACGGATATCCTGATCCGGATATCTCCCGCCGGGGAAATGAATGTCAGCTATGTCGTTGCGGGACAGCCAAACGGTTACCTGCGTGAGACGGGCTTGTCTTTCTACCTGCCCGAACGTCTGGACTATCTGCAATGGGAGCGTAAAGGTATGTGGAGTTGTTACCCCGAAGGCGCTTTTGCCGGAAACACGGGCGAGACTTCCCTTTATAACCCGAAGCAAGTGCGATATGGCGAGAACCCTGCTCAACCCTGGTCGGCCGATACGCACAACTATTACTATTGGGCGGATGCCGGTGCAAACTGTGACCGTCCGTTGACGCAAATGGCAAAGGGAATGAAAGAGAACATCTATCGCTATACCCTTTCCGCTACAGGGGGAGGAGCAGGGCTTACGGTTTGTTCACCGGACGCATCCCTGGCTTGCCGCACCTCCAAAAGAGGAGACGGGCAGTTGATGCTTTACATTAATAATCGTTGGGATTACCCGGAGATTGCCTGGGGCAACTATTGCAAGACGTTGGAGGCGGTGCCTTGCTATGGCGAGATGAAGATACGGTTCTGATCGGGTTCTGATCTGGATTCAGGCACGGATTACACAGATTAACACGGCTCTTTAATCAAGATAAACCGTGAAATCCGTGCCTATAAATATATTTATCTGATCCCCAACTTCCCCTTGATCGCTTTCGGTATCGCGTCCTTATGGACCATCACATAGATGGTTTTGGCGCGGACGAAGCTCTCGGACATGTTCAGGTAGCCGCCGAACTTGTTGCGGTCGGTTCCCCATGAGTTCTTGGTGATGTAGTATTTTGTGCCGTTCTGGTCTTTGGCGATGCCGGTCAGGTGCATCAGGTGGTCGTCGGTGGTCACGAATGATTCGAATCCGGCCTGGCGCACTTCCGGGGTCACGTTGATTTCCGGGTAGGGACGTTCGAACTTGAAGACCTCTTCTAAGCGTTCCTTCTCCCCTAATTTCTCGAAGCGTGCGCGATCCGTATTCGACAGGTCTTCCACCTTCTTCACTTCCGGGTTGATGGCGACACCGTTCGTAAAGGAGAATCCCTTCTCGCTCACGTCTCCGTCCCAGCAGACCGTATAACCGTTGTTCAGGGCATAATCCACCGTTTGCATCATCTCGTCGAGCGGCAGGTTATACATCAGGGAATGTTCCCAGTTGTCCGGCACTTCCACGTCGAACTTCACATAATACGGATGGTGCGTGAAGCTGGTCAGTTCGATATAGTCGTCCATATTCAGTCCTAAGGATTCGGCGAATGACTTCGGCGTATATTCCTTTCCTTTATACGTGAACTTCTCCGGCAGCTTTCCCAGGTAGGTGTCGAACAGGTTAGCAATCAGCTTGTCATATTCCGGACTGCGCTGTTTCGCCTTCACTGCCACATCGGCGATGGCGTGCATGTAGCGAACCATCTCGCTGTGGTTATGCTTCTCGGAGTCGTAGTTGATACCCGTATATACCTCTTCCGGTACGATCCCTACCTGGCGGTACGCATTCATGAAAGTATGCGAAAGGCTGCCCTGCCCGATATTACCGTCCCCGCGACGCAGGTAGTTGTCCTGCAACTGGTTCATGTATTTCTGGCGGACGATGAACATCTCCGAAAGGTCATACGTGCCTTTCCCCATACGAAGCAGTTCGGATTCCATAAACGACGTAGTGGCAAAGCACCAGCAAGTCCCTGTTGCCGCTTGGTTCTTAACCGGGGTAGCGGGAACCGTTACCACTTCCGTAAACTGGTACCCCTGACCGAACGTTGCCGAAGCAGAGAAAGCCAGCATGCAAGATAGAATAAGTAATTTCATAACATCCATTATTTTTTAATTCTTAATTCTTAATTTTCAATTAATCAAAATCCCCTCGCGAACATCTTCCAGAACTCGTCCGCCATCTCCTGCCAGCGCAGGATTGTCGCTCCTGCGAAGTCGGCCGTGTAACCGGCCAGGAAAGCCCGTGCGGTCTCTTCCCCTTTGCTGTCCTGCAACTCTTTGTAGCGGTTTTCCACGAAAGGCATTTCGGATAAGCCCTTTTCCTCGAAATGGGCGACCGCGCCGTTGATCTTCTCTTTGGTCAATCCCCAGCGAACCGTAGCCAACTTGTTTGCCGTCCGGTATTTCCATACGATGGCATCCTCACGGTGGCGGTGCTGTCCGCAGATACCGAAAGCAGCCGGCAGGTCGGTCGTTCCGGAGAAGATCGGGATACGCGGGCTCTGCCCCGGATTGTCGAACGACAGCCAGGCGACTCCTCCCACTGCATCCGGCAACCAGCTGCGCAGCTGTATCACGTGCGAGAAGGAACATTGCGGAACCGCCACTAAGCGATTGCGTGTCACCGTCCCTTCCTTCACGCCGTTCAGCATATTCAGCATATCTGTTCCCATCCAGGGGTTAGCCGCCGGACTTGTGATCGTATCCGTTTCCTTCGTCTCCTTGTTCTTGACAGCCACTTTCAGATTCTTCGTCATGTCCCATTCCGTCCCTTCATACGTCTGGCGTAGCAATGCCATCACATCCGTTACGGCAACCGGCTTGTCCGGCTTCACGCTGATCGGCAGTTCTTCCGAGTCGTACGACAGTTTGAGCGAAGGAGCCAATGCGTTCAGGATGAAATATTCGCGGATGCTGAATGCCTTCGGTTCGCCGAAATAGTTGCCTCCGCTATAGGCTTTCCAGAATTTGAACGGCTCTTTGCCGTCCCAGAACCCCATTTTCTTAGCAACAGAAAATACGTTTTCGGAAGCCATGTAACGATCCTTGTCCTTCAGGTCGAGCGTCGAGATACGCGAGATATTGGCCGATACCCCCACATGATCGTCCGGGATGCGGACAGCCGCCCATACACCCCCGATCTTGTCCGGCCCCTCGCCGAACACCTCGAAATGCCAGACCTCATTCGGGTCGGCGATCGTCAGGCATTCGCCCGAATCCCCGTATCCGTATTCGGCAACCAATTGTCCGATCAGCCGTATCGCTTCGCGTGCTGTCGTGCAACGCTGCAAGGCTATCTTTTCCAACTCCTCGATCATGAACATCCCTTTCTTGTTTTGCAGCTCTTTGCGCCCGGAGATGGTCGTTTCGCCGATACCCAACTGTTTTTCGTTGAGGCAAGGATAGGAGGTGTTCAGGAACTGGTAGGTCGAGCGGGCTTCCGGTATCGTTCCTTTCAATTCCATATTCGTGCGGTCGGCAGGATATTCGGTGTGCATGCGGCCGTTATAGATGGCGACTGTCGTGTCGCGCTCGTAGCGTGCCGCCGGGACGATCTCCATCCAGGTGCGATAGTTCCCGTCGCAGGTGTGACTGGTCATGACCGAACCGTCGGCCGATGCTTTCTTGCCGACCAGGATGCTTGTACAACTTTCAGGAGTGTTGACCGGTCGGGAGTATTCGATTTCCTGGGTCCGAAGGCTGTTCCCGTAACAGATAAGTACAATAAGAAGGATAATTAGTCTATTCATGGCATTGTCTTTAATTTTGTGGCTAAAGATATGAAATTTTCATATATTTGCTACCCCTTGCCGGGGCTTAATCCCCTGGCAAAAGAGGAATATCCCTGTAAAGGGAATAATTAAATATAAATATGCCATGAGAAAACTGATTTATCTGAGCACCCTGTTGCTCCTATTTGTGTTGCCGATGATGGCACAACACCCTTTGTTCCCGACCCCCGCAAAGGTGCAGAACGGGAAAGGCTCTTTTGTCATAGGAAAGAATCTCCAGGTACAAGGCAATGGCGGATATGCCGACAAGTTAGCCGCCGGACTGCAAACCGAGTTGAAAGAAGCCGGTTTGCAATCGTCACCCGCCAGTGGAACCATCCGTCTGGAACTGACAAACGATTGCAAGATGGCCGATGAAGCCTATACGCTTGTCGTCGAACCGAACAGCATCCTGCTGCAAGCCTCTTCCGAAGCCGGCCTGTTCTATGCGAAGGAAGCCCTTCTGCAACTTTCCCGTTTCGGCAAAGGTAACGTGCGTGCCTGTAAGATACAAGATCAGCCCCGCTACGGCTGGCGCGGTTTCATGCTCGACGAGAGCCGCCACTTCTTCGGTAAAGAGAAGGTAAAACAATATCTGGATATCATGGCGTCCCTTCGCCTGAACGTCTTCCACTGGCACCTGACCGACGAACCGGGCTGGCGCATCGAGATCAAGCGTTATCCGAAGCTGACCACCGAAGGAGCTGTCGGCAACTGGCACGACCCGAAAGCACCCGCTACGTTCTACACCCAGGAAGAGATCAAGGAGATCGTTGCCTATGCAGCCGATCGCCACATCATGGTCGTTCCCGAATTCGACATGCCGGGCCATGCTACTGCTGTCTGCCGTTCCTATCCTGAAATCTCCGGCGGAGGCGAGGACAAATGGCAGCATTTCACGTTCCATCCCTGCAAGGAAGAGACGTTTGAGTTTATCAGCAACGTGCTCGACGAGATCGTCGCCCTGTTCCCGTCTCCCTATATCCATATCGGAGGCGACGAGGTGCACTACGGCAACCAGAGCTGGTTCACCGATCCCGAAATCCAGCAGTTCATCAAAGATAAGAACTTAGGTAACGAAACGGACCTTGAACAGTATTTCATCCGCCGTGCCGCCGATATTGTGGCTTCCAAGGGCAAGACGATGATCGGTTGGGACGAGATGATCGATGCCGGTGTCTCTCCCGACAAGGCTGTCATCATGTGGTGGCGCCACGACCGCAAACACCAGCTGGTGAAGGCGCTCGAAAACGGCTACCGGGTGATTATGACTCCGCGCCGTCCGTTGTATGCCGACTTTATCCAGTACGGTGGCCATAAGGTGGGCCGTGTGTGGGGCGGTTACAACACGATCGAGGACATCTACCGTTTCCCCGAACCTATCATCCATCTGACACGCGATTATGAAGACCAGGTGATGGGCCTCCAGTTCTCCCTTTGGACGGAACGGGTCGCTGATGCCAAGCGTCTGGACTATATGACTTTCCCCCGTCTGGTAGCTGTCGCCGAATCCGCCTGGACTCCTGCCAAGTCGAAGGAATGCAGCCTCTTTATGCAGAAGCTCCCTTACTTCCTGCAATTCCTCGGTGAAAAAGGCATCTACTACTTCAACCCCTTCAACCCCGAATCTACACCCGAACCCAGTGCACCGGACAAGGACGATGTGTTGAAGAATGGATAAGATATAAAGCACTGTCTTTTGCTGTCTGCTTCAGCAGACGGATGAATAAATATCCGGCTTTGCCGGTTCCTCTGTGGTTTTTTAACCCCTTTAAATACAATACAAGCTGTGAATGGGGTGTAAGAATGGTTAATGAATATTAAATAATGAGCTTGTCGGGAACTTTTTGCAATGATTCGGCGTCTTATATTTACGAGTGATTATTATAAATGAAAAAGTAAAAAATGAAAAAAGCTATTTTGACACTTTTGATGATTCCTGCTTTTGTCGGGATGTTGTTTTCTTGCTCTGAAGTCAAAACAGATGCAAAGAAGTTGGAAGGTAAATGGAATATTGTGGAAGTAAAAGGAGAAAAAATACTGAAAGAAGGTTTGCCCAATATGGAGTTTGATATGAAAGATAATAAAGTTCACGGTAATGCCGGATGTAATATCTTTAATTCGACTGTCGTGCTGGACGACCAGGATATTTCTTCCATCACGATCAACCCCGCAGCCACTACCATGATGGCTTGTCCGGATATGGAGATCGAAGATGCGATCTTGAAAGCTATGGGAAACGTGAAAGGTGTGAAGGCCGGCCAGTCCGAAAATGAAATGTTGCTGGTCGATGCCGACGGTAACGTGTTGATGGTTTTGTCAAAAAACTAATTGGATAGAAATGAAGAAGTACATGTATCTTTGTCTTGCAGCGTTGAGTATCGGTATCTTTGCTTCTTGTAAGGCGAAAAAAGGTGTGGAAGCGACTTTCTCCGACCTGGATGGTAGTTGGAATATTGTCGAATTGAACGGCAAGGTGTTGAATCCTGCCGAGACGAATCAAGTCATCGAGTTCGACGTGGCTCGCCATTCCCTTTCCGGAAGAGCTGGATGCAATCGGATGATGGGGCAGATCGAATACAGCGATTCCCGCAAGAATATCATTAAATTCCCGCAGGTTGCGACAACGCGTATGGCTTGTCCGGATATGAGTGGTGAGCGTGAATTGTTGCAGGCTTTGGATAAAGTCGTTCGCTTTGATGCAGTAGGTGAGGTGAAACCGGTCAATAAAATCGCTTTATATGGCACGGACAATACCAAATTGATGGTAATTGAAAAGAAGTGACTTTCATTGTGAAATGTTTGGAAGGCGGTTCCGGTTGTGACGGGCCGCCTTTTTTATTTCGGCCTGCAAGGGATGATCAGGGTGAAGCGGCTGCCTTTTCCTTCCTGGGAAGAAAGGGTGATTCGCCCCTCCAGGCGCTCGGCGATGGTTTGACAGATCGATAGGCCCAGTCCGGTACCTTGTGCAAATTCGTCCACCTTGAAGAAACGTTCGAACACTTTCTTCTGGGCCTCTTCCGACATACCTTTTCCTGTATCTTCGACAAAGACATGAACTTCTTTCTCCTCCTTCTTATAGACAGCTCCTAACAGGATGTGCCCTTTAGTGGTGAACTTGACGGCATTGTTGATGAAATTCGTAATCACTTGCGTGAACCGGAAACGGTCTACATGAATGATAAGTTCCGTTTCTTGGAATTCTTTCAGGAAACGGATATTCGAAGGCATAAGCAGGTGATGTGTCTGGTAGATCTCTTCTAACAGCTCGTTTAGAGAGCAATCGTCGAAAGCGAAAGACATCCGTCCCGACTCGATGCGCGAGAGTTCCAGGATATCATTAATCAGTTTCAGCAGCAGATTACTGTTTTTGTTGATCGTATTGCGGAAAAGGTCTTTTTCTTCATCGGTCAATTCCTTTTCGTCTTGTAATAGGTTGGTGAAACCGACTATCGCATTTAACGGTGTACGTATCTCATGGCTCATGTTGGCGAGGAATGCCGATTTCATCTTATTGGCTTCTTCGGCTCGCTCTTTCTCTTCGATCAACCGGAGTTGCACCTGCCTTTTCCGTTCGCTTTCGCGGTAGTACATGTAAATGAGGTGAAGGATGATATAGACGATTGCTATGACGAGCAGGATTCCGCCTGCAATAATATAGTTTAGGTAACGGACTTCCAGTGGCATGTTATAGATGATGCTTCCCTGTGGTAGATCGCTCAACCGTATGTTGAAACGTTGCATCTCTTTCCAGTCGAAAGCAAATGTTTTGGGGCTTTCTACGATAGGAATGTCATTTGGAGAAGTGCCTTTCAGGATGCGGGCAGCTGTTTGGGCAACACAATCAGCCTGGATTTGCAAGGTAGTGAAATAGCCACCGGTGATCCCTCTGTTGTCGTTGAACCCGTTGTTAATGACTGTGAAGTTCGGCACATTGGCCAGGCGTCCGACGGTCAGGACATTGAAGTCGAGAATGATTTGTATGCAGGCGGTGTAAGGCTTGTCTTCAAATACCCAAAGAAGCTGGCGGGCGGTCAGGTTGGCTGTCGAGGTCGTATATAAGGCAGAAGCGCCTTCTTTGCCGGGCTGGATTTCCGTGGAAGTCGTTTGGGGCCTTGTTTGATACAATCCTTCGTAAACAGCTATTCCATGTCCCTGGATATTGTCCATCAACGTTTCGAACGCTTTTCTGCCGATGAATTCTTTCGTTTTGAAGATCAGTATTTTTGATCTTCCGTATAGTTTTTCGATCAGTTGTATGTTTTTCAGATATTCAGGCTTGTCCCAATAACCCGTGAAGTTGGGATGCTGTTCCAATAGTTCCCAGTTGGGAAAGTTGACACCTGAAAAGACAACCGGAATCGTCTTGCCGAGCGGATGGTTGCAGGCCATTAAAGTATAGGTAGCCTGATCGTCATTGGAAATGATGATGTCCGGTTTGAAACTTAAAGTGTCGAGAAAGGAGTACATCCGGGCTTCTTCGTCTGTGGCATTATAGCGTTCGCAGTCCAGGTAGAATGTGTGGATGGAAGAGTATATTTGCTCTTTCTCCAGTTCCTCGTGCAGCAGCTTGTCGAACTTGGAGTAGGCACTCAGGCTTTGATTGTATGACTGTATGACAAGGACATTAAACAGTTCCTTCCCTTTTTTATCGGAGGAACCCTTTGCTTCACGCGGAAAACAAAGGGCCAATATCAACATCGCTATGTATATATGTATTTTCAAGGAAGAAGCACTTATCAATTGTACCCGTATGTTTTAAAAAACCGTTCAAAGTTAACGATAATCGGGATATAACAAGTACTTCTTTCTGATTTTCTTATATTTATTTAATGCCGGTTGCCAACTTGCGCGTATTTCGTTCTCCTTTAAGCCGCGGACAATCTGGAAACGTAATTCTTTTGTCCCGGCAAGCAGGTCGAACCATTGTGGGCGGGTGAAGAAAAAAGCTTGGTCGTTGCCTGCTTTATTATAGAAATCAAGGAGGAATTTCAGCGTCAATCCCCCGGTAAAGGGATATTCTCTCAAGTCCGTGCCGTAGCATTCCTTGTCCTTATGCAACGGTTTCGTGTCGAAACCTGGCAAGGAGGTGGGCGTAAAGGTGAAATCTCCGTATCTGGCATCGGGTGCTCCCAATATCTGGAATGGATAATAGGTCCCGCGACCGACACTGATATTGGTCCCTTCGAAGAAACAGAGTGAAGGGTAGAGACGGATCGACTGGTCGTTCGGCAGGTTGGGAGAGGGCTTTACCGGCAACCAGTACGGATCTCCGTGACGCCAGTTTTCCATCTTGACGATATGTAGTTTACAGGTGTCGGGTGTACTTTTCAGCCAACCTTCCTTGTTGATCATCCAAGCCAGTTCGCCAACCGTCAGACCGTGCAGTATGGGTAATGGGTCAACGCCGACAAAGGATTCGAATCCTTTCTGGCGGACAGGACCGTCGACGAAGTCGTTCGGGTTAGGGCGGTCCAGGACGATAAATTCGACATCGTTTTCGGCACAGGCTTCCATCACATAATGCATGGTGCTGATGTAAGTATAAAAGCGGGCTCCGACATCCTGAATGTCGAACACGACCACGTCCAAGCCGGCCAACTGCTCGGCTGTCGGCTTCTTGTTCTTTCCGTATAGGGATATGATGGGGACTCCTGTTTTTACGTCACGGCTGTCTTTGATCTCGGCTCCCGCATCGGCCGTCCCGCGGAAACCGTGTTCAGGGGCGAACACTTTCTTTATGTTGATACCCTCTTCCAACAAGGCGTCCAACAAATGCTTCTGCTGCTTTTCGAGGATGGAGGTTTGGTTCACTACTAATCCGACCTGTTTGTCTTTCAACAGACGGGTAACGACGTCCATACGTTCGGCTCCCAATTTTAGAGGGGCTTTCTGTGGAGTGACGGCCTGGATTTCAGACATTAAGAACAGGCTTAACAGCCAGAAGGCATACCTGATAACTGTTCTCATAGACTCATTCCTTACTATTTGTTTCTGCAAAAGTAACGATTCTTTTTGTTTATTGCGTATCTTTGTCTCTCAATAAAGCGATTGATTGTTATGAACCCTTTAGATATTATTGCCAAATATTATCCGGTAGGTTCGGAGGCGTACCGGATTTTGGTTATTCATAGTAGAAGTGTGGCAGATAAAGCTTTGGCTATAGCCCGGATGCATCCGGAGATGAATCTTGACCTTACCTTTGTAGAAGAGGCAGCTATGCTGCACGATATCGGTATTTTCCGTTGTAATGCTCCCGATATCGATTGTCATGGAGATGCGGAATATATTTGCCACGGTTATCTGGGGGCCGAATTGATGCGGGCGGAAGGTTATCCCCGCCATGCCCGCGTGTGCGAACGGCATACGGGAACAGGTATTACGCTGGCAATGATTGAAGAACGAGGTTTGCCTCTTCCGCATCGGGACTTTATGCCGGAAACCTTGGAAGAACAACTGATTTGCTACGCCGACAAGTTTTACAGCAAAACGAAACTGGACAAAGAAAAATCTGTCGAAAAGGTAAAACAGGGCCTTTCGAAGTATGGAAACGAAACTGTCGAACGGTTTGATAACTGGTGTAAACTCTTTTTAGGGGAATAAAAAGGGATTGGCTCGCTAAATTGTTATACATTTGCCCGCTGTAACACACTGCAAATAACGACGGAATGTTTTTGAAATACAAATGCCTGATTATTTTGTTGCTTTTCCTCACTGGAAACATGATGACTGAGGCGCAGGAACTTATAGTCCCGACCGATACCGTGATGGCCGTTGTGGGCGATACGGTCGTATCTGCCGGACAGGATAGTGTGCTTGCGTTAGACAGTGTACCGAAGAAGCAGACAGGGCTGGACGCTCCGGTTTCCTACCAGGCGAAAGACTCCATCATCATGACGGGAGCGAACTGGGCTTATCTGTTTGGGGAAAGCGATGTGAAATATCAACAAATCGAACTTCAGTCCGAGAAAATCGAGATGAATATGGACAGTAGCCTGGTGTATGCCACTTTCGGCCTTGACTCGATCGGGGAGGAATTCGGCTATCCTCTTTTCAAAGATGGCGACCAACAGTATGAATCCAAGACGATGCGCTATAATTTCGGTACGAAAAAAGGATATATCACAGATGTGATCACGCAACAAGGCGAAGGTTATGTGACGGCCGGACGTACCAAAAAGATGGACAACGATGTCCTGAATATGAAGGGTGGACGGTATACGACTTGCGACGAGCATGATCACCCCCATTTCTATATCCAGATGACGAAGGCGAAAGTCCGCCCGAAGAAAAATATCGTGACGGGTCCCGTCTATCTGGTGTTTGAGGACGTCCCGCTTTATCCGATCGGTCTGCCTTTCTGTTTCTTCCCGTTTTCGAGTTCTTATTCTTCGGGCATTATCATGCCCACTTTCGGGGATGAAAGTTCGCGTGGTTTCTATCTGCGCGACGGCGGGTATTATTTTGCGTTGAGCGATTATATGGACCTGGCCTTGACCGGTGAAATCTATACGAAAGGTTCCTGGGGACTGTCGGCTCGTTCTTCTTATCGGAAACGGTATAAGTTTTCGGGCAGTTTCAATGCCTCCTATCTGGTTACCCGTTTGGGCGACAAGGGGCTTCCCGATTATAGCTTGTCTAAGGACTTCAAGCTGAATTGGACACACTCGCAGGACCCGAAGGCAAATCCGTACCGGACTTTCTCGGCGAGTGTGAACTTTGCGACCAGCAGTTATGACCGTAATAACCTGAACAGCTTCTATCCTGGCTCGCAAGGGTTTGCGGATGCGAACCAGAATACCAAAGGGTCCAGTATCAGTATAACACAGCGTTTCCCGAATAATCCGTTCAGTATTTCGGCTACCATGAATGTGAACCAGCGTTCGAAAGACTCGACGATCTCGCTGACATTGCCTGATATTACAATTACGATGAGCCGTATCTTCCCGTTCAAACGGAAGAATGCGGTCGGCAAAGAACGTTGGTATGAGAAGATTTCCATGAGTTACAACGGTTACCTGCGTAATAGTATCGATACGAAAGAAGACAAATTGTTCAAGTCGAGCTTGGTGAAGGATTGGCGGAATGCCATGCAGCACCAGATTCCGGTGAGTGCTACTTTCTCTTTGTTCAAGTATTTGAATATCTCGCCGTCGTTCAATTATACCGAACGTTGGTACACCAATAAGGTGGAAAAAGCATACGACATGCAGAAGAAGCAGGTGGTTGCGCGTGATACGACTTATGGTTTCTACCGCGTATTCGATTACAGCACATCCGTTTCAGCTTCCACCACGCTATATGGTTTCTATAAACCGTTGCCGTTTTTGGGTGACAAGATCAAGATGATTCGTCATCGTTTCGAACCTTCGGTAACGTTGAGTTATACGCCTGATTTTGGAGCTTCCAAATATGGTTTCTGGAAAGATCTTATGTATGAAGATCAATATGGACAGACGCAGCAGATCTCTTATTCGCCGTTTGAAGGCGGTATGTTTGGGACGGCCCCTAACGGGAAGTCGGGGAGCGTGAGTTTTCAGTTAGATAACAATCTCGAAATGAAGATCAAGTCGGATCGCGATTCGACAGGTGAGCGTAAGATCAGTCTGATCGATAAGTTGTCGTTGGGGATGAGTTATAATATG
>ERZ857882.3212-NODE-3212-length-15726-cov-10.973007_pt1 | contig 15726 bp, 13 predicted proteins | sample MGYA00519697_ERZ857882 | MGnify/ENA primary metagenome ERZ857882 (study PRJEB31778, sample SAMEA3449373) | human gut metagenome | biome: human gut; feature: human-associated habitat; material: faeces | place: United Kingdom | collected 2010/2012 ...
TCTTTTGTATCACCTTTTATAACTGGTATAATATCTATATTAAACTTCTGTGCAAATTCATAATCTCTCATATCGTGTGCAGGCACTGCCATAATTGCACCTGTTCCATAGTTCATCATTACATAATCTGATATATATATTGGTATTTCTTTTTTGTTTACTGGATTTATTGCTGTTATTCCTTCTATTTTAACTCCTGTTTTGTCTTTTATAAGTTGAGTTCTTTCAAATTCAGTTTTTTTACTTGCTTTTTCTTGATATTCTTTAACTGTATTTATGTTTGAAATTCTATCTTTATATTTAGTTATTATAGGATGTTCCGGTGCGATAACCATAAATGTTACTCCAAATAATGTATCACATCTAGTTGTATATATTCTTAAGGTTTCATCTACTTCTTTTAATTTAAAATCAACAAATGCACCAGTGCTTTTACCTATCCAGTTCTCTTGTTGAAGTTTTATATTTGGTAAATAATCTACTTCTTTTAGTCCATCAAGTAATTTATCAGCATATTCTGTTATTCTTAAATACCATACCAATTTTTGTTTTTGAATAATATCTGAATGACATATATCACATTTTCCTCCTTGGCTATCTTCATTTGATAGTACTACTTTACAACTAGGGCAATAGTTAACATAGGTATTGTCTTTAAATACAAGACCTTTTTCATACATTTTTAGGAATATCCATTGTGTCCATTTATAGTAGCTAGGATCACTAGTAGATATTACTCTATCCCAATCGTATGAAAATCCTAATCTTTCTAATTGTCCTTGGAAAGTTTCGATATTTTTTTGTGTAAATTCAGCAGGATGATTTCCTGTTTGTATTGCATATTGTTCAGCTGGTAATCCAAAAGAATCGTATCCTATAGGATGAAGAACATTATATCCTTGCATTCTCTTCATACGTGATACTATATCTGTTGCAGTATAACCTTCAGGATGCCCAGCATGAAGCCCTACACCAGATGGATACGGAAACATATCTAGTGCATAATACTTAGGTTTTGAAAAATCCCATACATCTACTTTAAACGTGTGGTTTTCTTTCCAATAATTTTGCCATTTTTTTTCTATTTCTTTAAAATTATACATTCTGTATCTCTCCTTTTTATAATTATTTTTAGTATACAGTTATTTAGCTATTTCTTTTTGTTTTACATATTTTTCTTTAAAGAACCAAATATATGCAAAAATTATGGCTCCAGCAACTATGTATACTCTTATACTTGCCATTAATGTCCAAGCCCCCATAACACCAAGAGGAATTAAGAATTGCCATAAAATAACTGTTAATATGTTAATTACAGTACCAAGTTTCTTTCCAAAAGTTAAATATATTGAATATAAGAAAGATGATAGTGAAGATATAGCTATTAACGTTACTAATATCGCTTTAATAATATTAGTAACCATTCCAAATTTAGCATATGCCATTAAGAATATGAATACTAAATAAAATCCAAAAGCAAATCCTCCTAGAACAAAAGCTTTTTTTATGTTTATCTTATTTACACCGTCATTGTTCTTCTGATTATAATTTAATAATTCATAATAGTATGGATATAAAAATGCACCAGGAATTAATAATAAGCAATTCTTAATTCCAACGCCTATTTGATCTGTTCCCATTTGAAGTACGTTATAATCCCCATTTGAAAGAATTAAAACTACTGAAGTTAATGCAAAAAGTATTATATATACAGATATCCAACTAATATGATCACTTAGTATATTTGACAACATTCCATATTTATACAATAAAATAATGAAAAACATTGCAAAAGCAAGTGCTATAATTATTCCTCCTACTTTTCCAATTGGTGTCGATGAAAATACTGTTTGTATACCATTCATACTTATCCAACATTGAAATGGACACATTATACCCATAATTATTTTCATAACTTTTGAATTAAATACATCTACTAATTTAGGAACTTTCAGTGCAAATATTCCAAATACAATACAAGCAAGTGTATTACCAATTGCCCAAAGCAGATATGGAATTATACCATTATTTTGAGCTGTAGTAACTCCATTTAATAAACTACCAGCATTTGCCCACGTTGCTGCAATACTCATTGCATAAAATATTGTTGGTTTTTTTGCTATTTTTGAAATTAAACTTTTAATCATTTTTTATTACCTCCCTATTATAAAAAAATAGTTCAAATCCTTCAAGTCCATTTGATAAAATTATTTTTTTCGCATCACTTTTTAATAAAGTATCTATTACATTTTCTCTTACTGCTACACTACCTATATAAGGAAAATCTATTAAATTATTTTCAATTATTGTTGGAAAAGAAATCTTATCTGATGCTGATATTTGAAAAAGTCTTAGCAAATAATCTTTATCTTCAATATTACACATATTTTGACTTTTACCATTGAAATTAACATTTATAATAGTAAGTTTATCAAAATTAATTTTAACTTTATTACTACTAGTCTCATATGCTCTCATATCTACAAATATTTTTTGTCCTAATGGTTCAATCAATTTCTTATTGTTAAATATAATAGCTTTTGTTAATTTCTCACTAACAAGCTTTTCTGAAAGAGGTGAAACGTTATCATATACATTACCTTTATATATAAACATATTATCATCTATTACTGTTTGTTCTGTAGAAAGTAACTCCCATCCATTTTGAAGTGCTACATTGATTAAAACACTTTTGCCACTTCCACTTTGACCTAATCCTATAATAATTTCATTATCTTTATTTATAAGTGCACAACCATGAAATACAATTCTGTGATATTTAACTTCTAAAATATGTAATATGTATTTTTGCACTATACCTTTATTACCAAACAAAGAAAATTGGTGATTATAGTCTTTTTTTATGATATTTGAAATATTGGTATTTATAACAAAACTTTCTTCTTTTAATGCAACACTTGTATTGAATGTATCATTTATAATTATTCTTTCATCTGCTTCTTTATCGCCGTTATATTTTACTATATGATAATTAATATATACATTATATGGTTCTGGTTCTCCAAACAAATCTTCTACCATATATTCTTTTGAATACAAATCAATTTCAAAAATGATTCCACATATTTGATATTTTTGTTTATCCACATTCCCCTCTTTTCTATGATCTTCTTGAAACAAATGCAATTGTATCAACAGTTTCTTGTGTAACTATATCATAACCATTTTCTTTATTTAATCCAAACCCAAGTACTTCTCCTCCTGTTAAATGCGATTCAACAATATGTACACTTTCATCTGTATTTTTCAAATGCACTTTTGCAATTTTTCCGTTTTTTACAACTTCATCTAATTTCTCTAAATCATCACATTCTACTATACTTTCTTTTTCTCTTAATGTCATATCTTTTATGATTTTTTTATCATTTTTGTCCAATAATGTTATTATTGTATTTAATACTTTTTCCAAACAATTATTTATATCATTAGTAGTAACTACTAATTTTTGAATACCATTACAAATTGAATAAATTTCAATATTATTGCCTTCTTTTTTTAGTAATATGGTAACCGGTACTCCTTGTATTGTATTATTTTCTATTTTAGAGGTAATTTTTTTTCTTATTATCTTTTCTGTATTATATCTCAAGTTATTTTCTTTTAATATATTGTTTAAATTATCAATTGCACTATCATATACATCATCATTTAGTGCATTAAGTATATTAACTTGTATAGGTGCAATAAAACTATATAATCTTAAATTCTTTCCATCACAAGAATTTAAAAGATACGAAAACAGTATGTTTTCGCTTAAACCAAAATGCACAGAATAAGCAATTTTATTTCTGTTTTCAATTTGATCTTTATATCTTAAATTCACAGATTTTGTAAAAATATCATCATGAAAATAAGTCATACCAGTAATAACAGTTTCATTTAAAGGTGTAATAGAATCAATGCATATAGTTCTTTTTGAGATTTTTTTATTTGTACTACGAGGTCTTACTACTTCTACACTAGGTATGTGTAATAATTTTCTAATAACATTTCTATTCCAATTTATTGCAAATTCTAATTCATTTTCTGCTTCTTGTTCTGTTTTAAAAACAGAATAGCATTCTAGAAATGATTTCCTTTCACCTAGATTAAACGGATATTTAGTATTTTTGTTTGTTCTATATACTGGTCCAAAATTATATATTTTCACTGGTAAATCAAAATTTTGATAACCATGCTTTATTAATTCCTTAATAAATAGATATGAATTCACTTCGTGCCCTGCAGCAATCATTAAATTTTTGTTTTCTACTCGCATATATCCACTAGATACTTTTGAAACTTTATCTATTTCTGTAAGCGAATCTGGATTTATAAAATCTGATAACATTACTTTTTGATACCCGCCATTATTAAGTAATTCCATAGCTTTATCATATAGCAAATTGCGTATTTTTAAGCCATATGGCATATAATTTATGGATTCCTTCACAGGAATTCCCATAAGTGCAATACTAGCATTATTAATCAAACTTTTAAAAGTATTTGAGTCAATATTTTTCATAACTACTCCTTTTTTTTATTTGTGTTACCATTATATTACATTTTCCTCAATTTGTCTACATTTTCAACAATTTAAATTGCGAATACATTATCTCTTAATTTTTCTAAGTAATATACTTTCTATGAGAATTTTTTACATTATTTTGATTTACCATTGCATATTCCATAGTTGTATCTATTTTTATATGTCCAAGTAATTTTTGCACTTGTTCTATTGGCATACCTTTATCAATAGCCATAGTTGCCATTGTTCTTCTAAATTTATGTGGGTGTACTTTATTTATATTAGCCTCTTTTCCTAGATTTCTAATAGTTATTTCAATTCCTGATATTCCTAGTCTGTTATATGGCTTTATTAAAGATACAAATAGTGCTTCATTATTATCTGTTCTTGTTTCTAAATATTTTTCAATATACATTTTACTTTTAGCAATAAAATAAACTTCTCTTTCACTATTACCTTTGCCTAAGACAATACAGCTTCTTTCTTGAAAATTCATATCTGAAATATTTAATCTTGTTAATTCTCCTACTCTCATTCCTGTTGAAATTAATAGTTCTAATATTGCTAAATCTCTTACATTTGTGCAAGTATCTCTTAGTTTTTCTAAATTTTCATCTGTTAATGTTTCCTTAACTTTTTTCATTGCTTTTACTTTGTGTATTCTTCTAACAGGACTTTTTACAATATAATCTTCGTTCTCTAGCCATGCAAAGAAACTCGATAATGTTCTTCTTATATTATCAATTGTAACCATACCAGCTGTAGAATTATTTTTATAATTTGATAAATAGTTTCTTAATGTTTCTGTTGTAATTTCACTTACTGGAAGATTTACTGTGTCTAACATCTTAGTTATATTATCTTTGTAATATTTTAATGTTCTAGCTGAAAAACCCTCAATTTCTTTAGAAGATATAAATTTATTTAATATATCTTCATTGTTCTTTTGTATTTCTTGTTTTTGACTTTGTTCTAGTATTTCAATATGATAGTTTAAACATATTTCTGTAAGCTTTTCTTTTAATTTTATTCTTTGGTTATTGTCTAAAAATTCTTCTGTTACATCAATTACTTTTTCTACAAATAATTCTCTCATGACAATTACCTCCTTACATTTTTTCATATTTGCAATATATAGAACTCTATCTATATTATACAATATTTTATTTTACATAATGTTAACTTGAGACTAATTTCTGATAGAATAGTTTGTAATATAATAAAAAAGCAAGTATATTTTTAACTAATATACCTACTTCAAAAATCATATTTTTTCTATTAATTTTATATAAAATTAAAAATTCAACTATAGCGACAAATTACTATTTGCAAAAAAGATTATAACATATATTTTATTTAAATACTACATTTCCATATCATTTTCACATTCATTTTCTAATTCTTCTTGCCTATGTTCTAACTCTATATACCTATCTATCATTTTTAGTTGTTCTTCATTATAAGGAAATTTCTCCTCTTTGCCATCAAGATTCCCTAATTTTCTTTGAAAGTTTCTTAAATCAATTCCACCTATTATTGCCTCAGCCACTTTAATATCTAAATATCTATCTGTTGGAGTATCATCTTTAAAATGTTCTTGTAATTTTTCGTCATTTATTGTACTCTGCTTAAATTCATATCTCAATTTTTCCATTTCTTTTTGATTTTCTAAATATTCATTAACAGCAACTCTATCTGTACTTTGTACAATTTCTGACACTTTTGTACTTAAATCATAAAGTTCTTCTGTTACTCTTTGTCTGCTTGATTGTAAATTTCTTGCACTTAATACTCTTTCTGTGAATTCTTCTAGTGCATCTTGGAAACTTTCAAAATAACTACCAAAATCCCAACTTTTTGTTGCAATATCAAAATTTGTTGCAATAATGTATTTCTCTGGTGTATCATACATTTTTTCTAATAATGCTCTATTATCTATATGTGCCAAAATTTTTAACTTTCCTAACGATTTTGTTTCAAGTTCATTATATGTCATATTCTTCTTCCTCCTCTTCTTCTAAAAACTCCTCATAATCTTCATCTTCGTTTTCTTCTGTTTCCTCTGTTTCTTCTTCCTCTGATATTGCCGATATAGATTTATCATCATCTAATTTTAGCTCTGTATCTATTTCATTTTTTCGTTTCAATAATTCTTCTAGTTTTTCTTGATATTCAAAAGGTTTCTCTAATTCTTTTTTACATTCTTCCTGTTGCCTATATAAGTCTTGTACCTTTGTTTCCTCATCTTTTATTAGTTCTTCTAGTTCATCTAACTTTTCATTTATTTTCTTAATATTTAAAGTTGGTACTTTTAACATATCAAAACTTATTTCATATTCGCCTTTGACTTTAATTACTTTTCTTGCATCACTACTACTTTGAAACAAATTATCTACACCTAAATTAGTCATTGTTAGTTCAAATCCTCTATATTTTCCTAATGGATACTCTTTGTTAAGTTCCATATATTGATCTGAAAACTCTAATATTTCTGCTCCTGCATCTTTATATGTATGGTACACTTTATTATTTATTTCTATATCGCATTGTTCTTCATCTTGTTTTTCTGTTCTTTGAGAAAGTGTATTTTTTAATTTTTCTATTTTTCTTTTACTAGCTGATATAAATTCTGGTATAGTCTTTTTTAAAGAATCCTCTAATCTAAATTTTGTTGCTTTATATGTTCTTTCTTTATCTTGCAATTTTTGAACTTCATTATCCACTTTAAATTTTTCTAATATCATTGGATTACCAGAAGCTATTGCTTTTATTTGACCATAAGACATTACAGAGTTATCTAAATCTTCCATATTTCTTATAGATGTATCCCCTCTGTAAATTTGAGAAATGAACTTTTGCTTTGTTTCTATAAGTTGCCACGAGTAAGCATCAAAACTTTCCTTTGTTACATATCTTGCTATATCAACTACTTTATTCATATTGCCCTGTCTTAAAATTCTACCCTCTCTTTGCTCTACATCTGATGGTCTCCACGGCACATCTATATGATGTAATGCTACAAGTCTATCTTGCACATTCGTTCCAGCTCCCATTTTTGAGGTACTACCTAATAAGATTCTTACATCGCCAGTTCTAACCTTTTTAAATAAATTAGCTTTTTTGCTATCTGTATCTGCGTTATGAATAAACTCTATTTCATTTGCTGGTATTCCTTTTTCTATCAATTTATTTTTTATGTCATTATATACATCATATTTGCCACTAATTTTTGTTGGTGTTGACATATCGGAAAATAACAATTGTGTTCCTTTAAAATCAGCACTTTCATTATATATTCTAAATACATTATCAACCACCTTATTTACTTTACTTGTTGCATAGTCATCATATAACTCATCAATTAATCTCATATCAAGTGCAGCTTTTTTCCCCTCATTTGTAATCTTTAACATATTATCAACTTTTGGGTTTACTCCACCTTCTTTTATTCTTTTTGACCTTTCTGCTAATGATTGTATAAATTCTTTTATATCTTTTGTTGGCTCACTACTTATAATTGAGTAATCATTATTTTTAAGTTCTGGTACTGGTAGTTTTAACATCTCTGGTGTCTGTATATCAGCGACCTCACGAAACATATTCATAAGTTCTGGTATATTATTAAATTTACTAAATCTTTCTTGTACTCTGTACCCACTACCATCTGGTGCTAATTCAAAACTAGATACAACCTCGCCAAAGGTACTCGCCCAATCATCAAAATTTGATAACCCCATTTCTTCTAATGTTTGTGGCTGTAAATATCTTTGCATTGTATAAAGTTCTGCCATTGAGTTTGATATAGGTGTTCCTGTTGCAAAACATACACCTTTACCACCATTCTTATTAAGTAAATATTGTATTTTCATAAACATATCTGATGCCTTTTGACTTCTTGTATGTTGCACTCCTGCTATTTCATTCATTTTTGTATAAACATATAAATTCTTGTAGTTATGTGCCTCATCTATAAATAGATAATCTATCCCTAGTTTTTCAAAATCTATAACATCATCTTTTACCTTACTATTTAAAAGTTGTTCTAATCTTTTCTCTGCATTCTTCTTTGCTGTTTCTAATTGCGATACTGTTCTATTTTGTTGTCCATCACTTTTAGCCTCTGATAGTGCCATTTCAATATGTTCAACTTCTTCTCTAATGAATTTTTCTTGTGTTTCTCTACTAACTGGTATTTTCTCAAATGTACTATGTGCCATAATTATTGCATCATAGTCCCCTGTTGCAATTTTAGATACAAGCTGTCTTCTTCTATCTTTTTGAAAATCTCGTTTAGTAGCAACTAAAATTTTTGCGTTAGGATATAATTTATAAAATTCTTTACCCCAATCTTCTACTAAATGATTCGGAACAGCTATTAAAGGTTTCTTTGCTATTCCTAATCTACGAAGTTCCATACACCCAGCTACCATTTCAAATGTTTTTCCTGCACCTACACAATGAGCAAGTAAAGTGTTGTCTTTGCTATATAAGATTCTTGCTATACCATTTTTTTGATGTGGTCTTAAACTTATATCACTAGACATATTAGGAAAAACTAAATTACTTCCATCAAATTCCCTTAATTTAATTCTATTGAATTGTTTATTATATAAATTTACAATTACATCTCGTCTATCACTATCTTCAAAAATCCAGTTTTTAAATCTTTCTTTTAATGCCTCTTGTTTTTCTCTTGCAAGTATTGTTTCTTTTCTATTTACTATTCTTTTTTTACCCTCTGGATCTTTTTGATCTGGGTCATATATTGTTGTATGTTTTAAATTAAGTGTATTTTCTAATAAATCTATACCATCTATTCTTTTTGTTCCATATATTTGAGTATTTTCAATATTTGAGTTCCAAGACTTATTTTCAACTATCCATTTTGATAGTCTTTTATTATATTTAATTTCCATATTATATCTGGAATAATAATTATCTCTTACTTTTAGGGTTTCTTTTGCAAACTGTGTGATATATTCTTCTGGTATCCAAGTTGCACCTAAATTTATTTCTATATCACTTGCCTCTAATTTTGGTGGCTGTACTTCTTTTAAAGCTTTTACATTTTCTAAATAATTATCATCTTCTTTTGCAAAAGCTTCAGCTACTGCCAATTTATCTACTACATAACCACTTAAATATTCTTCTGCTGTTTCCCAACCTTTTGTAATATCATCTTGTATTAGTTCCTTTACTGTTAATGGGTTTCTAAATATTTTACCTTTTAAATCTTGTAATACTGTTTCAATATCTTTATCACACAACTTGCTTATATATTCTATATTTATTTTTCCTAATTGATTAAGAGATGCAATAAGTGCTTCCTCTGCTGTATCTGTATGTGTAATTTCTTTATACGGCTGTATTGTTCTTTTATAGAAAATATCTCTTTTCTCATACTCTTTTGTTTCTTCGTTATATTCCTCTAATGCTGTAAGTAGTGGATATTCAGTATCTTCTCTAAAAGCATTTTTATTTGCACCACTACTAATATAACCATACTTTTTTATAAAATCATCATATTCTTTATTAAGTTTTGCTATATATGGCTGTACCTCATCATCTGTTACATTACTACTTTGTATATTTATTAAGTCTTTTAATGTATCTCTAATTCCAATTAGTCCTTTTATTCTTTCTGCAAGTATTCCTGTACTATTAACCTCTCTCATAATAGAGTTTTCTCTATAATAAATTTTGTTTTCTATTAAAGTATATGTATAATTCTTTACTCCATCTTCTGCTGGAATATAATTTACTTGTTTTTGTTCTTTTTCATTATCTTGTTGCATTTGATTTTCTGGAAATACATTTTGAGGTAGTCTATTTATTGCCTCTGTTAGCATTTCTTTTAAGTTTCCATCTTTTAAAATAACCTCTAATTCTGCACCAAATTGATTTGTAGTTTCTTTTGTTTCTCCCATTATCATTTCTGGGTGATCAATAAAATATTGATTCATATATACATCTGTATAATATTCTTCTGCTTTTACCCAACTAGGCATTTCTTCTCTCATCTGTTCTCGTTTTTGTAAAAATATTATATCTGTTGTAACCTCTGTATTAGGAAAAGCATTTTTAGGTAATCTTATTGCACCTAATAAATCGGCTCTTTTCGCTAGATATTCTCTTATTTGTGGTGTCATTTTGTCCATTGTATTTTTGGTAGTTATAAAGGCTACAACTCCACCAACTTTTACTTTATCTAACGACTTTGCAAAAAAGTAATCGTGTATTTTAAAATTTTCTTTGTTATACTCTTTATCAAAAACGCCATAATTACCAAATGGAACATTAGAAATTGCTAAATCATAAAAATTGTTTTCTAATTCTGTTTTTTCAAATGGCTTTATTTGTATATTTTCTTTTTGATATAACTGCTTTAAAATTCTTCCTGTTATTGTTTCTATTTCTACTGCTGTAAATCTAGTTTTTATTTCCTTATTATTTTGAAATCTACCTATAAAATTCCCTATTCCGTGCAGATGGCTCTAGTATATTTCCACCTTTAAAACCTAAACGAGAAAGACCTAAATACATACAATCTATTATTTCTGGATTAGTATAAAAAGCATTTAATGAACTTGATTTTGCCTCTGCTAGTTCTTCTTCTGTTAAGTTTTCTCTTAATTCTATTTCTTGTACTTGCCATTCTCCTGCTCGTTTATCAAATACTCTTGAAAGACCTCCCCAGCCACTATATAGAGCTAATGTTTCTTGTTCTTCCTTTGTCGCTAATCTGTCTTGACTTTCTATCTCTTTTAATAATTTTATAGCTTTTATATTGTCATTAACTCTTTGTCTTGCATTTCTAGTTTCTGCTTGTTTTTCGTGTGGAATGCTATAATTTATTTTTTCTGATTGTTCTTCTATTATTTCTTCACTTTGAGTTATTGTATTTGCTTTTGTATATTCCAACATAAACTCATCTAAATTCATTAAGCGAAGTATGGGATACCAACCTTTTATCCCTAAATCATACAGTTCTATTTCTTTTGAGTCTAAATTTAATTTATTAACTTTATATTCTTTATCATTTAATTTTATATTTTTTCCTATTAAATCTTTTATAAAGTCATATTTTGAATTATCTTCTTGCTCTATTATTTCATTTTGTTGATATGATAAATTAAAAAGTGTTTCAAAACCTAACTGCTCATTTTCAATATGAAATACTTTCTGCATTTTCTTTACTACCTCTGCCCAAGTTAATGTTAATTGTGCATTTGTAGTTTTGTCTGTTATAGTCAAGCCTTTTGCTCTTGATTCCCAACTATAATCTTCGCCATAACTTCCTGCATCTCCGTACTCATTTCTTACTGCTATTATTTGTTCTTTTGTAGTTAAAGTATCATCTCTTAAAATATCTTTAAGTCTTTTAACAGAGTTTTCTACATTTCCTCCCTCTGCTAATACCTTATTTATAAGTTCTTCTGACACCTCATTTTTAGCTAAAGAAAAAGAAGTAGATTCTTCTACCTCTTTCTCATTATCTGCTAAATCTTTTCTTCCAACATCGGTTGTAGTAACTCGTCTATCATACTCTCTATCATTTGATTGTATCTTGCCATCACTATAAATTCGTTTGTCTTTGGTGCTGGATTCTTCTCTTTGACTTGTTTCTCTATTATTTCCCTCTGTTTCAATATTTCTTGTTCCCTCTCTAATAGTTTGTCCATTAGAGTTGCCTCTATCGTTAATTCGCTGTACCTCATTGGGTAAAGTTCTTTCAAGTTTTTCTTCACGATTATTCCATATCTTCCTAGTATTGCCATATTTCAATTCCTCCTTTTTTATTTCTTTCATTTTATATTCTATTATTCTTAATAGTTCTGATGAACAATAATTTATGCAATTACCTATAATGTTTATTGCTACTGGATTTGCAAAAGTTTCGTACTCTGAAAAAAGTTTTTCTGTATTTTCTATTTCTATACCACATCTTGTAGCTACTTGATATGTAGTATTTTTTATCATTAGCTCTAAAAACTCTGGTTTTAATACCATCTGTTCTTCTTCATCTGTAAGGTTTAACAGCAATTCACTATTATCTATTGCTGTTGACATATAACCTGCAACTATTGTTTCTAAATCATCTATTCCCTCATTGCCAAAATAAGTATTTAATATTTCTACTGCTTGTTGTTTTGTTGCTTTCCATTTGAATATTTGTAATTTTTCATCTGTATAAGCATTAGGTATATCTTTTTTTGCATAAGTATCACTAACATCAAACACATAATCTAATGCTACATCGTTTTCTGTATCTCTTAATATTTTCATACTTGTTGAATGAGGTTTTATCCATCTACCAATAGAGTTCCATTCCTCTAATGTAGCACACATTGTTACATTAGGATTTTGAGCAAACATAAGTAGATTTTCTGTGAAAGAATATTTGTAAAATCTTGATGAAAACTCTAAAAATTCTTTCCACTTAGTTTTATCCCTACTAATCTGTTGCATTATACTTTTATATGTATCTTTTGCTTTGTTTAAATTTTCTTTTCTACCCATATTACTCCTTTCCTAATTGGGTAGCTTAAATACCAGTATCTATATTTATTATAATAGATGCCATTTATAAAGTCTAACCAATTTGATATTTGAATAAAAAATTAGTGGAAGTTCTTTTTCTAAACTCCCACTATACATAGTATAACATCTATTTTGCAAATTTTGTTCTAACAAATTGTTTAAACAATTTGTTTAAACAATTTCCATTTTTATTAAGTCTTCTTTTACTGCATACAGAGCTATATAATAGACTATCTCTGATTTTAGTCTAGCTTGTGTTGCTCTACATATTGCCATTTTCATTTCAATTTTAGTTGTAGAACATTTTTGAAAATATCTATATTTTATATACCAATATTTTTCTTGTTCATTTTTTTCATAGTATTTTAATATTTTGTCAATCAATAGTTTCCATTGTATTTTGTTCTTTATTTTTTCTTCCATTTCAATATTTTTTAGTGCCATATTTTCTACACCTCTATTGATTTTACCTTTACTCTTGATCCAAGAATTTATATCTTTATCTGAAACACTATATTTTTCCTTAATATCTCTTATTTCCATATCTACTAAACAATAGCCATATAAATGTTCTTCAACTATATGAATAATTTTAGAATTATACATATACACCTCCAGCTATTTGTTTTCAAATATGTCATTTAGTATTTCTTCATAATCCTCACTTTTACTTATTTCTTCATCTAGCATTTCTTCTGTTATACTTAACATTTCTTTTGTATGTATTAGCTCTTGTGCTAATTCTTCTATACTATTGAATTTTTGAAAGCCTTGTTTAGTGTAACCCTCATAAATTACAATTATCTCATCTTCGGTTATTATTAAATAACCTTTTATAGTTTCTTCTAACTCAATATCAATAAAATCTATTTTTTTACATATCATAAAAATTACCTCCTAAAAATACCTCTTACTACTGTAAGAGGTTAATTATTTATCATTCTAGCAACTTGTAATGTAGTGTCAATATTCATTGTATTGACAGCATTGTATAAAGTTGTTAGTATATATGATTTTATACTTTTTACATCTTTGGTGTTCTGCTGTAAGCAATTTATAACATATTGAATGTGCATAGGATTCAACTTTAATAGCTGACTTCGGACTATATTTATTGGCTTTGGCTCACTATTTATATAAATCTGTTGTTTAGCTGTATTCAATGTTTCAACTGCTATATCTGTTATATTTTGTAGTAAATCTTTTGTTTTGTTATCTTGTATCAAAACATCATACTCAATGTTTTGTTTAAAGATATATTCATAGTTAATCTGCTCTATCTCATCATTTGCTTCGCTGGTAAGATTAGAGAAGATATTATTATTGTTTTTATTATTATTTATATTATTATTATTTGCGTTAAAATTTTTAATATCTAGTTCTTCAATTTTTTCATCACTTGATGTTAAATTTTTTAATGTCTTGTTGTTTAATTTTTTAACCTCTGATAGTTCTAAATCTGTTTCTAATAAAAACTTATATACTTTTTCTTCATCAATTCTATAATATGTCTTTTTAGGCATATCTTTTTCCACAATTTCTACAAAACCTCTGCTTATAAGTGTTTTAATAGCTTGTCTTTGTTGATGAGGCGATAATGTTGTTTCTTTTTCTATATTCTCTCTTGTAGAATAAAAAAATCCATCTTGTAATTTTCCCTCTTTGTTCCAATATATGTATTCACTACATAACTCGCCTAATAATATTGCCTCGTGTAGTCCTAATGCTTTCATAATATATTTATTCAAAATTATATAACCATCACTTGATAGTATGCTCATCAAAATACTCACGATTATCTGCCTCCTTTCCAACTATTACTAAACAATGGAAGAATATTGCGAGTGTTCCTCCTATCATTCCTCCAATTAACATTCCTAACCAAAACATATTACATTCCTCCTATTCCTGCTTTTTTTAATTGCCTATAAAAAAAGGACACTACTGTATTCGTAATGTCTTTCTGTTGTTTATCATTGTAGCCCAGCACTCTTTTTATTTCTATTGGACTAGCCTTTTCAAAATATTTCATTTTAATAAATTCATATCTCTTTGAATTTCTTTGTTTAAATACCTTTAAATAATGTTCTATTATTGCTTTTGCTTTCCTTAAAGAATATATTTTTCTGTTATCAGCAAGTTTTATAGCTTGTTCTTCTAGTGTATTTTTACCACTTAAATAAGTATAGCTACTTATATTTACTGAATCAATAATATCTTCTCTAATCTCATCTATTCTTTTATCTATATCTCTATAATTATATAAATAATATTCTGTTTTTTTAAATATACTATCTTTCACAAAATTTCTCCTTTCGTGTCGCCTCCTTTTTAGAATAAAAAAATAAGTCTTAACATTTTACCGTCAAAACTTATCTAAAATCTATATTTTTATTTTTTAATTATATACCTAAAAGGAGGAAACTATTGCTATTACTATATTTTTTTAGTTTATCATAAAAGAACACCATCGTTATTATCAATGCTATTAGGGTTATACCTTTGTTTTCTTTCATTTTTATTTTTCTCCTTTATTAATTTATTTCTTATAGTTATTTATAATTTTTGTCTCTTCAGCAATTATATATTTTTTCTCAAATGCAAAGTCAAGGCACGAGGGTCTTAGACTACCGAAGAAACGGGTATTCCCAAAAGAT
>ERZ857882.3217-NODE-3217-length-15702-cov-8.775868_pt1 | contig 15702 bp, 8 predicted proteins | sample MGYA00519697_ERZ857882 | MGnify/ENA primary metagenome ERZ857882 (study PRJEB31778, sample SAMEA3449373) | human gut metagenome | biome: human gut; feature: human-associated habitat; material: faeces | place: United Kingdom | collected 2010/2012 ...
GTTTCTTTCTGTTTTTTCTTCATTTTTACTGTCCACGAAACCGGGAAGGGCACACGCAAGCAGGCCGCTCACCTGATAAGTATACACCTGCGGGGCCGTTTCGCCCAGCGCCTCAAAACCGGGGGCCGCCGCGCCGCCCACCTTCTCGGCGTCGCTCAGCGGCACGCCGTTTACCCACAGGCGCGCCGTCGCAGGGGCTGTGAAACTATAGTCCGGCAGCGCCGGGACAATGGGCCACGCCCGCCAGCCGCCCTGCTGGGGGTACAGCAAAAACTCTGCCTTTTGCCCCTCCTGCGCGGTCACGGTGTAGCGCACGGCCTCCCCCTGCGCCGTGCGGAAAAAGCGCAGCTCGTCGCGGCTGGCCGGCAGCGCCGCCAGCTGCTTTTCAGCGGCGGCCCAGTAGTCCTTTTCGCTGCCAAAACGGCCCGGCAGCAGCTCGTAAGGCGGCTCCGGCGCTTCGCCGCCCGCCTGTACCGCGCGGATGCAGCTCAGAATGGAGGCCTCCGGGGTGGCCGCCTCATATCGTTCCAGCGCGCGCCACATCCACGCCAGGGCCGCGCCTCCCGCCAGGGTGAGCGCCAGCGCCAGCCCCAGCAGCCGGGGCCAGAAGGGTCTTGCATTCCGCTTTTTTTCAGCCATTTCCGCCCTCCTGCACCGCATCCACCACAATGGCGGTGGGCAGCTTGCGCGGCCCATACAGCGAGGCGCACACGTTCACCGTTTCTCCCTCATAGATCATCTGGGTGCTGGAACCGCCGTCCAGGTTGGCGGCGTTCACCGCGCCCCATTCCTGCATCACCTGCACGCAGTCCTGATAGGTTGCCCCCAGGCTCTGGGGCTGCCGCCCGTCGATCACCAGCAGCAGCACCGCGCCGTCGGCCCGCTGGCCGATCACGGTCCGCGGGTTCAGCCCGCCGCCCGTGCCCGAGATCTCGGCCGCCTTGCCGTTCACAATAAACGCCGGCCCAAAGCTGATGGCGTCCCGCAGGCCCTTGTCCAGCGCCTGCTGGCCGGTCATGCGGCCCACCACCAGGCGGTCTTCCCCGTCAAAACCGATCACCGAATAGCTTGCCGTCAGGCTTCCGGCCCGCAGCGTTCCGTTCTGGATCACGATGCCCAGCGGCACGCTGCCGCTGCCAACGCCGCCCTCGTCGGCAAAGCCGCCGCCGTTGATTCCGGCCACCGCCCCCTCCTGCGCCACCAGGTCGGCCAGCTTCTTGCCCTGGCCATCGGCGTCAAAGCTGGCAAGCGCCGCCACCCGCACGCGGCCGGGGTCGTGCACCACCATCATCTTGCCCTTAAAGCTGCCCCCGTTCACCTCGTGCAGTTCAATGGTCTCGGGGGGTACGCTCTCCTCGGGCGCTTCAAACGCCCCGGTTTCACTGGTCACCTCGCCCGTTTCCAGCACACCGTTGCGGTCCAGGATGGCCTGCACCTCCTCTTCGCTCAAAAAGATGCCGGCCACAAATTTGGCGGCGCTGGTCTCCATCACCGTGTTCACAAACAGGTCCCGGGCCGCCGGGCTGGGGCCCCTGCAGATCATCCAGACCGCCGCCAGCAAAAAGGCCGTCAAAGCTGCCAGCAGCACCCCCACCGCCGCCAAAGCCCGGCGCACCGGGTGGCCGCGGCGGGCCGTCCGGGCGTTTTTGGGCCCTGCAGGCGCCTGTGCCTCCGGGGGCCGCGCATGCCATTTCGGCGCGTGATAAATATGTTTTTGCTCTGTCCTGTGGCTCAACGTTCGCTCCCCCGGTCCGTATGTTCAAAAAAATCGTTCTTTGCCCCGTCCGGCCCCACGGCGGTAAACGCCAGGCCGAATTTCCGGCAGTCGTTTCTGCCCCCCGCCTTTACCTGAAACCACTGGGTCTGGCTGGCGTGGCAGGCAAAGCCCTCGGCGGCCATTTCCAGCGCAGTTTTTCCGCCAAAGGCCTCCAGCGGCATTTCGCCCCACTCCATCTGCACCGTGTTTTCCGGCCAGAGGTGCAGGTAGCACTTCTGCACCTGCCAGGTCCCATACAGCGCGGCGCTTTGGGGAAAAACAGCCGGGTCGCCGCTCATTTCCAGCGCTTTCAGCAGGGTGGCCGCGTTGAGCCGGTGCGCACCGTGGCCGTACTCCCCGTTCACATCGTGCCCCAGCACCACCAGCGGCTCGAACCGCCGCAGCTGCTCCACCTGCCAGGCGGTAACCGCCTGTTCGTCATACACCCCACGGGCGGCCTCCAGGCTTTCCTTGGAGGCATAAAGGTCCGCAAACTCCGAGACCACAGGGTAATGCCTCACCCCCACCGTCCACAGGCCGTCCAGCAATTCGTGGGGGCGGCAGGGTTCTCCCCAGTGGTTGGTCATATACGCCACCTGCACGTCGTACCCCTTTTCGCCCGCATAGTAGGGCAGCGCACCGCCGAACCACAGGTGCTCGTCGTCCGCGTGGGTGGGCAGCACCAGCAGATCCGCCCTCTCACAGGGCGGCTGCCACACCTGCACCCGGGCGGGCAGCGTCCCCTGCCCAAAGGCCTGCACCTCGCACAGAACCGCCCCCTGGGGCAGAACAAGTTCCACCCGGTATTCCGGGCGTTCCAGGGGCAGGTATTCGTGCAGAAACCCGTCCTGGCCGCGGGCTTCCCCGCTGCCGTCCTGGTGAACAAGGGTCCACAGGGCGGGGCGGTCGAAGATCAGGTAAAGCCCCGCGAACCCCTCGCTGCTGCGCACCTCCACCGTGCCCTTTTCGGAAAAGCCGCACTTGCTGCTCACGCTGCCGTCCGTAAGCCTTTGCAGGGCCATCCCCGCCGGGCCGCGCACTTCAAGCTCGATCTGCCCGGCCTCGCCCTGCCGCCCCGCCGCCGCCCCGGCAGGGGCGCACAAAAACGCCGTCAGCGCTGCAAGCAGCAGGCACACGCCGCGCTTTTTCATACAGCTTCCCCCTCCCCATCACTCTATTATAAGGAACGATGCGGGCCCGCGTTTTATTGCGTATGCCTGCATTTTCGGGTGCTTTTCCCTGCGGCGCAATCAAAAAGCTTAGGGGGGCGGCCGCGCTTTTCGCCTTTTGGGCCGCAGCCAGGGCGCGCGGCCTAAAAAGCGTCCTTCGCTTTGCCCCGGCGCTGCGCCCACTGCCCAAGCGTCCGGCCAGGCGCTGCGGCCCCCAAAGCAAAAGGCGCCCCCGCCAAAACGGCGGGGGCGCAAACGGGGCTGCTTTTACTGTTCCACGGTGGCAAATACGGGCTCCTCGCTGATGACCAGCAGGGGGTCAGCGCCCAGCTGGTCCGCCTCGCGGCGCACCAGCTCCTCCTCCACCTCTGCCAGGCCGGTGCCCGCAGGGATGAGCTTGCCGATGATGACGTTCTCCTTCAGGCCCATGAGCGGGTCCACCTTGCCCTTGATGGCGGCCTCGGTGAGCACCCGGGTGGTCTCCTGGAACGACGCGGCGGACATAAAGCTGTCGGTCGCCAGAGAAGCCTTGGTGATGCCCAGCAGCACCTGGGTGTACTGCGCCTCCTTGAGCCCCTCTTCCCCCGCGGCAATGCGCTCGCGGATGGCGTCGTTCTGCTCCTCCACCTTCATCTTGTCGGCCAGGGCGCCGCCGATCAGGCTGGTCGAACCCGCGTCGTCCACCCGGACCTTGCGCAGCATCTGCCGCACAATGACCTCGATGTGCTTGTCGTTGATCTCCACGCCCTGCAGGCGGTACACCTTCTGCACTTCCTGGATCAGGTAGTTTTCCACGGCGGTGCGGCCCTTGATGGCCAGGATGTCGTGGGGGTAGGCGTGGCCCTCGGTGATCATATCGCCCTTTTCAAGCTGCTGGCCCTCGGAAACGCGCACGCGCTGGCCAAAGGGGATCAGGTAGCTCTTTTCGGCGGGGGCGCCGTTTTCATCCACGCCGCTCACCACCACATGGCGGTTTTTCTTGCTGTCGTCGATGTGGGCGGTGCCCGAGATCTCGGTCATGATCGCCAGCGCCTTGGGGCGGCGGCTCTCGAACAGCTCCTCCACGCGGGGCAGGCCCTGGGTGATGTCCTCGGCCGAGGCAATGCCGCCGGTGTGGAAGGTACGCATGGTCAGCTGGGTGCCCGGCTCACCGATGGACTGGGCGGCGATCACGCCCACCGATTCGCCCACGTGCACGGGGTTGCCGTTGGCAAGGTTCGCGCCGTAGCAGTGGGCGCACACGCCAAGCTTCGAGCGGCAGCTCAGAACGCTGCGCAGCTCCAGGCTGGTAATGCCCGCGGCCCCGATCTTCTCGGCGTCGAACAGGTCCATCATCTTGCCCTCGGGCACAATCACCTCGCCGGTGGCCGGGTCGGTCACGTCGCCCACGGCAAACCGGCCGATCAGCCGCTCGCGGAAGGTCTCGATTTCTTCCTTGCCCTCCCGGATGTCCGCCACCACAATGCCGTGGTCGGCGCCGCAGTCCTCCTCGCGGATGATCACATCCTGCGACACGTCCACCAGGCGGCGGGTCAGATAGCCCGAGTCGGCGGTGCGCAGGGCGGTGTCGGCCAGGCCCTTGCGGGCGCCGCGGCTGGACACGAAGTATTCCAGAATGTTCAGGCCCTCGCGGTAGTTTGCGCGGATGGGCATCTCAATGGTCTTGCCAGCGGTGTTGGCCAGCAGGCCGCGCATGCCGGCCAGCTGCTTGATCTGGTTCATGGAGCCGCGGGCGCCGGAATCCGCCATCATGAAGATGGGGTTGCGGTCCTCCAGGTTGTCGGCCAGCGCCTTCGACACCTTGTCGGTGGTCTCCTGCCAGATCTGGATCACGCTGTTGTAGCGCTCCTCGTTGGAGATCAGGCCGCGGTTGAACTGCTTGATCACCTTGGACACCCGCTCGTCGGCCTCGGCCAAAAGCTCGGGCTTGGAGGGCGGGATGACCGCGTCGCACACGGCCACGGTAATGCCGCTGATGGTGGAGTATTTGTACCCCTGCGCCTTGATGCGGTCCAGCATCTCGCTGGTGGTCTTGGTGCCGTGCACAGCAAGGCAGCGGCTGATGATATCCGGCAGGTTCTTTTTGGTTACCTGGAACCCGACCTCAAAGTTGAACATGGCCTCGGGGTCGGTGCGGTCCACGTAGCCCAGGTCCTGGGGGATGGGCTGGTTGAAGATGATGCGGCCCACGGTGGTCTCCACCAGCCGGCTGCGCATCTCGCCGTTTACCTCCAGGGTGCGGCGCACCTTGATGCGGGCCTGCAGGGTGATGGACTTGTCGCTGTAGGCCATAATGGCCTCGTCCTCGTCGCGGAAGACCTTGCCCTCGCCCTTGTCGCCCTCGTTCACCATGGTCAGGTAATAGCTGCCCAGGATCATGTCCTGGGTGGGCACGGTCACGGGCGCGCCGTCGCTGGGCTTCAGCAGGTTGCCGCTGGCCAGCATCAGCTGCTTTGCCTCCCGCTGCGCCTCCACCGAAAGGGGCAGGTGCACGGCCATCTGGTCGCCGTCGAAGTCGGCGTTGAAGGCGGTGCAGGCCAGGGGGTGCAGTTTGATGGCGCGGCCCTCCACCAGCACAGGCTCAAAGGCCTGGATGCCCAGGCGGTGCAGGGTGGGCGCACGGTTCAGCATCACCGGGTGGCCCTTGATCACGGTTTCCAGGCTGTCCCACACCTCGGTGCGGGTGCGCTCCACCATCTTGCGGGCGGACTTGATGTTGTTTGCCAGGCCCTTTTCCACCAGGTCCTTCATCACAAAGGGCTTGAACAGCTCCAGCGCCATCTCCTTGGGCAGGCCGCACTGATACATTTTCAGCTCGGGGCCCACCACGATCACGGAACGGCCGGAGTAATCCACGCGCTTGCCCAAAAGGTTCTGGCGGAAGCGGCCCTGCTTGCCCTTCAGCATGTCAGACAGGCTCTTGAGGGGGCGGTTGTTCGGGCCGGTGACCGGGCGGCCTCGGCGGCCGTTGTCGATCAGGGCGTCCACCGCCTCCTGCAGCATGCGCTTTTCGTTGCGCACAATGATGTCCGGCGCTCCCAGCTCCAACAGGCGCTTTAAGCGGTTGTTCCGGTTGATCACCCGGCGGTACAGATCGTTCAGGTCACTGGTGGCAAACCGGCCGCCGTCCAGCTGCACCATGGGCCGGATGTCCGGCGGGATCACGGGCACCACGTCCAGCACCATCCACTCGGGGCGGTTGCCGGAATGGCGGAACGCCTCCACCACCTCCAGGCGCTTCAAAATGCGCACCCGCTTCTGGCCGCCGGCATCCTCCAGCTCGCCGCGCAGCTCGCCGGCCAGCTGATCCAGATCAATCTCGGCCAGCAGCTCCTTAATGGCCTCGGCACCCATGGCGGCCTTGAACTCATCCTCGTAGCGCTCGCGCATCTCGCGATACTCTTTTTCGGTGAGCAGCTGCTTTTTTTCCAGCGGGGTGTAGCCGGGGTCGGTCACGATGTAGCTGGCAAAATACAGCACCTTTTCCAGCTGGCGGGGGCTGATGTCCAGCATCAGGCCAATGCGGCTGGGGATCCCCTTGAAATACCAGATATGCGAAACCGGGGCGGCCAGCTCAATGTGGCCCATGCGCTCGCGGCGCACCTTGGCCTTGGTCACCTCCACGCCGCAGCGGTCGCAGATCTTGCCCTTATAGCGGATGCGCTTGTACTTGCCGCAGTGGCACTCCCAGTCCTTGGTGGGTCCAAAAATGCGTTCGCAGAACAGGCCGTCCCGCTCGGGCTTCAGGGTGCGGTAGTTGATGGTTTCGGGCTTTTTCACCTCGCCGTAGCTCCAGGTGCGGATCTGGTCGGGAGAGGCGAGCCCAATCTTGATCGAAGCGAAATCGTTATATTCCATGAAACGAACCCTTCCTTATTCTCATGTTTCGATGTGTTTGAAAGCCTGGGGGCCGCCGCTCAGAACTCCTCGTCCAGCGCGGCTTCCTCGGCCAGGATTTCTTCCGGCTCGAACACCTCGTCCGGCTCATCGAAACCGGCGTCCGCATCAGGGTCGCCCGCGGCTTCCTCGATGCTGTAATCGTCGCTCAGCTCGTTCTCCATCAGCACGTCCTCGCCCATGGGCAGATCGCGCATGTCGAACCCGGGCTCCTCGTCGTCGAAGTTCTGCTTCAGATCCACCTCGTCGCCGTTGGAATCCTGCACCTTCACATCCAGGCCCAGGCTCTGCAGCTCCTTAATGAGAACGCGGAAGCTCTCGGGAATGCCGGGCTTCGGCACCGGCTGCCCCTTCACAATGGCCTCGTAGGTCTTAACACGGCCCACCACGTCGTCCGACTTAACGGTCAGGATCTCCTGCAGGGTGTAAGCCGCGCCGTAGGCTTCCAGCGCCCACACCTCCATCTCGCCGAACCGCTGGCCGCCGAACTGGGCCTTGCCGCCCAAGGGCTGCTGGGTCACCAGGCTGTAGGGGCCGGTGGAGCGGGCGTGGATCTTGTCGTCCACCAGGTGATGGAGCTTCAGGTAATACATATACCCCACGGTAATCCGGTTGTCGAACGGTTCGCCGGTGCGGCCGTCGTACACGGTGCTCTTGCCGTCCTCGTCCAGCTCGATCTGGCTGAAATCGATCACATGGCCGGCGGTGGGGCTCATGATCTTGTTGAGCTTTGTGGGATAAGGCTTCGCCGCCTCGCCGCTGTTTTCCTTCTGCGCAAGACTGAAGCACTCGCGGATGTCCTCCTCGTGCGCGCCGTCAAACACCGGGGTCATAACCTTCCAGCCCAGCGCCTTTGCGGCGTAGCCCAAGTGCACTTCCAGCACCTGGCCGATGTTCATACGGCTGGGAACGCCCAGCGGGTTCAGCACAATGTCCAGCGGGGTGCCGTCGGCCAGGAAGGGCATATCCTCCTGGGGCAGAATGCGCGACACCACGCCCTTGTTGCCGTGGCGGCCAGCCATCTTGTCGCCCACGCTGATCTTGCGCTTTTGGGCGATGTAGCAGCGCACCACCTGGCGCACGCCGGGCTGCAGCTCGTCGCAGTTGTCGGGCGTGAACACCTTCACGTCCACAATGATGCCGTACTCGCCGTGGGGCACCCGCAGGCTGGTGTCCCGCACCTCGCGGGCCTTCTCGCCGAAGATGGCCCGCAGCAGGCGCTCTTCGGCGGTGAGCTCGGTCTCGCCCTTGGGGGTCACCTTGCCCACCAGAATGTCCCCGGCGCCCACCTCGGCGCCGATGCGGATGATGCCGCGCTCGTCCAGATCCTTCAGCGCGTCCTCGCCAACGTTCGGGATGTCGCGGGTGATCTCCTCGGGTCCGAGCTTTGTCTCCCGGGCCTCGATCTCGTACTCCTCAATGTGAATGGAGGTGTACACGTCCTCCCGCACGATCTTTTCGTTGATCAGGACCGCGTCCTCGTAGTTATAGCCCTCCCAGGTCATAAAGCCGATCAGGGCGTTCTTGCCAAGGCTGATCTCACCGTTCTTGGTGGAGGGGCCGTCGGCAATGACCTGGCCCTTTTTCACCTCGTCGCCCTTGTTCACAATGGGCCGCTGGTTGATGCAGGTGCCCTGGTTCGAGCGCATGAACTTGATCAGCTCGTACTCGTCGGTGGTGGTCTTGCCGGTGCGCACCACGATCTTGTCGGCGTCCACCCGCTCCACGGTGCCGTCGTTTTTCGCCAGGATGCACACGCCCGAGTCGCAGGCGGCCTTGTATTCCATGCCGGTGGCCACAATGGGCTGCTGGGTGACCATCAGGGGCACGGCCTGCCGCTGCATGTTGGAGCCCATCAGGGCGCGGTTGGCGTCGTCGTTTTCCAAAAAGGGGATCATGGCCGTGGCCACAGAAACCACCATCTTGGGCGAAACGTCCATGTAGTCGACCTTTTCCCGCTCGATCTCCAGGATCTCGTCGCGGCGGCGGGCGTTCACGCGGGCCTTCATAAAGTGGCCCTCGGCGTCCAAAGGCTCGTTGGCCTGGGCCACCACGTACTCGTCCTCCACATCGGCGGTCATATAGACCACCTCGTCGGTCACCACGCCCTTTTCCTTATCCACCTTGCGGTAGGGCGCCTCCACAAAGCCGTACTCGTTGATCTTGGCAAAGGTCGCCAGATACGAGATCAGGCCGATGTTCGGGCCTTCCGGCGTTTCAATGGGGCACATGCGGCCGTAGTGGCTGTAGTGCACGTCGCGCACCTCAAAGCCTGCCCGGTCGCGGGACAAACCGCCCGGTCCCAAAGCCGAAAGGCGCCGCTTGTGGGTCAGCTCGGCCAGGGGGTTGTTCTGGTCCATGAACTGGGACAGGGGGCTGGACCCGAAGAACTCCTTGATGGCCGCCACCACCGGGCGGATGTTGATCAGGGACTGGGGGGTTGCCTCGCCCGCGTCCTGCGCCTGCAGGGTCATGCGCTCGCGGATGACCCGCTCCATGCGGGAAAAGCCGATGCGGAACTGGTTTTGCAGCAGTTCGCCCACGCTGCGGATGCGCCGGTTACCCAAATGGTCGATATCGTCGGTCACGCCCACGCCGTAGTCCAGCCCGGTCAGGTAGTTGATGGAGGCAAAAATGTCGTCGATGGTCACGGTCTTGGAGATGAGCTTGTCGTGGTTTTTCTCCAGCAGCTCCCGCTGGGCGGCCTCGTCGCCGCCGGCAGCCTCCAGCACGGCCTGCATCTCGGCAAAATTCACCTTTTCGTTGATGCCGCATTCTTCCACGTCGAACCCAAAGAAAGGGGCGGCCTCCACTGTGCCGTTGGTCACCACTTTCAGCTCGCGCTCGTCGAACGCCAGATACACCACGCTCACGCCGGCGGCCTCGGCGGCCTCGGCAGCCTCGCGGGTGATCTTTTCGCCCGCCGCCGCCAGCAGCTCGCCGGTCAGGGGGGCCACAATGTCGCGGGCGGCCACAAAGCCCATGATCCGGCGGGCCAGGGCCAGCTTTTTGTTCATTTTATACCGGCCGAAACGGGACAAATCGTAACGGCGGGGGTCAAAAAACAGATTGTTCAGGTGGGTTTGGGCGCTCTCCACCGTGGGGGGCTCGCCCGGGCGCAGCTTGCGATAGGTTTCCAGCAGGCCCTCTTCCACATTGGTGGTGGTGTCCTTTTCCAGGGTGGCCAGGATCTTTTCATTCTCGCCGAAGAACTCGCGGATCTGCACGTCGGAGCCAAGCCCCAGCGCACGGATGAGCACGGTCACCGGCAGCTTGCGGTTTTTATCAATGCGCACATAGAACACGTCGTTCGAGTCGGTCTCGTATTCCAGCCAGGCGCCGCGGTTCGGGTTCATGGTGGCGGTGTAGAGCTTTTTGCCGGTCTTGTCGTAGCTCTCGCCAAAGTAAACGCCCGGGCTGCGCACCAGCTGGCTCACGATCACCCGCTCGGCGCCGTTGTTCACAAAAGTGCCCGCGTCGGTCATCAGGGGGAAATCTCCCATAAAGATTTCCTGCTCCTTCACCTCGCCGGTCTCCTTGTTCAGCAGACGCGCGGTCACCCGCAAGGGCGCGGCATAGGTGGCGTCGCGCTCTTTGCACTCCTTGATGGTGTACTTGGGCTCGCCCAGGCGGTAGTCGATGAATTCCAGCGCCAGGTTCCCGGTGAAGTCCTCGATGGTGGCCACATCGCGGAACACCTCTTTCAGGCCCTGATCCAAAAACCACTGGTACGAGTTCTTCTGCACCTCAATGAGGTTCGGCATGTCGATGACCTCATCGATGCGGGAAAAGCTCTCGCGCTTGGTGGTGCCAAGGGTTACGGGCTTGACCTTCATCATAAAAAGCGTCCACTCCTATCCTGTTTCTTGCACTTTTTTGGGTACAACGCGCAAATGCGGCCTTTTGCATTTTTCGTTTTTGTGTAGTTTTAACAAACTTTCACAAAATTTTTGTGCAAAAAGTCGCGTTTAAGGCGTTCTAATCCATTATGCTATACTAGAACAGTATAAAGCCTGCAAACCTTGATGTCAAGCCATTTTTTGCTCCCCGCAAAAAATTCCGGGCCGGGTTTAAAACGCCCGGCCCGGTGTGTGCTTTTCAGCTGTTTTCGGCTTCCTCCCGAAGAATCGAATCCAGGGTCACGGCGGCCAGCTCCCGGTTCACCGTTGCGCTCACCCTTCCAAATACCCTTTGGAACGGGCAGCTGCCCGAGGCCCCCCGCGTGCATTCTCCCGCCTCGCCGTCGGGCTCGCACAGGCAGCGTGAAAGGCGGTAAGGCCCCTCCACCGCGGCAATCGCGTCCAGCAGGGTGATCTGATCCGCACCGCGGGCCAGCTCGTAGCCGCCGCCGTTGCCCTTGTAGCTCGTCACCAGGCCGGCCGCCGCCAGCTTGCCCAATATTTTCAGGCAGAAGCGCAGCGGCACCGCCATCTCCCCGCCAACGGCCCGCCCTTCCATGCGCCGGCCGTTTTTTGCAAGGCAGTAAAGGATGCGCACCGCGCAGTCCGCCTCCTGTGTAAGATGCACCCGCTCCGCCCCCTTTCGAACTATACCTGTTTGATATAGTTCAATATACCCCATCGGGGGCGGTTTGTCAAACGCGGCCGCGTTCCCGCCGCCCGTTCCCGCCGCTCATCGCACGGGGAACAGCACTCCGTTCACCTCCACGCTCTCCACCGCCGCCGGGTCAAGGACTGTCCCGAATTGGCACACCAGCTGGGCCTGCCGCGGCCCGCCGGCATAGCGGGTCATCCCCTGGGGCTCTTCCCCGCCGGCCGGGCACAGTGCGGCGGCCGTTCCATCCGTGAAATGCAGCGTCAGGGGCAGCTCCATCAGCGCCTTGCTGTCAAACCCGTCGCGGGGCCCCTCTTCAAAGCCCAGGTAGAGCGACAGAGGCGAAAGCTCTATTTTCTGCAGGCCGGTCCCGGCCCCCACCTCCGCTTGTCCGTCCGGCACCGGAACAGGAACGGCCTGCGGGGTATAGTCCAGCTTGAACTCAAACGCAGCGCTCCCCTTCATCAGGGCGTTTTGCCGGTGCTCCTCGGGGGCGCAGGGGTAGGCGAACAGGTCCGCCAGGGTAAGCGTCGCGGTCCTCCCGCTCATGTTTGTGCTGGTATTCGCCAGCAGCACAAATTTGAGCACGCCGTCCTTCGCCTGCCCGCCTTCCAGGGGCAGCAGAACCATTCCGGAATTGCCCGCAGCGGGCAGATCCAGCGTAAACCGGTCAAAGGAATAGCCCTCGGCCGCAGGGGGCGTGCCTTCCGGCAGCTCCACCCGCAGCGGGATATAAACACAGTGGTCGTCGCCCAAAACGCCTTCCAGGGTCACCTTGCCCCCGCCCAGGGCCTTTGTGAGCCCCAGGCCCACCCCGGGCACGCCCAGTGTTTCCGCCGCGCTCTGCTCCACTCCCAAAAACGCTGCCAGCTCCCTGCCCCACTCAAACCGGCTGGCCGCGCCCACGCCCAGCGCGCAGCAGGCAAGTGCCGCGGCCACCGCCAAAACAGCCCAGCGCCTGCGGCCCGGCCGGGGGGCCTCTGCCCGCTCCGGGCCCGCCCCCCGCAGCATCGCCGCAAGTGCGGCCCGCTGCCCCTGCTCCAGCGGCGGGGCCTCATACTGTGCCAGATCCATAACCGCCCGGTTCAGGGCGTCGTATTCGTTTTTCATCTCTTCCCGCTCCTTTCCAGCGTTTGTGCCAGCCGCGTTTTCGCCCGGGAAACCCTGGTGTTCACCGCGCTCACGCTCACGCCCCGCTTTGCCGCGGCCTCGGCGGGGCTGGCGCCGTAAAAATACCGCTCCAGCAGCAGCTCCCGGTCCGCAGGCTCCAGTTCCCGGAACAGATCCTCCAGCTCCAGCGCAAAATACTCGTCCGCCGTATGGCCCCCCAGCAGCTCCAGTTCCGCAGCGCCGCCCCCGGGCTGAACCCGCCCGGCGCGGCGCACCGCGTCAATGGCCCGGTACCGCGCCACCGCCGCCGCCCAATTGCGAAAACTGCCCGTCCCGTCAAACCGGCCCGCATTCCGCCAGATTGCCAGCAGCGCGTCGGCCAGCAGGTCCTCCGCGTCCAGGCCCGGGGCATGGCGGCGCACCACCGCCGCCAGCAGGCCGCCGTACTGCTCCACCAGCTCATCCGCCGCGTCCGGCTCGCCTCTGGCCAGCGCCGCTGCAAACGCGGCCTCGTTCTCATATTTCTTCATGTCCTGTTCCTCCCTGTGCCGGAGTATTGTCAAAAGCGCTTTCTCCCTCTATTACGGATAGGATCCCCCGGTTCTTACAGGCGCGGCAAAATTTTTACAGCCCGGCGCAAAATTCCCTCCCCGCCCCGCCGGGAGGCAGCGCCAAAAAGGGCCGCCCCGGCGGGGCGGCCCTTTTCAGAAAAGCGATCCAATTTTACAGCAGGCTCTCATACAGGGCCTTGATCTCCTCCACGCTGGTGTCGCGGGGGTTGCCCGGGCGGCAGGCGTCGGCGTACGCGCTCTCCGCCAAAAACTGCAGGTCCTCCGGCTTCACAATTGCCTTCAGGTCGGCGGGGATGCCCACGTCGGCGGCCAGCTGCTTCACCGCGGCCACCGCGGCCTTGCGGTACTCCTCCTGGCTCATGGCGTCCACACCCTGAACGCCCATGGCGCGGGCGATCTCGCGGTACTTTTCGCCGGTGCAGGGGGCGTTGTACTCCATGATCGCGGGCAGCAGGATGGCGTTCGCCACACCGTGCGGGGTGTCGTATACCGCGCCCAGGCTGTGGGCCATGCTGTGCACAATGCCCAGCCCCACGTTGGAGAAGCCCTGCCCCGCAATATACTGGGCCAGCGCCATGCCCTCGCGGCCGGCGGGGGTGTTTTCCACCGCGGCGCGCAGGTTCTCACCGATCAGCCGGATGGCCTCCAGATGGAACATGTCGGTCATCTCCCAGGCGGCCTTGGTGATGTAGCCCTCAATGGCGTGGGTCAGCGCGTCCATCCCGGTCGCGGCGGTCAGCCCTTTGGGCATGCTGCTCATCATATCCGGGTCCACCACGGCGATCTCGGGGATATCGTTGGTGTCCACGCACACGAATTTGCGTTTTTTCTCCACGTCGGTGATCACATAGTTGATGGTCACCTCGGCGGCGGTGCCGGCGGTGGTGGGCACCGCAATGGTGAACACCGCGTGCTTTTTGGTGGGGGCCACGCCCTCCAGGCTGCGCACGTCGGCAAACTCGGGGTTCTCGGCAATAATGCCCACCGCCTTTGCGGTATCCATGGAGGAACCGCCGCCAATGGCCACAATGCAGTCCGCGCCGCTGGTCTTGAAGGCCTCCACGCCGTGCTGCACGTTCTCAATGGTGGGGTTGGGTTTGATTTCGCTGTACACGCTGTAGGCAAAGCCGGCGGCGTCCAGCAGGTCGGTCACTTTTTTGGTCACGCCGAATTTGATCAGGTCCGGGTCAGAGCAGACAAACGCCTTTTGATAGCCGCGGGCGGTCAGCTCGGGAACAATGTTCTCCACGGCCCCCTTGCCGTGGTAAGAAATGGTGTTCAAAACAATGCGGTTTGCCATGTTGATCTTCTCCTTTTCTTGTGCACTCACGCTTGTTGCGGGCTCAAGGCCCCTGTTGTTATTATTATAACAACGCTGTTTTGCAGAAAACAAGTTACACATGGCCCGGAATGTAACATCCCGGCAAAAAACCGTTCGCCCCGTTTGTGCGGGCCCGGCCCCGCCCTTTTCCCTCTTTAAAAATCTCCCTGTTGCCCCGCTATTTCTTCTCCTGTGCCGCCTCCCACCGGGCGTTCCAGCGTTCCAGCGCGGCGGGCAGGCCGGCTGCGGGGGTGGCGTCCAGCAGCTCGGCGGGCAGCTCATACACGCTCCGCCCGTCATACCGCAGGGGCTGCCCGTCCTCCCCGCTGGGCCAGCGCATCTGCACCGAGTAAGCGGCCGGGCGCACCCCCTCGGCCTGCATGGCCGCGTCCAAAGCCAGCAGCGCCTCGGCCAGCGCTTTCCATTCGTCGGCCCGGCCGCTCACCACCCACGCGGTGAGTTCAAAGGGCGCGGGCAGCCGGTCCAGCCGCAGCAGCTGGTCCAGTTCCACCCTGGGCGCTTCATCCGTCGCCCACTCAGCAAAGGCAAATTCCAGCTCCAGGCCGCTCTTTTTCCGCAGGGTCGCCTCTGCCCAGTCGCCCAGCTCCTGCCGCAGCCGTTCCTCGGTGTTTCTGCCGCTGGCCACAAATTCCCCGTAGCTGTCGGTCAGGGCCCCCTGTTCCCGGTAAACGGAAAAGCGGGTGTCCGGGCTGGAAGGGCTGGTCACCTGGCTGAAATAACCGCCGGTCTTGAAGCTGTAAACGGCAAATCCCGCCTCATAATCCGCCTCCGGATACATCTGGCGCACATAGCTGCGCGCCTGGGCGGTGAGCCACAGCCGGGTAAAGATCTCCCCGTTCAGCTGCACATAGGTGCCCGCGAGCCCCGCCGCCAAAGCCAGGGCCGCCGCGCCGGCGCCCAGCCTGTGCCACAGCGGGCGGCCGGAGCCCTTTTTCAGGGCGCAGTGCAGCAGGGCCGCCGCCAGCCAGCCCAGCAGCACCAGCAAAGCATAGATCACGCCATACATCAAAAAGCCGAGCAGTTCCCCCGTCCCGGGCTGGGCTGCCCAGCGCAGCCCGCCCCAGCCCAGGGTCAGCAGCACCGCCAGGGGCGCGGCCAGCAGCCCTTTTTCCCTCAAAAAGCCATACATCGCCCCGCCCAGCAGCGGCATGATGGCGGCGTTGTAAAACCCCCCGGCCCCGCCGGTCAGCCCTACCCCGGCCAGCGCTCCCAGCGCCACCAGGCAGAGCACCGCTCCCCCCAGCTTCCGGCGCACCTTTTTCAGCACCGCCGCGTCGTCGGGGGGGCGGGGGGGCTCCGGCT
>ERZ857882.3219-NODE-3219-length-15687-cov-9.512219_pt1 | contig 15687 bp, 19 predicted proteins | sample MGYA00519697_ERZ857882 | MGnify/ENA primary metagenome ERZ857882 (study PRJEB31778, sample SAMEA3449373) | human gut metagenome | biome: human gut; feature: human-associated habitat; material: faeces | place: United Kingdom | collected 2010/2012 ...
GTACCGCATAATAATACCCCCTCTACTGGGTGTCCAGTAAAGGGGGTACATATCAGCCATGCAGGAAGGGCCCCCGCTTTATCATTGCTCCGGGCCCGCAAGCCCCACCTGGCGCAGCATGTCCTGCAGGCTGGCGCAGCAGGCTTCGAGCTGGGCGTGCTCGGCGGGGGCAAGGCCCACCTCGATGATCCGCTCGCGGCCGTTTTTGCCGATGATGCAGGGCACGCTCATGGCGACCCGGGTGAGGCCGTATTCGCCCGCCAGCACCGTGGACACGGGAAGGATGCACCGCTCGTTGAGCACGAGGGCCTTGACCAGGCGGGCCACGCTTTGGGAGATGCCGCTGGAGGTATAACCCTTGAGCTTCAGGACCCGCAGGCCGGCGTTTTTGGTTTCATCCAGCACCTCGGCCTTGTCGATGGCGGCGGGCAGGCCGAAGACACGGGGCGCTTCGTCCAGCGGAACGCCGGCCACGCTGACCATGCTCCAGGGGATAAAGGCGCTGGCGCCGTGTTCGCCGAACAGGTAGCCGTGCACATTTTTGGAATCGACCCCGCACTGGGAGGCGATGATCTGGCGCATGCGGGCGGTGTCCAGCAGGGTGCCGGTGCCGAAGATCTTTTCGGCCGGGTAGGAAAAATGGGTCTGGCCGTAGTAGGTGACCAGGTCCACAGGGTTGGTGACCACGATGATGACCGCGCTGCGGGTGTAGCGGGTCACCTGGCGCATGACGCCGTCCATGACGGCCAGGTTCTTTTCGGCCAGGCTGCGCCGGTCGGTGTCGCCCGGCTGGATGCTGGGGCCGGCGGTCATCACGATGATGGCCGCGTCCGCGCAGTCGGCATAGCTGCCGGCGCGGATGGTCACGTTGGTGGAATAGGCAAAGGCGGTGGTGTGAAGCGCGTCCATCACCTCGCCCTTTGCCTTGTCGGTGTTTTGGTCGATCACCACCACCTCGCTGAGAAGGTTCAGCGCGATGAGCGCGTTCAGGGTGGCGCTGCCCACCATGCCCGCGCCGATGAGCACCAGCTTGCCGTCTTTTGCCTGCATAAAAAGCTCCTCCTTATCAGATCAAATCACGTTCCCGAAGACCGGCCGCGCCCCCTCCGGCGGCGGCCGGAAAACCAAAAAACGGGGCCGGATGCCCTGCACCCAGCCCCGTTGCTGTTTGGTCGGCTTTATTATACTGCCCCGCAGCCGTGCCCGTCAACCGTTTTTTGCGGCGGAAAGCCCTGGGCAGCGGAGCATATCACCGCGGTCACCAGCGTATGAGCCCCCAGAGCACCACCGCAGCCAGCACTGCGGCCATAAACAGGAAAAGGCGGAACATGAAGTGCAGGTCCTGCGGGGGATCCGACTCGTCGGCCTGGGGCTGATCTGCGGCGTTGAGGTATTCGTGGTAAGCGCCGTAGTCGAAGGGCTTGCCGGGCGCGGGGTCGGGCGGGCAGGCGGGCCCCTCCGCTTCGCCTTCCGTGGCAGGCGCCGGGGCAGGCTCCGGCTGCGGGGAGGAGGCCAGCAGGTAAGCGGCCAAAAATTCCTGCGCCGCGCCCAGGTGGGCCCGCTCCACGTACACCTCGCACACGCAGGCGCAGGAGCCCAGGTAGAGCGCCGTGGCCCGGCCGCCGGTGCGGGCGGTCTCCAGGATATAGCTGGGCAGGCCGTTTTCCTCCAGCAGGCCGGCCAGCAGCCCGGCCTGCACCGGGTCCGGCAGGGTGGTGAGCGGCGTGGGGTCGGACAAAGGCCGCCGGCCCGGGCGGTCCAGCAGGGAGGGGTCGGCTTCGGCGGGGAGAGGCGGCGGTGTTTCCACCAGGAGCGCGCCGCAGTCGGCGCAGTGGGTAAAACCGGGGCGGTATTCCACGCGGCAATAAGGGCACCAGGGCATGGCAGAGCACTTCCTTTCCCAGCAGGGCGGGCGCGGGCGCGCCCGCAGTCGTTTTTTATTGATTTGATAGATGAAGCCCGATAAATTCGGGTTTATCATTTTTGTAGACATATCGGATTTCTTTTAAATCTTTGCCCCCGATATTATCATTTAAATTGTCATCCGCCAGAGAGAATCCAAACCTTTCATAAAAATGTTTTGCTCTAATATTATCTTCAAGAACCCATAGAAAGACATCTCTATATCCCAGCTTCATTAATTCCTTTATAACTGCCTCTAAAAGAAGCTTCCCATATCCTTTACCCATGTAATCTGGAAGCAGATAGATCGAAATAACTTCACCCCAATCACCAAACTGTTCAAACCGTGATTTGCAAAAACTGCTTGTTCCTACGATTCTGCCGTGATCAATACAAATCAATGTTTTTATATCAGGATTATCCAAATTTGACACCCAGCGCCCCTTGGGAATGGCATCAAGATAGTCTTGTGGTATAATTCCTTTATATGCATATTTCCAGCTATCTTCATATATCTTGCTTATTGCCATTCTGTCATCTTCAGGTCTTATATATCGAATTTCCATTATACTCCCCTCAACAACTTCCGATTTGCCGCTCTGTAGAAATTTATGCGTTTTTTCAGCATTTTGCACTTCTAAACAACTTAAATTCAAATACTGTTTTTTATTACCTGTATAGCTGTCAAAAGGTGGCAAATTGTTCCATAGGTAGACCCCGCAAACCCGCATGAAATGGGCGTTTTCTCGAATCCTACGAATAAAGCGGCATAACCTGTAACAGCATGGTTTTGTAAAGTTGGGCACCACGAAATACAAAATCAGCAAGCCCTTGTCCGGTCTGCTGATGTGCATAGCATACTATACCTATCCTGAAACCGCAAGAGGCGGGACGGCCTTTGCGGGTGCGAAACCGTGGGGGCCTGTATGATTGATCTTGAACCCTCGAAAACGTGCTTCTATCGTTCCGCATGACCTCCCCGACGTTAGATTGGCGCCGTCGCATGCCGGGGCTATTTCCATGCGTGGCTGGTGTACCAATCCGATACAAAACAATCGTGGCAAGCAGGGCAGGAGTATATACACTCCTGCCCTGCTTGCCATTATTGAAAACAACTATAGCGTAGGATGCCTTAATCCAAGAAGATGTATATACTTTAATTTCTAAAGCCACAGTAGTATTTGCTTTGAGTGTGTCATAGGAACATAAACAAACATCCGGTGTATAATCAAGACCGTTTGTTTTGTCTGTAATTTCATAAAGGTCAAAAATGATAGTTTTTGACTAATCGAGGGTCTACATGATATTTCATGCAGTTTGCATCTATCTCAGGGATCAATTTGTCTCGGGTAAAGTCAGGAGAAAATCTTGCCATAAGTATAAATTTGCGATCTGCGATTTTAGAACTTTCTATAGATAACATTTTTTCTCCTTTCAAACAGGTGCATCCTCAACAAACAAATTGTTTCGAATTCTCATAGTACGCCTTCTCCGCCGAAGGCACTCTTACCCAATAAGACGCACATCATCTATAGTGCCCTGCTAAAACAGCTTGCTGCAAAATGTGCCCTTGCATAGCTTCCATTAAATCCTTTTTCTTGGAGGTACTAGGCAAATCAAGAAAACAGTCTAGCACAAACACATTGAAGTGATACATATGTGACCACCGAAATGGCGGCTTTGGCCCTCGATATCGGTGTTTTCCATAGCCAAGTCCTTGCACGGCACCACCTAAAGAGTTCACTTGTTCCCCATGAGGGATATTCCCTGGGATTACAGATATGGCGGGGATATTCCAGATGACCCAATGATTATAGGCTGGTATTGGATGGTCCATATCATTCATAATAATTGCGATAGATACAGCATCTTTGCTTAAACCAGTCAACACCAATTCGGGTGAGCCGTCCGCTCCATATCCGGTATACTCTTTTGAAATCAGCCCCCCGTGTTCAAAACAGGGAGATGTAATCATTAAATGATCCATTCGCTTTCCCTCCCTAATGCTATACACCTTATTTGCCATTTGCCAAAGGCGACCAAACCTTACTTAACTTTTCCATTCTAATATTTGCGTGTGGAAATGTCAAACAACTCATTTTGTGTCATAACTTCATGTTACTGTCCATAACTCTTTTTGTCCGTTTGGGCACTATTCGGGCACCATTTTGTTGCTTTACACATATGCTCATTTTACAAGAAACCCAGTAACCATGCGGTTTTCAGCTTATAGAGAAGACGCAATCGGCTGAAAAAATAACTATTTTTTAAAAAGGAGATCGCTGCTTTTATGATACCACAGGCGGCGGTGCAATGAAAGCGCCCGCGCGGCATTTGCCGCGCGGGCGAAAAAGCATTTGGGGGTTACATGCTCTCGGGAACGGTGATCTTGAACATGGTGAGCACGTTGGCAATGACCTGCTTGACCGCCAGGCACAGGGCCATGCGGGCCTGGCGCACCGCGGGCTCGGCCTCCTTGATGCGGCAGGTGTTATAGAACTTGTGGAACGCGCCCGCCAGGTCGATGACATACCGGGTGATGCGGGCGGGGTCGTATTTTTGGGCGGCCAGCACGATCTCGGCGGGGAAGGCGCTCACGGCGCGGATGAGATCCAGCTCGGCGGGCTCGGCGAACTGCACCCCGGCCCAGGCCACAGGCCCCTCGTACTGCACGCCCTCGGCGGCCAGCTTTTTGAGGATGGAGCAGATGCGGGCGTGGGCGTACTGCACATAATACACCGGGTTCTCGCTGTCCTCCCGGACGGCCAGGTCCAAATCGAAATCCATGGCGCTGCCCGCCTCGCGCATGTTGAAGAAAAAGCGGGTGGAATCGATGGGGGCCTCGTCCAGCAGGTCGCTGAGGGTGATGGCCTTGCCGGTGCGCTTGCTCATGCGCACGGGCTTGCCGTCCTTCATCAGGTTGACCAGCTGCATGAGCACGATGTCCAGCTTTTCGCCATCCAGGCCCACCGCGTCCATGGCGCCCTTCATGCGGGCCACGTGGCCGTGGTGGTCGGCGCCCCAGATGTCGATGGCGCGGGAGAAGCCCCGCACCGCCAGTTTATTATAATGGTAGGCAATGTCGGCCGCGAAGTAGGTGGGGATGCCGTTGGCCCGCACCAGAACCTCGTCCTTGACCTCGTCCTCGTCGCGCTTTTTGTTGGCCGCGCCGTACTTTTCGGTGAACTGGGCGCTTTTGTACATCACGGCGCCGTCCGCGGCTTTGTAGCAGGCGCCGCTGGCCAGCAGCCTGTCCACCACGGCCTGCACCGCGCCCGAGTCGTGCAGGGCGCTCTCGCGGAACCACACGTCGTAATGGATACGGTATTTGGCCAGGTCCCGCTCAAGCCCCGCGATGTTTTTGGGCAGCGCGTAGCCGATCAGCGCGGCGCGGCGGGCTTCCTCGGCGGCCTCCACCAGGGCGTCGCCGTGCAGGGCGGCAAATTCTTTGGCGAGGGCCTTGATGTCCTCGCCCTGGTAGCCGTCTTCGGGGAAGGGCACGGCCTGCTCGCCCTGGTAGAGCTGGAGGTAGCGGGCCGAGAGGCTCTTGCCGAACTTCTGGATCTGGTTGCCCGCGTCGTTCACATAGAATTCGCGGGTCACATTGTAGCCGGCCCAGTCCAGCACGGCGGCCAGGCAATCGCCCAAAGCCCCGCCCCGGGCGTTGCCCAGGTGCATGGGGCCGGTGGGGTTGGCGGAAACGAATTCCACGTTGACCGCTTCGCCGCCGCCGTAGCCGGTGCGGCCGTACTGCCCGTTCAGGGTGGCGCCGTACACCACGCTGGAGAACCAGGCGGGGGACAAAAACAGGTTGATGAAGCCGGGGCCGGCGATCTCGGCCTTTGAGAAAATGCTGTTTTCCAGGGCCGGCAGATGGGCCAGAAGGGCCTCGGCGATCTGGCGGGGGGCCTTTTTAAAGGCGCGGGCCCCGGCCATGGCGAGGTTCGAGGCCACATCGCCGTTCTTTACGTCCGCCGGGATCTCCACGATGAAGGCGGGCAGCTCGGCGGCGGGCAGCGCGCCGGCGGCCATGGCCTTTTCGGCGGCCAGGGTCAGCAGGGCGCGGGCCTCGGCCAAAGCGTCCCGGCGGGGGTTATAGTTCTGATAAGCCTGCCGCATTTCTTCGGTCAGGGCGCCGTACTCGTTTGCGTCCATGTTCAATTCTCCTTGTTCCTTCCTTTTTTACGTCTGCCGCCCGGAGCCGGGCGATTTGGGGGCGGGAGGCGCGCCGTCAGGCCGGGGGCCCGGCCCGGCGCACCGTGATTTTTACGAGGTTTTTGCTGAGAATGGAATTCTGGTCGGCGTCCAGGGTGTAGCTGAACTCGACCTCGCCCCCCTCGTCGGTGAGGCGGTTTGAAATGGCGTCGGCCGCGACGCCCAGGGTGAGCGCGCCCTCGCCGGTGTCGTAATGGCACAGGTGGCGCACGCCCTTTTCAATGATGAGCTGGCTTGCGGCGGGGCCGAAGCGCAGCATGGCAACCCGCCGGCCGTCCTGCGCGACCTTTACGGTGGTGGTGCAGCCTGCGTAGCCGGTGGTTTCGCTTTCCTGATAGCTGATAAAAAAGCTGCCGTTCTTTTTTAAAAAGCTGCCCCGGGTCATCAGCTGGACCTGGTCGTCGCCGCCGTCCTGTTCCATGCGGCCGTCGATCCGGATGAGATAATCCTCGTTCATGGCACGTCCCTTCGCTTTAAAAACTTTCAATGGCGACCCGCTCCACAGGGCCCGCGCCCTGCGGGCCAATGAAGAGCCTCAGCGAGGCCTCGAACCCCTCGGGAAGGTCGCTGACGTAATAATCGGTGCCGCCCGCGGCGCCGGGGGGCGCCAGCAGCCCGGCCTGCGCCAGGCTGCGGCTGGCCACCAGGGCGGTCTCGCGCCCCGGGTCGATCAGGGTGACGTCCGGCCCCATGACCTGCCCGATGATGTGGGCGATGAGGGGGTAGTGGGTGCAGCCCAGGATGAGGGTGTCCACATGGGCGGCCCTGACCGGGGCCAGATACTCCCGCGCAATGGTGGTGGTGACCGCGTCGCCCGGCTCCACATAGCCGTTTTCCACCAGGGGCACGAACATGGGGCAGCTGCGGGCCACCACCTGCACGCCGGGCAACAGCGCGCGCAGGCGCTGGGCATAGCTGCCGCTGCGGATGGTGGCCGCCGTGCCGATGACCCCGATGCGGCCGGTGCGGGTGGCCTGGGCTGCGGCCCGGGCCGCAGCGTCCAGCACGCCGGCATAGGGCACGGGCAGAGTGGCGGCGTAGGCAGGGGGCAGCACGCTGCTGATGGTGCCGCAGGCGGCCAGCAAAAACTTTACGTTTTTGGAGAGCAGAAAGCGGATGTCCTGCCGGGCGTACTGCAAAATGGTTTCGGGGCTGCGGCTGCCGTAGGGCACGCGGCCTGTGTCGCCGAAATAGACCAGACGCTCGCGGGGAAGAAGTGCCTGGAGCTCCCGCACGGCGGTGAGCCCCCCCACGCCCGAGTCGAATACCCCGATGGGCCGCTCATCCATGGCGCACCCCCGCGCGCTGCAGCGCCAGCTGCACCAGCCGGTCTGCGAGCTTGGGCAGGGGCAGGCCCGCCGCCTCCATGAGCTTTGGATACATGCTGATGGCGGTGAAGCCGGGCATGGTGTTGATCTCGTTCACCAGCACCGTGCCGTCCGTTTCGACAAAAAAGTCGCACCGGGCAAGGCCCTGGCAGCCCAGGGCGGCATAGGCCTTTTCGGCAAGGGCCTTTACTTCCTGCAGTTTTTCCGGGGTGAGATCTGCCGGGATCAGGGTGCGGCTGGTGCCCAGCAGGTATTTGTCGCTGTAGGTATAGAATTCCTCGCTGGCGAGGATCTCGCCCGGGCGGGTGGATTCCGCGGGGCCGTTGCCCAGCACCGCACACTCGACCTCCTGCCCCTTTACAAAGCGCTCGAAGACCACCTTGTCGTCCTCGGCCAGGGCGGTGGCCACCGCCTTTTGGAAGCCCGCTTGATCGGCCGCTTTGCTGATGCCCACGCTGCTGCCCGCGTTGGCGGGCTTTACAAAGATGGGGTAGCCCAGCGTTTGGCTGACCCGCGCTTCCAGCGCGTCAAGGTCCGCGCACTCGGCGCGGCCGGCCCAGGTCCAGGCGCAGCGGGGCACGCCCGCGGCGTCCAGCAGGGTGTTGGCCACCGCCTTGTCCATGCAGACGGCGCTTGCCAGCACGCCGCAGCCCACGTAAGGGATGCCCGCCAGCTCCAAAAGGCCCTGGACGGTGCCATCCTCGCCGTTTTTGCCGTGGAGCACCGGAATGACCACGTCCACCGGCAGCACGATGGCCTGGCCGCTGAGCCCGCGCAGCAAAAGGCCGTGGTCGGCGCGGTCGGGGCTGACCACGCAGGGCTGGCAGTCGCCGCACAGCTCCCAGCTGCCGTCCGGCATGCGGTCGGCGGGGCCGGGGTAGTAGAGCCAGCGGCCGTCTTTGGTGATGCCGATCTTATATACATGGTACTTTTCTTCACACAGCGCGTCGGCAAAGGTCTTGGCCGACACCCGGCTCACGTCGTGCTCGCTGGAAACGCCGCCGAACAGCAGCGCCACGTTCAGTTTGTTCATACGCTTTGAAACCCTTCTCTCCACAGGGGCCGCGCCCCGCAAAATGCCCTTCCATGGGCCCACAGCCCATAAGTATTCTTAATATACCATAAAAATACGCAGGTGACTAGTGGAACAATGGCATAAGGAAGCGGGGCGCAGGCGCGAAAATTCTGTGGATTTGCTCTTGACGGGGCGGGGGGCGTGTGATATGATTGTATCACCTCTTTTGCAGGTTTATTTTTTTGTGCCCATTTTCGGGCGCGGCCTGCAACTTTCGAGGGAGGCTGAACAAACCGTTAAATGGAGGTGCCGAAGACAAATGAGAGTGAAGATCACCCTGGCCTGCACGGAGTGCAAACAGCGCAACTACAACACCAAGAAGAACAAGAAGAACAGCCCTGACCGGCTCGAGATGAAAAAGTATTGCCGCTTCTGCAAAAAGCATACTGTGCATCGCGAGACCAAGTAAGAAAGGCGGGAGAACATGGCTGAAACAAGCAGCAAAAAGCCCGGCTTCTTCACCAAGGTCAAGAATTGGTTCAAGGGCATCGGCAAGTATTTCCGCGATACCAGGAGCGAGCTCAAAAAGGTGGTGTGGCCCAGCAAAAAGCAGGTCATCAACAACACCATCGTGGTGATCGTGGTTGTGCTGATCGCATCCGTGTTCATTCTGTTGCTGGACATGCTGTTCGGCAGCGGCATGAGCCTGATCTTGGATCTGGCCGCCAAGCTGTAAGGCCCGCGATCCGCGGCGCCGATATCCTGAAAGCGGGAGGGAGCACAGTATGGAAGATCAGGCAATGTGGTATGTGGTGCATACCTATTCCGGTTACGAGAACAAGGTGGCCACCAATCTTGAAACCATTGTGGAGAACCGCCGCCTGCAGGAACTGATCCACGAGGTGAAGGTTCCGGTGGAGATGGTGCCCGAGCTGAAGGACGGCAAGGAGCGCATTGTGGAGCGCAAGCTCTTCCCCGGCTACGTGCTGGTGAAGATGGTCATGACCGACGAGAGCTGGTACGTGGTGCGCAACTGCCGCGGCGTGACCGGCTTTGTGGGGTCCACTTCCAAGCCCATCCCCCTTTCGGAAGAAGAGGTGGCAAAGCTTGGGGTGGAGGCCGAGCACGAGCTCACGGTGGACTATGCCGAGGGCGACAATGTGGAGATCACCGGCGGACCCCTGGGGGGCTTTGTGGGCCTGGTGGAGAGCATCGACCTGCAAAAGCAGAAGGTCAGGGTCAAGGTTTCCATGTTCGGGCGCGAGACCAGCGCCGAATTGGACCTGAACCAGGCCAAACCCCTGTAACAAGACCCCTGGACGTGCCCGCACGGCGGGCGAAACACTGGTAAGAGCCGCGCGCTGCGCGGTTTTTATAGGGCTCCGGCGCGCCGGTGCCCGTGGGAGGGCCGCTTTTGCGGCCCGCTAGCTTACCACAAATTTTGGAGGTGCAATTGAAATGGCGCAGAAAGTAACTGGTTACATCAAGCTGCAGATCCCGGCCGGCAAAGCGACCCCGGCCCCCCCTGTTGGCCCGGCGCTTGGCCAGCACGGCGTGAACATCATGGCGTTCACCAAAGAGTTCAACGAGCGTACCCAGAAGGATATGGGCTACATCATCCCGGTGGTCATTACCGTGTATGCAGACCGTTCCTTCAGCTTCATCACCAAAACTCCTCCGGCCCCTGTGCTGATTAAAAAGGCCTGCGGCATCGAGAGCGGTTCCGGCGTGCCCAACAAGACCAAGGTGGCAAGCATCACCAAGGCCCAGCTGGAAGAGATCGCCAAGACCAAGATGCCCGACCTGAACGCTGCCGACCTGGACAGCGCCGTCCGCATGATCGCCGGCACCTGCCGCAGCATGGGCGTCACCGTTACCGAGTGAACCCCTTGCCGCAAGACGTGGGAGGAAATAATCCGATATACCACACAGGAGGAAAAGAGTAATGAAACACGGGAAACACTATGTCGACAGCGCCAAGCTGGTCGACCGCAGCAAGCTTTACGATACCGATGAGGCTCTGGCCCTGTGCTGCCAGACCGCGAAGGCCAAATTTGACGAAACCGTGGAGCTGCACGTTCGCCTGGGCGTTGACAGCCGCCATGCCGACCAGCAGGTGCGCGGCGCTGTTGTGCTGCCGCACGGCACCGGCAAAAATGTGCGCGTGATCGCTATCTGCAAGGGCGACGCCGCCAAGGCCGCCGAAGAGGCGGGCGCGATGATGGTGGGCGACGCCGACCTGATCGCCAAGATCCAGAACGAAGGCTTTGTGGACTTTGACGTGCTGGTCACCACCCCCGACATGATGGGCCAGGTTGGCCGTTTGGGCAAGGTGCTGGGCCCCCGCGGCCTGATGCCCAACCCCAAGGCGGGCACCGTGACCCCGGACATCGGCAAGGCCGTAACCGAGGCCAAGGCCGGTAAGATCGAGTACCGCCTGGACAAGCAGAACATCATCCATGTGCCCGTGGGCAAGGCCAGCTTCGGCACCGAGAAGCTGAGCGACAACCTGCGCACCGTGATGGAGGCCATTGTAAAGGCCAAGCCCGCGGCTGCCAAGGGCCAGTATATCAAGAGCGCGACCGTTGCCACCACCATGGGCCCCGGCATTAAGCTGAACGGCGCCAAGTTCGGCGGCTGAGCACAGCGCTTTTGAAAAAAGCGCTGTGCGCCGCGTGCGGAGCGCTTGACAAATCCGTTTTGGAACGGTATACTATGAATTGCTGTTTTTAAGACAGCAGGTGCTCATACCAGCGTAAAGGGCTTTGCCCGCCTGCCGAGAAACGCATAGACTACGAACCTTTTGTAGCTTTATGCCCCTTTCCCGGCTTGCCGGGAAAGGGGCTTTTTATGCGCTCTTAAAACGCGAGAGAACAAACATCAGTCGAAACGAGGTGAAACCAAAATGCCCAGTGCAAAGATTCTGACCGCAAAGCAGGCCTATGTGGCCGAGCTGAAAGAAAAGATTGCGAACTCCGTGGCGGGCGTGGTGGTCGATTACAAAGGCATCAATGTGGCCGACGACACCAAGCTGCGCAAGGAGCTGCGCGAAGCCGGGGTGGAGTACTTCGTTGTGAAGAACACCATGCTGCGGCTGGCCATTGGCGGCACCGAGCTGGAAGGCATGCAGGAAGTGCTGGAAGGCACCACCGCCATTGCCATTTCCACCGAGGACCGCATTGCCGCGGCCCGCACCCTGTGCAAATACGCTGACGCCTCCAAGGGCAAGTTCAGCGTGAAGACCGGTTACATGGACGGCGCTGTGATGGACAAGACGGAAGTGGAGTCGATCGCCAAGCTGCCCGGCCTGGAAGGCATGCTCTCCATGTTTGCCGGCGCCCTTACCAGCACCCTCAGCGGCCTGGCCGTGGCCATGCAGGCCTATGTGGACAAGACCGAGGAGCCCGCTGCGTAACAAAACCGTTATCCACGGCCGGTGCGCTTAAAGCGCGCGGCCCCCACAAAAAACAATACTATTGGAGGTAAATACAATGGCTTCTGAGAAAATCACCAAGATCATTGACGCTGTGAAAGAGCTGAGCGTTCTGGAGCTGAAAGAGCTGATCGATACCTACTGCGAGGAGTTCGGCGTGTCCGCCGTGGCCGCTGCCGCTCCCGCTGCCGGCGGCGCTGCCGCTCCCGCTGCGGAAGAGAAGACCGAGTTCGACGTGGTGCTGGCCGAGGTTGGCGCCAACAAGATGGCTGTGATCAAGACCGTGAAGGAAGTGACCGGCCTGGGCCTGAAGGAAGCGAAGGACCTGGTGGACAACGCCCCCAAGACCCTGAAGGAGGCTGCCTCCAAGGCCGACGCCGAAGAGATGAAGAAGAAGCTGGAAGAAGCCGGCGCCAAGATCGAGCTGAAATAAGTTTTTTCGCACCCTTGAGCATCTGCAAGGCCGCCGCCCATTTTGGGCGGCGGCCTTTTTGCGCAGCACAAGAGGCGGGAGCAGAGGGGGCGGAGGTTTGACATTCACGGCGTTCGGGGCTAGAATTTAGAAAGCAGGGCGCCCCGGGGCCAAAGGCGGGGAACGGCCGGGCCGGAACAAACCGACGGAGAAAAACGGGGACAAAACAGCGAAAGGAAAGCGGGCGACACGATGGAATACAGGCAGATCGGCAAAACGGGAGAAAAGAGCAGCATTATAGGGCTGGGGTGCGAACACCTGGACGGAAAGCCCTTTGAGCAGGTACAGGAAACGGTGGACGCCGCCCTGGAAAACGGGGTCAACCTGCTGGATGTTTTTATGCCGGGCGACGAGGTGCGGCAAAATATTGCCAGGGCGCTGGGCGGCCGCCGCAGCCAGGTGATGATCCAGGGGCACATCGGCTCCACCGACGTGAACGAGCAGTACGACATCAGCCGGGACCTGCCCACGGCAAAGCGGTACTTTGAAAGGCTGCTGCAGATTTTTGGCTACATTGACTTTGGCATGATGTTTTTTATTGATTCCGAGGAGGATTATAAGGGCGTTTTTGAGACCGGCTTTGCGGATTATGTGAGCAGCCTGAAACAGCAGGGCTACATCCGGCACATCGGCTTCAGCTCGCACAACCCCCGCACGGCGGCACGGGTGATCGGGACGGGGCTGCCGGAGATGATGATGTTCAGCATCAACCCGGCGTTTGACCTGTACCCGGCCGAGACGAACGCCCTGAACGCGCTGGATGAGGGGCTGGACCGGGCGGCCTTCCGGGGCTTTGACCCGGAGCGGGCGGCGCTTTATGCGCTGTGCGAACAAAAGGGCGTGGGCATTACCGTGATGAAAACGCTGGGGGCGGGCAAGCTGATCTCGGCGGAGCACACTCCCTTTGACCGGCCGCTGACGGTGGGCCAGTGCATCCATTACGCGCTGACCCGGCCCGCGGTGGCCAGCGTGATGCTGGGCTGCCAGAGCCGCGCCCAGGTGCTGGACGCGGTGCGTTACCTGGACCTGAGCGATGCGGAGCGGGACTACACCTCGGTGATGGGCACGCTGCGCAGCGATTTTGCGGGCAACTGCGTGTATTGCAGCCACTGCCAGCCCTGCCCGGCGGGCATTGACATTGCGGCGGTGAACAAATATCTGGACATCGCCCGGCTGGACCCCGCGCAGGTGCCGCCCTCGATCCGCTCGCACTACGCGGGGCTTGCCCACGGCGGCGGCGAGTGCATCGGCTGCGGAAGCTGCGAAAAGCGCTGCCCGTTCGGGGTGCCGGTGGTGAAGAACATGGCCGCTGCCGCGGAGATCTTTGGCTGAAAAAGAGGCCGCGGCAGATCTGCCGGTTCCGAAAACAAGACGCAGAAAACGCGCCCCCACAGCCCGGAAAGGCTGCTTTGGGGGCGCATTTTTCGTTTGTTTGCTAGCCCAGCTCCTGCGCGGTAAAGGAAGCCTCCACCAGGGTTTCCAGGGCGTGCTGATACTCCACCGTTTTGTCCCGCAGGGTGATTTCGTAGCGGGCGAAGGAAAGCCCCGCCGCTTCCAGGGCGGCTTTTGCGTCCTGGGCGGCCGCGCGGGCCTGGACTGTGTGGGGCGGGCCGCTTGTGGCGAGCTGCAGCGAAAGCGCCGCCTGCTGCGCCAGCACCGGGTCGTAGGGCATATCCAATTCCATGCCCTGCGGCAGGGCGCTTTGGCCGCCGGGCGCACGCAGCGACACATACACCTGGGGCTGGTATGTTGCAGAGAAGGCTGCCTGTTCGAGGCAGGACGCCGCGGCGCTTGCCAGGGCCTGTTCCAGCCGGGCACAGGTGTTATAACCCTGCTCTACCTGGAACTCATAGTCGGTGGTATAGCGCCACAGACCCAGCACTGAGCCCACGTTGAACCAGGTGTCGGCGCTGACCGAGGACTGCAGCCGCACATCGTAGGTGAACGCCGCGCCGCCGAACTCCTCCGCAATGTAAAAATCGTGGCCCGGCCATTGCCCGTTGGCCCAGGCCAGCATGCGGCGGTTCGCAAAGGCGCGGCTGACGGGGTCGCCGCTGAAGCAATCCACCAAGAGCGCGAGGCCCAGGATCAAAAGAAGGGCCAGGGCGCCCGCCAAGGTACGGGCGGCGCGGGTACGTTTGAATCGTTTCATTTTTCTTCCTTTCTGGCAAATGCGAACCGGAGCAGGGCGGCAATGGCGGCGCCCAGCAGCAGCAGCAGCCCGCAGAATAAAAATTGGGTGCAAAACTCGCGGAGGGCCCGGTGCAGCCGCCACCCGGCGGCCGCGCTGAAATAGCCCCACGCCCCGCCGATGCCGGCCAGCGCAAGATCCAGCGCCAGAAGGTCTTGTTTCCAGCGGCTGTTCCAATAAGTGAACAGCAGGCCGCCCAAAAGGGGGAGCAGCCAAAAAATGAGCGCGCTGGATTCGCCCCCGTTGAGCAGCGCCAGGCACAGCACGGCGGCCGCCAGCACCAGGCCCGCGGCCCAGCCGTGCACCCCCTGGCGGAGCCGGCGCGCCATGCGCTGCTCGTTGGGAGCGGGGGGCGGCGCCTGCCCGGCGCCGCCGAAGATGGCGCGGCACCGGGGGCAATGCTCCAGGTGCTGCTCTACCAGAGCTTCGCTGGCCGCGCTGGCTACGCCGTCCTGCACCAGGGGCATCAGGTCCAGGCATACGTCGCAGGGAATGCCGTTCATAGTTCTCCCTCCTTGATCTGTTCGTTCAGCCACCGGCGCAGCCGGTGGTCCACCACCCGGGCCGCGCTTTCGCTGAGGCCCAGCGCCCGCCCGATCTCGCTGAACGCATAGCCCTGAAGCCGCAGCCGGAACACGGCCTGGTCCCGGGGCGTTTTTTGCTGCAAAAGCTGCTCCACCCGGGCCAGCAGCGCCCGGCTTTCGGCCCTTGTGGGGGCTTCGTCGGCCAGATACAGGCCCAAAAGATCGCTCAGCTCCACGGTCTCGCGCCTGGCGCGCAGCCAGTCCAGCCAGGCATGGCGCGCCACAGAGAAAAGCCAGGCTTTGAGCGATTCTTCTCTTTTCAGGGTGTGAAGGTTTTGCAGGGCTTTTAAAAAGGTCTCGCTCACCAGGTCCTCGGCCTGCGCGGCGCTGCCGGTGAGGCGCAGAAGATAGCGGAACAGCTCGCCCCTGTATTGCTCGTAGATCTCGTCCAGCCCCGGCATACGCGGCCCCGCCCCCTTTCCACCGTTCACCTTACAAGACGCGCGCGCCGGGAAAACGTTACACGCGCAAAAAATATTTGTTCGCTTTTCAAAAAGATCCGGCCCCGGGGCCGGTGGGAAACAAAAGGCGGCGCGGCGGGGGAAAG
>ERZ857882.3254-NODE-3254-length-15561-cov-8.782858_pt1 | contig 15561 bp, 14 predicted proteins | sample MGYA00519697_ERZ857882 | MGnify/ENA primary metagenome ERZ857882 (study PRJEB31778, sample SAMEA3449373) | human gut metagenome | biome: human gut; feature: human-associated habitat; material: faeces | place: United Kingdom | collected 2010/2012 ...
GGTGACGGTGAAGACCGTGGGCTACACCGGCTGGAAGCTGGTGGGCGTGGTGCCGACGGAGACGCTGCGGGACAATTACAGCCAGCTTCTGCTGTTCGCCCTGTTTGTGGTGTCCTTCTCCATCTTCCTGCTGGTGTTCGTGAACCTGCGGCTTTCGGAGTGGATCACCGCGCCCATGAAAAAGCTGGATCATGCGGTGAAGGAGCTGGAAAAGGGAGCGGAGTCCGTGGACTTCAACGTGGACGGCCCCTACGAGGTGGAGCATCTGAGCCGCTCAGTGCAGTCCATGGTGTCCACCATGCGCCACCTGATGGAGGACATCCTCCAGCAGGAGGAGGAAAAACGCCGCAGCGAGCTGGACGTGCTGCAATCCCAGATCAACCCGCATTTCCTGTACAACACGCTGGACAGCGTGGTGTGGATGACGGAGAACGGCCGGACGCAGGAGGCGGTGGTCATGCTGACGGCGCTGGCGCGGTTCTTCCGGATCTCCCTGAGCAAGGGCAGCAACATCATCCCCATCGGGGACGAGATCGAGCACGCACGGAACTATCTGACTATCCAGAAGATGCGTTATAAGAATAAATTCTCCGCCGATATCACCGTGGAGCCGGGGGTCGAAAAGCTGTACACCATCAAGCTGATCGTCCAGCCCATTCTGGAAAACGCCATCTACCACGGTATGGAGTATGCCGACGGCGAGGGCGAGATCCACATCCGCGCCTTCCGTGAGGGAGAGCAGGTGATCATCGAGGTGGAGGACAACGGGCCGGGTATGTCGGAGGAGGTCGTGGAGCAGCTTCTGACACCCGGCAGGGAGCGGAGCGCCGCCAAGGCCAAGGGCTCCGGCATCGGCTTCCGCAACGTACACCAGCGCATCCGGCTGACCTTCGGCGGAGAGTACGGCCTGACCATCCGCAGTGAGCCGGACAACGGGACGCTGGTACGGATCTGCCTGCCCGCGCTGACGGAGGACGATGCGCGGAAATATCGGAAGGAGGGGGAGCAGTGAGTCGAAAAGCATGGTTGCAGCTGGTGCTTCCCCTGATCGGGCTGAGCGTACTGTTCTGGCTGCTGGCCTTCGCCCCCAGCGAAAAGCACCACCAGCCGCCGCTGCTGGAGCTGTCCGTCATCCTGCGGGATGGGGACGGCGCCGTGTCCACCATGCGCAAGGGCATGGAGCAGGCGGCGCAGGATCTGAATGTGGAGCTGCGCTTTCTGATCCCCGCCGAGGATAACAGCGCCGTCCAGCAGGCACAGCTGCTGGAGCGCGAGGTGGCGGGGGCGGCGCCTGCCGTCCTGCTGATACCGGCGGATCGGGAGGCGCTGGGCGATGCGGTATCCGCTGCCGCCGGAAAGACCACGCTGGTCACGGTGGAGACGGACATGACCGCATGGGGGGCGGCAGCTTCCATCACCATGGACCATCAGGCGCTGGGCGCGGCACTGGGCGCGGCGGCGCTCAACGGTGTACCCGAGGGAGGTACGGTGCTGCTGCTGGACAGCCTGCCCGGTGACAACGGCATACGAGAGCGGATGGAGGCAGCCAAGGCCGTTCTGGAGCGGGAGGGGCGGCAGGCCCGCGTGTGCAAGTGGGACCCCGACACCACCTCCCTGCCGGATATCCTGCGGATCGAGCGGCCCCGGGCGATCATCGCCTTTGAGGCGGCGGCGCTGGCGGATGTGGCGGAGCTGTCCCGGGGGGAGGACGCCTTTCCGCTGCTCTACGGCTGCGGCTCCACATCGGGCATTGCCGCCGCGCTGGAAAAGGGGCGTGTGACAGCCATCACCGCGGTGAACGTATTCTCCGCCGGGTATCTGGCGGTGGAAGCCGCGGCAGCGCTGGCGCGGCACGAGGACTGGGCAGCCGCCGCGCCGGTGGCATTTTCCATCGTCCGGCAGGAGACCATGTACGACAGCGATAACCAGAAGCTGCTGTTCCCTGTGACGTAACGCGGGGTGGAGAGGAGACAGTATGAAAAGGATCGGCTGCATCATAGCTGCGCTGACGCTGCTGCTGACGCTGTCCGCCTGCCGTGCAGGCGGGGAGAGCAGCCCCACCCTCCGGATCGGGGTGGCACTGTACCAGCAGGAGGACACCTTCATCGACACGGTGGCCCGGGAATTGCAGCGGGTGGCGCTGGAGGAGGAGCAGGCGCGGAACGTCAAGATCAACCTGTATATCACCGACGGAGAGGAGAGCCAGACCACCCAGAACGAACAGGTGGATCGCTTTCTGGAACGGGGATACGACGTGATCTGCGTCAACATCGTGGACCGCACGGCGGCGGCTGTCATCATCGACAAGGCGCAGGCGGCGGGCGTACCGGTGATCTTCTTCAACCGCGAGCCGGTGGAGGAGGATCTGCGCCGCTGGAAGCACGCCTATTATGTGGGACTTCCCGCAGGCGACGCAGGTATATTGCAGGGCGAGCTGGTGCTGGACGCATGGCGAAGCCATGAGGAGGCGCTGGATCGAAACGGCGACGGCGTGATCCAGTATGTGATGCTGGAGGGCGAGCCGGGACATCAGGACGCCCTGCTGCGGACGGAATACTGCATCTCCACCCTGACGGGGGCGGGGGTCGCCACGGAGAAGCTGGCCAGCGACGCCGCCAACTGGCAGCGCGGACAGGCCGCCGTTCGGATGCACCAATGGCTGCGGGAATACGGCGCGGACATCGAGGTGGTCTTTGCCAACAACGACGATATGGCGCTGGGCGCCATCGACGCCTGCACGGAGGCCGGTCTGGACAAGGACACCATGCCCTTTATCGTGGGCGTGGACGCCACGCCGCCGGCGCTGGAGGCACTGCGGGAGGGAACGCTGAAGGGTACCGTTCGCAACGATGCCACCGGCTTGGCAGAGAATATCATGCACCTGGCCGCCTCTCTTTCGGCGGGCGGCGAGCCATCCCGGGATGTGACGCTGACAGACGGCAGCTATGTGTGGCTGCGGTATGAGGCGGTCACGGCGGAGAGTCTGGAGGACTGAGCCGCCTTGCAGGAGCAGCATGGACAGGAAAAAAAGCCCGTAAGGGCAGGAAATACCCGAAGAAACAAGGAGACATAAGCGATGATGCATACAGGGCTGGAAAACTATTTGCAGCAGGAGGCGTTTGCCAAAACGCTGCTCCGCCTTTACGGCACGGAGGGCGCGGAAAAGGCACGCGCCCGCTGCGAGCAGGTAATGGAGGGCTTTTACAAGACCTTTGACCGTCCGGCGGAGGTGCTGTTCAGCGCGCCCGGCCGCACGGAGATCGGCGGCAACCACACGGACCATCAGCACGGCTGTGTGCTGGCGGCCGCCGTGGATCTGGACATTCTGGCGGCGGCGGCGCCCAACGACAGCGGCGTTATCCGCGTGCTGTCGCAGGGCTACCCCATGACGGAGGTGGCACTCTGCCAGCTGACGCCGCAGGCGGAGGAGGTCAACACCTCCGCGGCGCTGATCCGGGGCGTGGCCGCCCGCATGAGCGAGCTGGGCTGCGATCTGGTGGGCAAGGGCCTGGATGTGTACATGACCTCCACTGTTCCCAAGGGCAGCGGCCTCAGCTCCTCCGCCGCCTATGAGGTGCTGATCGGCACCATGCTCAACGAGCTGTTCTGGGAGGGGCGTTGCACGGCGGTGGAGCTGGCCCAGATCGGCCAGTACGCGGAGAACGTGTTCTTCGGAAAGCCCTGCGGCCTGATGGATCAGATGGCCTCCTCGGTGGGCGGCGTGGTATCCATCGACTTTGCGGATACGGCCCGGCCGGTGGTGGAGAAGCTGGACGTGGATCTCCACGCCTACGGCTACGCCCTGTGTATTCTGGACTCCGGCGCCGGTCACGAGGGACTGACCGACGAGTACCGCGCCATCACCGATGAGCTGCGGGCGGTGTGCCGCGTGTTCGGCAAGGATGTGCTGCGGGAGGTGCCGGAGGCGGACTTCCTGACGCGGTTGCCCCAGGTCAGAGCGGCGGCGGGCGACCGCGCCGTGAACCGCGCCTTCCACGTCTATGCGGAGAACCGCCGCGCCAAGGCGGAAAAAGAGGCGCTGGAGCAGGGCGACTTTGACCGGTTTTTGGCACTGGTGCGGGAGTCCGGGCGCTCCTCCGCCATGTATTTGCAGAACATCATCCCCACCGGCAGCACCGCCGCGCAGGAGCTGATGGTGACCATCGCCCTGTGCGAGGCACTGCTGGCTGACCGGGGCGCCGTGCGCGTTCACGGCGGCGGCTTCGGCGGTACGGCGCAGGCCTTTGTGCCGCTGGAGCAGCTGGACAGCTTCAAGGAAAAAACAGAGGCGGTGCTGGGGCAGGGCCGCTGCCACACGGTGATGATCCGTCCCGCCGGCGGCGTCAGATTGGGATAAGGAGAACGGAGCATGAGAGACCAAGCCATCAAGGATCTGGTGGGCTACGCAGTCCGCACAGGCCTGATCGAGGAAAGCGACCGCACATGGGCGGTAAACGCCCTGCTGGAGGCCATGCAGCTGGACAGCTGGGAGGAATCGCAGGAGGCGCAGGAGCGGCCGCTGGAGGATATCCTGCGGGTGCTGCTGGACGACGCGGCGGCGCGGGGACTGATCCACGACGACGTTACCGGCCGCGACCTGTTCGACACGGAGCTGATGGGGCGCTTGACGCCCCGGCCCTCGCAGGTCATACAGGACTTTTTCCGGCGGTATCAGGCGTCCCCGAAGGAGGCCACGGACTGGCTGTACCGGTTCAGCCAGGACACCGACTATATCCGGCGCTACCGCATCGCACGGGATGTGAAGTGGCAGGCCGCCACCGCCTACGGCGATATGGATATCACCATCAATCTCTCCAAGCCGGAGAAGGATCCCCGCGCCATTGCCGCGGCCAAGGCAGCGCCCCAGAGCGGCTACCCCAAGTGCCTGCTCTGCAAGGAGAACGAGGGATACGCGGGACGGCTCAACCACCCCGCCCGGCAGAATCACCGGGTCATTCCCGTCACCATCAATGGGGAGGACTGGTTCCTCCAGTACAGCCCCTATGTCTACTACAACGAGCATTGCATCGTCTTTAACGGCCGTCACACCCCCATGAAGATCGAGAAGGCCGCCTTCCGCAAGCTGCTGGACTTCGTCAAGCAGTTCCCCCACTACTTCGTGGGCAGCAACGCCGATCTTCCCATCGTGGGCGGCTCCATCCTGAGCCACGACCATTTTCAGGGCGGCTGCTACACCTTCGCCATGGAGCGGGCGCCGATTGAGCAGGCGGTGGTCTTCCGGGACTTCCCGGATGTGGAGGCGGGCATCGTCAAGTGGCCCATGTCCGTGATCCGTCTGCGCTGCGCCGACGACCAACGTCTGGTGGAGCTGGCGGACCGCATCCTCGCCGCATGGCGGGGCTATACGGACGAGGCGGCCTTCATTTTCGCGAAGACGGACGGCGAGATGCACAACACCATCACCCCCATCGCCCGTATGCGGGAGGGACAGTTTGAGTTGGATCTGGTGCTGCGCAACAACATCACCACGGAGGAGTATCCCCTCGGCGTCTACCATCCCCATCAGGAGCTGCACCACATCAAGAAGGAGAACATCGGCCTCATCGAGGTCATGGGTCTTGCGGTGCTGCCCGCCCGGCTGAGGGACGAGCTGCACGGCGTGGCGCAGGCTCTGGTGTGTGGCGATGATCTGCGGCAGGACGAGATCCTGCGCAAGCACGCGGATTGGGCGGACGAGCTGAAGACCCGCTATACCTTCACGGCGGACAACGCCGAGGAGCTCCTGCGACGGGAGGTGGGCGCGGTGTTCGCCGCCGTGCTGGAGCACGCCGGTGTCTACAAATGCACACCGGAGGGCCGGGAGGCGTTTTTGAGATTTATCCACAGTGTATAAAAACGAGGAGGATGTGTATATGAAAACCATTTTGGTGGCCGGCGGCGCCGGCTATATCGGCAGCCACATGGTGGCCATGCTGGTCAAACGCGGCTATGAGGTGGTGGTGGCGGACAACCTGCGCACCGGCCACTGGCAGGCCGTCAAGGGCGCTCGTAAGCTCTATGTAGGCGATCTGCGGGACGCCGCGTTCCTCGACCGCCTGTTCACGGAGAACAAGATCGACGGCGTCATCAACTTCGCCGCCTTCTCGCTGGTGGGCGAGAGCGTGACCGACCCCCTGAAATACTACGGCAACAACGTGGAGGGCGCGGTGTCCCTGCTGAACGCCATGAAGGCCCACGGCGTGAACAAGATCGTGTTCTCCTCCACGGCGGCCACCTACGGCGAGCCGGAGAAGCAGCCCATCGAGGAGTGCGACCGCACCGAGCCTACCAACCCCTACGGCGCCACCAAGCTGGCCATTGAGAATATGCTCAAGTGGTGCGACGGCGCCTACGGCATTCGCTACGCGGCGCTGCGCTACTTCAACGCCGCCGGCTCCGACACCGAGGCGGGCATCGGTGAGGATCATAATCCCGAGTCCCACCTCATCCCGCTGGTGATGAAGACGGCGCTGGGACAGCGCGGCCATATCGGCATCTTCGGCGAGGACTATCCCACGCCGGACGGCACCTGCGTGCGGGACTACATCCATGTGAAGGATCTGGCGGAGGCGCACCTGCTGGCGCTGGAGTATCTGGATCGGGGCGGCAAGAGCGATGTGTTCAATCTGGGCAGCGGCAACGGCTACTCCGTCCGGGAGATCATCGACACCGCCCGCCGCGTCACCGGCCGGGAAATCCCGGCTAAGGTGGAGCCCCGCCGTGCCGGCGACCCCTCCGTGCTGATCGCCTCCCACAAGAAGGCGGTGGAGGTGCTGGGCTGGCAGCCTGTCCGCGGGCTGGAGGAGATCATCTCCGACGCGTGGGCGTGGCACAGCGGCCACCCCAACGGCTATGAGGGCTGAGGTATGTGCCGACTGATACCCTTTGGCGTGCTGGACGGCAGGGAGATCCCCCTCATCGAGCTTTCCGACGGCAGGTGTGCCGTGGAGCTGCTGCCCTACGGCGCGGCCATCCGCGCCCTCCGCGTGCCGGACAGAGAGGGCCGCATGACGGATATCTGCTTGGGCTATGACGATGTGGAGAGCTACCGGGCGCTGGACGCCTGTCTGGGCGGCACCATTGGCCGCTGCGCCAACCGCATCGGCGGGGCGCAGTTCACCATCGACGGTACAACGTACCATGTGACGGCCAACGAGGGCGAAAACTGTCTCCACGGCGGCGTCGAGGGCTTCCACAAGAAGCTGTGGGACTTCACCTGTGCCGAGAATGCGGTCACGTTCACCTACATCTCCCCCGATGGGGAGGAGGGCTTCCCCGGTGCCGTCCGTGTGGAGGTCACCTACCGCTTGGCAGACGGTACGCTCACCATAGAGTACCGGGCGGCGGCGGAAAAGGACACCGTGGTCAACCTGACGAACCACGCCTATTTCAATCTGGGCGGCCACGACAGCGGCGAGGTGGGCGGCCATGTGCTGACAGTGCGGGCCGACCGCTATACCCCCACCGACAGCGGCAACGTCCCCACCGGGATGCTGGCAAGCGTGGAAGGGACGCTGCTGGATCTCCGCACACCCACCGCACTGGAGAGCCGCCTCCACGACGGGGCCTTTAACGGCGGTCGGGGATACGACCACAACTATGTACTCTCCGGCGGGGAACAGCCGGCATCGGAGTTGTGGTGCCCGGCCACCGGCATCGCTCTGGCGATGACCACCTCCATGGAGGGGATGCAGCTCTACACTGCGGGCTGGCTGACGGAGCGCGTCGGAAAAGACGGCGCGGTCTACGGCCCGGCGCAGGGCGTGTGTCTGGAGACCCAGCATTTCCCCAACGCGGTGAACTGCCCGGCGTTCCCCAGCCCCATCCTGCGATCGGGCGAGACGCTGCACCAGTGGACGACCTTCCGCTTTTTCACCCGGTAGCGGGGCTTACGATGAAAAAAGAACGACAGTGCTTTAGCACTGTCGTTCTTTTTTGAATAGAAACCGGTGACGCGGGGATTTACTTGGCCTCCGTCTCACAGTAGATGCAGCGGTAGGTGTGCTTTTCCCGGTCGGTCAGCACGAACTCCTGGGGCAGCTCCTGCTCCACGGAGGTGATGCAGCGGGGGTTGTGGCAGGTGAGCACGCCCCGGATACGCTCAGGCAGCTTCAGGGTGCGCTTTTCCGCCAGTTGGCCGTTGCGGATGATATTCACGGTGATGGAGGGGTCCACAAAGCCGATGAGATCCCAGTCCAGATCCATCTCACGGTCGATCTTGATGATGTCCTTGCGGCCCAGCTTGTCGCTGGTCACGTTCTTCAGGATGGCAACGGTGCAGTCCAGGTCGGCCAGACCCAGAATATTATACAGCTCCATGGACTTGCCGGAGGTGATATGGTCGATCACGATACCGTTCTGGATAGAGTCAATAATCATATCGGTACACGTCCTTTCTCAGTTGATATGCAGCAGCTTGAGGATCAGCGCCATACGGATGTACTTGCCGTTCTGCACCTGCTTGAAGTAGCAGGCGCGGGGATCGTCGTCCACCGCCACGGAGATCTCGTTGACACGGGGCAGCGGGTGCAGGATGCACAGATCCTCCTTGGCGTTGTGCAGCTTCTCCGGGGTCAGGATGTAGCTGTCCTTCAGCCGCAGGTAATCCTCCTCGTTGAAGAAGCGCTCGCGCTGTACGCGGGTCATGTACAGGATGTCCAGCTCCGGCATGACCGCCTCCAGAGAGGTGGACTGGGTGTAGGGGATGTTGTTCTTCTTGATGTACTGTTCCTTCACGTAGCGGGGGAGCTTCAGCTCCTCCGGGGAGATCAGCACGAAGCGCACGTTCTCATAGCGGCTCATGGCGGCCACCAGAGAGTGGACGGTGCGGCCGAACTTCAGGTCGCCGCACAGACCGATGGTCAGCCCGTCGAAGCGGCCCTTCTCCTTACGGATGGTCAAAAGGTCGGTCAGCGTCTGGGTGGGGTGGTTGTGACCGCCGTCGCCGGCATTGATGATAGGCACCATGGAGTGCTTGGCCGCCACCAGCGGCGCGCCCTCCTTGGGGTGGCGCATGGCGATGATGTCGCTGTAGCAGCTGACGGTACGGATGGTATCCGATACGCTCTCGCCCTTGGCGGCGGAGGAGCTGCTGGCGGAGGAGAAGCCCAGCACCTTGCCGCCCAGAGACAGCATGGCGCTCTCGAAGCTCAGGCGCGTGCGGGTAGAGGGCTCAAAGAACAGGGTGGCCAGAATACGCCCGTCGCACTTGTGGGCGTACTTGGCGGGGTTTTCGATGATGTCGGTGGCGGTGTTCACCAGCTCATCGATCTCCTGGGTGGAGAGCTGCATAATGTCAATAAGATGTTCCATATCAGTTGGTACCTCCTTTAGTGATCCATGTTTCATCGGACGGGTCGTCACGGAAGGCCAGCAGCCGTGCAACGTCCGTCTCCGCAATATAGCCGGCGTCGGCGCCCTCGCGGGCGATGGTATCCAGATCGGTCAGACTCACGTTCCGGATGCCGGCAGCGGCCAGACGCTCGAGACCCTTCTTCATGCCGTAGGTGAAGATGCTTACGATGCCCAGCACCTCGGCGCCTGCGGCGCGCAGCGCCTCCACGGCGTCCAGCGCGCTGCCGGCGGTGGAGATGAGATCCTCGATGACCACCACCTTCTGGCCCTTCTCCAAGCGGCCCTCGATCTGGTTCTTGCGGCCGTGATCCTTGCTGCCGGAGCGGACATAGCCCATGGGCATCCCCAGCAGGTGGGCGGCGATGGCGGCGTGGGCGATGCCCGCCGTGGCGGTACCCATCAGCACCTCCGCCTCGGGGAACTCCCGCTTGACGGTGTCGGCGATGGCGTTCTCCACCAGCGTCCGCACCTCGGGCGCGGTGAGGATCAGACGGTTGTCACAGTAGATGGGGCTCTTGATGCCGCTGGCCCATGTGAAGGGCTCCTGCGGACGCAGGAACACGGCGCTGATCGACAGCAGCCCTCTGGCGACTTGACGGTTCATTTCCATAGTGATCGTGTCTCCTTTCCTACAGCTCAGTCCACAAATTCCGCTTTGCAGCGCGTATAGGCGGCCACCGGATCATCCGCCTGGGTGATGGGGCGGCCCACCACGATGTAGTCCGCGCCGATGGCCTTGGCCTCGGCGGGGGTGGTGATGCGCTTCTGGTCGTCACCGGCGGCGTCGGCAAAGCGCACGCCGGGCGTCACGGTCAAAAAGTCCGCGCCGCAGCGCTCATGGATGATCCCGGCCTCGCGGGGGGAGCAGACCACGCCGTCCAGACCGGCCTTGGCCGCGTTCTCCGCGTAGTGCAGCACCACCTGTTCCATGGGCTCGTGGATCAGCAGCTCCTGCTCCATGCGCGCCTGCTCCGTGGAGGTCAGCTGCGTCACGGCGATGAGCAGCGGGCGGGTACCATCGGGACGGGTCAGGCCCTCCAGCGCGGCGGTCATCATGGCCTGCGTCCCCGCGGCGTGGAGGTTCACGATGTCCACATCCAGCGCGGACAGGGCGGCCATGGCCTTTTTCACGGTGTTGGGAATGTCGTGGAGCTTCAGGTCGAGGAATATCTTATGACCGCGAGCGCGGATATCCCGCACTACCTGCGGCCCCTCGGCGTAGAAAAGCTCCATGCCGATCTTGACAAAGGGCTTTTCGCCGGTAAAGCGATCCAGAAAAGCCAGCGTCTTTTCCTTGCTGTCGAAATCCAATGCGATGATAACGTCCTTACCCATGGTGGGCACCTCCTATGATATCTTTGATGTCCTGTATGCCGTAAGCCGCCAAGGTGGATGGCAGCGCTTCGATGATGCTCTTGCAGGCGTAGGGGTCCACCAGATTGGCAGCGCCCACGCCTACCGCCGTGGCGCCCGCCAGCATCAGCTCCACCACGTCCTCCGCGCAGGAGACGCCGCCCATGCCCACGATGGGGATGCGTACCGCCTCGTAGACCTGATACACCATCCGGACAGCCAGCGGGAAGATCCCCGGCCCGGACATACCGCCGGTGCCGTTGGCCAGCAGGGGACGGCGGCGCTTCAGGTCGATGCGCATACCCGGCAGGGTGTTGATCAGGCTGACGCCGTCGGCACCGGCCTCCTCACAGGCCTTGGCCACGGCGGCAATATCCGCCGCAGCGGGGGAGAGCTTCATGATAATGGGCTTTTTCGTCACAGCCCGCACCGCCCGCGTCACCGCGGCGGCGGTCTCCGGCGCCGCGCCGAAGGCGGCGCCGCCTCCATGGACGTTGGGGCAGGAGATATTGACCTCGATCCAGCCCACCTGCGCCTCCTCGTCCAGCCGGCGGCAGACCTCGGTGTACTCGTCGATGGAGAAGCCGCTGACATTGGCCATCACCGGCTTGTGGAAGATCTCCTTGAGCTGGGGCAGCTCGTGGGCGATCACCGCGTCAATGCCGGGGTTTTGCAGACCCACCGCGTTCAGCAGGCCGCCGGCATACTCCGCGATGCGGGGCGTGGGGTTCCCGAACCGGGGCTCGCGGGTCGTCCCCTTGAAGGAGAACGTACCCAGTATATTGATGTCGTAGAGCTTGGCAAATTCCTGCCCGAAGCCGAAGGTGCCGCTGGCGGGGATAATGGGGTTGTCCAGCGTGATGCCGCAGAGGTTCACCGATGTCGTTACCATATGATCTCCTCCTTTACCAGCACGGGGCCGTCGGTGCAGATGCGCTTGTTGCCGTATTTCGTCTGGCAGGAGCAGCCCATGCACGCGCCGAAGCCGCAGCCCATGCGTTCCTCAAAGCTGAACTGCCCGGAGGTGACGCAGCGGTCATACACCGCCCGGAGCATGGCCTCCGGCCCGCAGGTGTACAGGTAGCTGTAACCCTGCGCCAGCGCCATGCCGTCGGTGACGAGGCCGCGCACACCGGCGCTGCCGTCGGCTGTCAGGACGATCACCTTTACACCAAGCGCCCGAAAATCCTCCACGAGGAATTGCTCGGCGGCGCAGTTGAAGCCCAGCACCGCCGTGACGCGCTTGCCCCGCGCCGTCAGGCGCTTGGCAAGGCCGTACAGGGGCGGGATGCCCACGCCGCCGCCCACCAGCAGGGGGGCTTCCCCGGCGGGGGACAGGTCGTAGCCGTTGCCAAGGCCGGTGAGCACATCCAGCGCCGTGCCGACGGGCAGCGTGGCCATCTGTGCCGTACCCCGGCCCAGTACCTTATAGATCAGCGTCAGCTCGCCGTCCTGCCAGTCGCACACGGAGATGGGGCGGCGGAGAAAGAAGCCGTCCAGCTTGATGTTGACGAACTGGCCGGGGTCGGTGACAGCGGAGACGTCGCCGCCCAGCCGCAGGCGGTAGATGCCCTGTGCCAGCGCCGTATTTTCTAAAATGTGCAGTGATACCTGCTTCATGTGTGGGATCCTCCTGTGCAGAGTGTTTCGTCGCGCCAGGCGACCTTGCCGCCCGCCACGGTCAGCAGGCAGCGGCCCTGTACCGTCCAGCCGGCAAAGGGCGTGGCACGTCCCATGGACTGGAATTCCTCCGGGTCGATGGTGTATGCCGCGTGCAGATCGAATACCGTAAAGTCGCGGGCTGTGCAGTCCGTTCCGCCGGTGGGGATACCGAAGCGGCGGCAGGGATTGGTGTGCAGCAGCGCCACCAGCTTGTCGAGGGAGAGAACGCCGGGCTTGACAAGGTAGGTGTACAGCAGGGGAAAGGCTGTTTCAAGGCCCACGATGCCCATGGCGCTTTTCTCAAGACCGCGGCTCTTTTCCTCTGCGCTGTGGGGCGCGTGGTCGGTGGCGATCATGTCGATGGTGCCGTCCGCCAGCCCCGCCAGCAGCGCCTCCCGGTCGGACTTGTCCCGCAGCGGGGGATTCATCTTAAAGCGGCCGTCCTCCTCCAGCATGGCGTCGTCCAGCAGCAGATAGTGGGGGGCGGTCTCGCAGGTCACGTCCAGCCCTTCCGCCTTGGCGCGCCGGATCAGATCCACGCTCTCCTTGGTGGAGATGTGGCAGACGTGGTAGCCGCAGCCTGTCTCCCGCACCAGCGCCAGATCCCGCTGGATCTGCCGCCACTCGCTTTCCGAGCAGATGCCCCGGTGACCGTGGGCGCGGGCATACGCCCCGTCGTGGATGTAGCCGCCCCGCAGCAGCGAGTTGTCCTCGCAGTGAGCCACGATGAGCTTGCCCAGCTCCTTGGCCCTCCGCATGGCGCGGCGCATCATGTCGTCGTCCTGCACCCCTCGTCCGTCGTCGGAGAAGGCGACCACATACGGCGCCAGCTCCTCCAGCGCGGCCAGCTCCGCACCCTGCTGTCCCACGGTGATCGCACCGTAGGGCAGGACGCGGACGGCGGCGCCTGCGCGGATGAGGTCGAGCTGCGATTGCAGGTGCGCCGCACTGTCCGGCACGGGATTCAGGTTGGGCATGGCGCAGACAGTGGTGTAGCCGCCCCGCGCCGCCGCCAGCGTGCCGGTGCGGATCGTCTCCTTATAAGAAAAACCTGGCTCTCGAAGATGTACATGTACATCGACAAAGCCAGGTAAAACAACAAAATCGGAAAGATCATGCCCGCTGATAGAAACACCATCCCCAGCGGAAATAGGAAAATCATTGCCGGAAAAGGTGTCCCGCTGTACGGCAAAAGCATCCCCGAAAGCCAACGACAATTTCCTCACACTCCTCCAAAATTCCAGAATTTTTGACATGATACCATGCAAAGCCCTCATTGTCAAGGGGAGAATACCAGACATTAGGGATTTGCGTAGCACAAGGAGTTTTGCTGCGGCATGGGAAACGGGGATACCTGCTTTACCGGGGGCGCTTGCAGGCGGACTGCCCCCTGCAAGCGCCGTAAAACAGGCTCTCCGGCAACGCCGGAGAGCCTGTGCATATTATTTTCTCAGAACTTGTCCTTGTTGAAGATCCGCAGGATCTCGTCGAAGGACTTGTCCATTTCGTCCTGCGCCCGCTCACCCTGCACCTCGTCCAGAGGCTGAAGCGCGGGCTTTTTCTTCGCCTCCGCAGCGGGAGTGGAGAGGATGCGCGCCTCCTGCTGCTCCTCGTCGAAGCCGGTGGCGATGACGGTGACGCGGATCTCGTCGTCCAGCGTCTCGTCGAAGGTGGCGCCGAAGATGGTGAGCGCGTCGGGATGCACGGCCTGCTGCACCAGCGTGGCGGCCTGTTCCACCTCCTCCAGACCGATGTCCATGGAGCCGGTGACATTGATGAGCACACCCTTTGCGCCGTTGATAGAGGTCTCCAGCAGGGGGGAGGAGATGGCCATACGGGCGGCCTCCTCGGCCTTGCCCTTGCCGGCAGCGCGGCCCACGCCCATGTGGGCCAGACCGGCGTCCTTCATGATGGCGGTCACGTCGGCAAAGTCCAGATTGATAAAGCCGGTGTCGCGGATCAGGTCGGAGATGGACTGCACCGCCTGACGCAGCACGTCGTCGGCGATCTCAAAGGCGTTGGCAAACGTGATCTTCTGGTCGGTGGCGTACTTCAGACGCTCGTTGGGGATGATGACCAGCGAGTCCACCTTGCTGCGCAGCTCCTCAATGCCCTGCTCCGCCTGGGTCATGCGCCGCCGCCCCTCAAAGCCGAAGGGCTTCGTCACCACGCCCACGGTGAGGATACCCGCCTCGCGGGCGACCTCCGCCACCACCGGCGCAGCGCCGGTGCCGGTGCCGCCGCCCATACCGGCGGTGATGAACACCATGTCGGTGCTCTCCAGCGCCTTGGCGATCTGGTTGCGGCTCTCCTCGGCGGCCTTGCGGCCCACCTCGGGGTTGGAGCCGGCGCCCTTGCCGCCGGTGAGCTTCTCGCCGATCTGGATCTTATAATTCGCGCTGGAGGCGTTCAGCGCCTGCTTGTCCGTGTTGACTGCCACAAAGTCTACGCCCTGTGCGCCGGAGCGCACCATGCGGTTGACCACGTTATTGCCGCCGCCGCCAACGCCGACCACTTTGATGCTGACGACATTTTCCGGCCCGGTTTCCAATCCAAAAGCCATGTTGGTTCCTCCTGCCACAATTTGTATCGAAAAGACAGTTTCTCTGTGCGTGAATGCTATATCTTGTATTGTATTACGGAATCAAAGACCCGTCAAGTGTTCCCGCGGAATTTGCTCATCTTTTTCCCGTTACCCGGGGATAAAGCTGGCTTTACCCTCCTGCGTCATGTCGATGGAGCCCTTTTCGTTGTCCTCCAGCCTGTCCACCACCGCCGCCAGATAATCCAGCTTGTAGTCGAAGTCCGCGTCCCACAAAAACTGCACGTCGAACCGGCTCATATACCGCATGGTGATGTGGGATGCGTCGGACAGGTCAATGACCTGCACCTGATGCAGCATCCCCTTTTCCACCAGCAGCGACAGTATCTCCAGCAGCCGCTCCAGCACCATCTGCTGGGTGGCGGAGGCCCGTGCCTCGCCGCCCACCTGCGGGTCCAGCAGCGTCAGCCCCTCGATCTGGATGTACTGGCTCCACTTGGCGGCGCTGACGGTGTCCACGATGTTCCCCTTGCTGCACAGCAGGTACACCGTGCCGTCCTGCTTGATGGCCACCGGGTCCCGGCACTCCGTCACCTGCACCACCAGCTTGTTGGGCAGCACCCGCCGGAACTGCACCGTCTCCACATAGG
>ERZ857882.3264-NODE-3264-length-15516-cov-5.542462_pt1 | contig 15516 bp, 11 predicted proteins | sample MGYA00519697_ERZ857882 | MGnify/ENA primary metagenome ERZ857882 (study PRJEB31778, sample SAMEA3449373) | human gut metagenome | biome: human gut; feature: human-associated habitat; material: faeces | place: United Kingdom | collected 2010/2012 ...
GCGGCCGCGGCCAGCCCCGCGTCGGAGCCGTCCTGCGCGCGCACGCGCACGAACGGCACGGAAAAATCGTGCGCGAGGCGGATGCAAGCGGCGATCTCCCGCTCGTTCTCCGCAGCGCGCGCCGCGTCGGACAGGTCGCACACCGAGTCCAGACAGGCGAGCCGAACGCCCTCGCGAAACAGCAGGTGCGACGTGCGGCCGGCATTTTCGGCGTGGAAGGGCGCGCCCTCCTGCGTCCAGCCGGTGTGCAGCACGTCGTGCAGCTCGAGCCCGGAGAAGCCGAGCGACTTTGCGAGCGATACAAAATCGGGGAACGAGCGGCCGTTCCAGCCGTTGGTGGAAAACGAGAGCTTCATACCCGCATCTCCTCATAGATGATCTTGTTGAGCGCGTTGATATAGGCGTGGATGCTCGCGCCGATCACGTCGGTCGAGATGCCCTTGCCGGCGTACAGCCTGCCGCCGGAGCGCAGCCGCACCAGCGCCGAGCCCATGGCCTCGCGGCCCTCGGTGATGGCCTGAATCTGGAAATCGTCCAGCTCGTAGTGGTGGCCGATGAGCTGCTCGACGGCGAGGAACGCCGCATCAATCGGGCCGTCGCCGCATGCGAGGCCCTGCAGCGTCCTGCCGTTGCGGTTGAGCCTGACGTGCGCGGTGGCGGTGATGACGTTGCCGCTGTTGATCACATAGCTTTCGAGCGTGTACGCGGGCGGCACCTGCAGCGCGGCGCTGGCGACGATCGCGTCGAGCTCCTTTTCACCGACGGTCTTGCGCGCGGCAATGCGGCCGAACGCCTCAAAGACCTTTGCGTCGTCCTCCTCGGACAGATCGTAGCCGAGCCGCTCAACGGCCTCGGCTACCTCGCGGCGCGTGCTCGAAGCGTCGAGCCGCAGCGTGTCGTCCGTCTGCCGGGGCGAGCCGCCGTCGTAGGGCGTGGCCGCGTTGCGGCGGGCGTGGAGAATCCAGTCGACCTGCGTTTCGATGCGCGTCAGCTCCGTGGTGGAGAGCGCCGTCGACAGCCCCAGATCCATGCCGCGCGCGCGCAAAATGGCCGCGAGCGCGTTCAGCCGCGTCAGGCCGGCTTCCGGCAGCGTGGTCCGGACGAGGCGGGCGCCCTCGCGCATGGCGGCAACGGCGCAGCCGGCGGAGAGATGCAGCGCGTCGGAGCACTGTATGCCAAGGGTCACGCCGGACAGCGCGCCCGTGCGCTCCTGCAGCGACCGCACAAACGCGCCGAGCTCATCGGGCAGCATCACGCCCGCCGTGTCGCACACGGTGACGGTCGTCGCGCCCGCGGCGACGGCCGTTTGCAGCGCCTCGGACAAAAATGCCGGTTCGGCGCGCGTGGCGTCGCCCGCGCTGAAGACGACCTCCACGCCGAGCGGCGCCGCCTTTTTTACGAGCCGGTCGATGAGCTCCAGCATGGCCGCCGGCTTTTTATGGCACCGGTATTCCATCTGTACGGTCGAGAGCGGCGCATGGATGCAGATGCAGGGCTGCTTTGCATCGCGCAGCGCCTGCGCCCCGGCCTCAACGTCCGCCTCCGTGAGCGGAACCGATAGCACGAGCTTTGCGTGCCGCACGGCCGATGCGATGGCCTTGACGAGCAGCGCGTCCGCCGCCACGCCGCTCTTCATGGGCGGCAGCTCGATGGCGTGGGGGTGAAGCCGGTCGATCAGCTTCGCAATCTCCAGGCTCTCCTTGAAGCTGAGGGCCGTTCCGGCTACGGATTGCGCCTGCTGTAGCGTTGTATCGCTGATCAAAATCGTCTGCATGGTTGTGGTTACGTCCTTTCCGAAAAATAAAAAGCGCCCCAGCAGCCGTATAAAACAGCCGCAAGGACGACGATTGCCGCGGTACCACCTTGCTCTTATCGCGCCGAACGCGCGATCCCTTAAAGGCTCGAACAAGCCTGTGGCCATGATAACGGGGCCTGCCGCGCCTCCTACTCGCCCGTTCAGAGACGATGCTCCGGAATGAGACTGCGCCGATTTCCCGCGCCGGCTCGCACCGAGCGCCGGCTCTCTTGAGCGGGGAAGGATCGCGCATAATTCCTTCGTCGCATGAATTGCTGCTAATGGTATCACAAAGGCCCGCCGGTGTCAAGCAAAAAGACGCGGTTTTGGATGCGGCGCACTGCCGCCCGATTTCGGCACGCCGCCGCTGCCGCGCATACGGCGCAGGAGGGGCGCTCCGGATGCGCGGCCGCAGGGACGCAAAAAGCAATGCCGCTGCCGTGCATACGGCGCAGGAGGGGCGCTCCGTCGATTCGCGCACGAGCATTGAGCAGGAAGAGCCATAATATTCGTCAAAAGCAGCGACCGGCGCGGTGCTCTGCGCAGCAGCAGTTCCGCCAAAACAAAGCTGTTTGACGGTCTGACGCGCCCCCGCGGGCGCGCTATTCGACGATGCGCGCCACCAGCTCGGCCTCCACCGGACAGTTGAACGCGAGCGAGCCCGTTGCGATCGCTGCGCGCGCATGGCGGCCGCGCTCGCCGAGCACATCGAAGAACAGATCGGACAGCGCGTTGAGCACCGCCGTCTGCTGAAAGAAATCCGCCGCGCTTGCGATATATCCCGTCACCTTCACGATCTCCACCCGGTCGAGATCGCCCGTCGCTTCCCTCAGGATCGCCAGCATGCGAAGGCCCGTTTCAAACGCCGCGCGCCGGCCCTGCTCCAGCGTCACCTCCGCGCCGACGCGGCCCGGATAGAGTGCCGCGCCGTCCGCCGTGAAGGCGCTCTGGCCGGAAACAAAGATCAGGTCGCCCGCCCGCCGAAAGAGCAGGTAACTGCCCTTGGGCTCGAGCAGGTCGGGCAGCCGGATACCGAGGGACAAAAGCCGCTCCTGTGCGCCGCTCATGCGGATTCTCCCTTCCCGGACAGGCCGAGCACGGTCTGTGCATTTCGGATGGCCATCGTTTGCAGGCTCTCGTCATCGAAGCCTGCCGCGCTGAGCAGATCGAAATACCGCTGCATGCACACATGCGGCGGCTCCATGCTGCTCTGGCCCGAATCCGTGCACAGCAGCACGCGCTCCGGGCCGACCGCACGGATGTGCGAAACCATCTGCTCCGCGGTAAAGCCGTCGATGGGCATGAAGATGTAGCACATCTCCGCAAACACGTTCTCATACTCGCCGGTCAGCTCGCGCATCTCCGCGTCCGTCAGCTCCGTCGAGGCATAGATCGGGTGCGTCAGGACGACGCTCCGCACGCCGCGCGATTTGGCCAGCGGCACGATATGGAAGATTTCCTCGCGCGAGATGTGGCCGGTCGCAAGCGCAACGCCGCCCTCCGCCATCACGTCGAACGTTTCCTTCAGCGCATCCTGCACGGATGGCGCGGTCAGGTCGATCGGTTCGATGCTGTCGATCGGCTGCGCGCCGGGCGCCGGCACGCCCGCCGTCCATTCCGGCGGGATGTCGAAGCCGATGCCCTTTCTTCTGAGCATGGCGAGGTTGCTCTTTGCGTGCATGGTCGGCATCCAGACGATCCGAAGCAGCGGCACCGAACCGCGCCGGTAGCCGAGCGATGCGCGGACGGCGTTCGGATTGATGCCGCCGACAAAGCGGTTGAGCGTGACCGAGCCCCAGATGACCGGCGCGCCGTACCGGTCGGCCAGAACCGCGTACGGAACGGTCGAATAGAAGTGCGACTTGGCGACAAAGCCCGCCATGCCGGCCTCCGCCATGCTGCGGCTCATCGTTACAAAATCGAATTTCCGCGGGATCGGCTCCGGACCGCCGTGGATATGCAGATCATAAGCGCCCTGAATGTTCATGCGGGTTCCTCCTTGTCAAACAAAAAATGGAATGCCGGAGAGCCGCATGGAGCGCTCCGGCCATCGGTACCAATCGTGAAATCAGGCCCGCGCGGCGCGCTTTGCGGCCTTGGCCTCATCCTGCTCCCGGTTGACGGCGGCAAGGTAGTCGTGGAATTTTTCGACCTGCGCCGGGTCGGGCTTCGGCGTCAGAAGGCTGACGGCCACGAAGGTCAGCGCATTGACCAGCAGACCCCATGCGCCGCTCGAGATCGAGATGCCGAACGGCGTTTTCCAAACAAACTGGGTCAAAAGCACGACCGCCACGCCGGCGATCAGACCGGCCAGCGCGCCCGCCTTTGTGCCGCGCTTCCAGTAGATCGCACCGATGAGCGACGGCAGAACCTGCAGGCAGCCGCCGAGCGCGAACGCCGAGATGCTCATGATGAGCGAGGAGGAGAACTGCGACAGCAGCAGCGCGATCAGCGCGATGACGACGATCGTCACGCGGCCGACCAGCAGGCTCTTTTGGTCGGAGACCGGCTTCCGGCTGAACGGCTTGAACAGATCGATCGTGAAGATGGAGCTGGCGGCATGGAGCTGCGAATCCGCGGAGGACATCGTCGCCGCGAGCGCACCCGCCATCACAAGCCCCGTGAGCATCGGCGTGGTGTACTTGCTGAGCATGAGCGGCAGAATCTGATCCGGCGCGTTCACGCCCGGCATGTGGATGACGCCGAGGAACGCCACGATCATGATCGGCACATAGAAGAAGATCAGGTAGACCGGCGAGGTAACCGCGAGCCATTTGAGCGTCTTGGGGTTCTTGACCGCGTAGAAGCGCTGGAAGGACGGCGGGTAGATCGAGATGCCGAACAGCGACAGGAACGTCGTCATGAAGATCGGCCACTTTTCAACCGGGATCAGCAGCCGGTCGCCGTATTTGTCCGCCATGGTCTGCATGAGGTTCGTCCAGTCGAGCGTGCCCTCGACCTTGCCGAGGATGACGCCGCCGGCCAGCCAGACGAGCACGATCATCATGATGCCCTGAATGGTATCCGTCCACGCAACCGCCTTGAAGCCGCCGAGCAGAATATAGCCGATGATGACCGCGTACAGGATGATGCAGCCCCAGGTAAACGGAATGCGGCCGCCGGTCACGGACTCAAAGATGTGGCCGCCGCCGATGATCTGCGCCTGCAGATACGGGATCAGGAACACGAGGCTCACCAGCGCGACCACCGTGCGCAGCGCCTTGCTCTGATAGTAGTCGCCGAGCAGGTCGCCCTGCGTCATATAGCCGTATTTCTTACCGAGGTGCCAGACCGGCCGCCCGATGAGATAGATCATCATGGGGCTGACGATGCACGAGGTCATCGTGGCAAAGAAATCGATGCCGGAGGAATAGAGCTTGCCGGCCGCGCCAAGAAACGCAAAGCTCGAGTGGAACGTTGCCACATAGGTGAAGTACGCGACAAACGGGCCGATGCTGCGGTTGCCGACGAAATAGTTCTCGAGCGACATTTTGCCCTTGTCGCGGCTGAACACACCCACGGCGAGCACAATCACACAATAAATCCCAACGATGATGAGAACCTGAATCCAGCCTTCCATATTCTGCTACCCCCGTCCTTGTCAGTCCCGAAACAGCAGCCACGCGAGCAAAATGCCCACCAGAATCAAAACCGTATACGCTGTCCAGAAATAGAACAGGCTGAACGGCATGCCGAGCACAAACGGCTCGAGCCGCTGGCCGATCATGCCGAGCGGCCAGTTCACCAGCGCAAAGCACAGCAGCCATCCGACCAGACCGCAGATTTGTTTGCTTCTCCTTGTTTTGAGCATTGGTATCCCTCCCATTGACCGGCACGCGCCGCCGCTTTGCGTCGGGTGCGTACCGTTGCCGCAGTTTGCTGCGATGGAAACAAGAATATCACCACTGCATCACTTTGTCAAGCTAAAGCGATAAAACATTATATATTTTTTTAGGGGCGCTGCCGGGAACGGATGAAAGCGGCCGGATGGGAGAGGAGGATCAGCGGTGGCGGGGAGCGACGGCTCCGCCGGAATGCGGCGACAATCCGCCCAAGGATTGTTCTGCACCGATGAAAAACGATGGGCGCTTGCATCGAAGGAAGAGCGCAGCATATGCAGCAAAAAGGAATCGCAGCAAGCATTCCCCAAGTACAGTACGAGGGGGATATCAACGGCAATTCCTTATTTGGCACAGATCCGGCACAACAGAAACCGGATATCAAGCAGCAATATTCCCTGAAACCGGGCGCGGGCGTCTGAACCGCCGGCAGCCTGCGGACAGCAAAACAGCGCGCGGTCTGTGGTCCAACGGAGGTTCGCCGGGATCGGGCGCTGCCGGATGGGGATGGGGGGAGAACGGTCGGGAAGCCGGGCAGCCGGAGGCGGGAGAAGCCGCGCCGGGGGGGTCAGCCGATGGAAAACAGCGCCTTTGCGTTTTCCATCGTGACGGCGGCGATCTGCTCGATCGGCTCCGTACGCACCGAGGCGAGCACCTCGAGCGTGCGGAAGGTCAGGCGCGGATCGTTGCGCTTGCCGCGAAACGGCTCCGGCGTCATATAGGGGCAGTCCGTTTCGAGCAGCAGCCGTTCGAGCGGCAGCCGTGCCGCGATATCGCGCCGGTTGACCGCGTTTTTGAACGTGAGCGCGCCGCCGAAGGCGACGTACAGCCCGTCGTCGATGCATTCCTTCGCAGTCTCATAGCTGCCGGAAAAGCAGTGCATCACGCCCGTGAGCCGGCCGCGATAGGCGCGCAGCATGTCCATGCAGTCGCCGTGCGCTTCGCGGTCGTGCACGAGGATCGGCTTATGGTGCGCGATGGCGATATCGATCTGTTCGGCGAATACGCGCTTCTGCACGTCGCGCGGCGAGAAATCGTAATGATAGTCGAGCCCGATCTCACCCACGGCCACGCAGCGCGGATGGGCGAGCGCGCGAGAGAGGTGCGCGGCCGTCTCCTTCGTCCATTCCGACGCGCTGTGCGGATGAACGCCGGCGCTTGCGTAGAGAAACGGGTATGCTTCGCTCAGCGCGGCCACGGCGTCGAAGCCCGCCTCGTCGCAGCAGGCCTCGAGCACATAGCGGATGCCGGCCGCCGGCAGCGCCGCGAGCAGCGCCTCCCGATCGGCGTCGAACCGCTCGTCAAGCAGGTGGGCATGGGTATCAAAGAGTTCCATCATTCCTGCGCCCGCAAAAGCGGGGCGTCCTTTCCGTTGAAAATTGTGCCAACTCGCCGTGCCGGTCACAGCGATTCGGGGAGAGACATGCCCCTGCCGCGCCTCTCCGGCTGGGCAATCGGCGGAAGGACCGCGCGTCTTTGCCGGTCACAGCGGGACGACGGCACACCGTTCCCACGATGAAAGCGCGTTGGCTGGACACGGTGCGCCTATGCCGGACGCAGCGATTCGGGGAGAGACATGCTCCTGCTGCGCCCCTCCGGCTGGGCAATCGGCGGGAAGGGCCGCGCGTCTTTGCCGGTTACAATGGGGCGAAGGGACGCCGTTCCCGCGATGAAAGCGCGTTGGCTGGACACGGCGCACCTATGCCGGTCACAGCCGGTCTGCGAGGAACGTGAGCGAAAAGCTGAAGAACACGAGAATCGTGCCCGCGTCGGTGATGGTCGTGATGAGCGGCGCGGACATGAGCGCCGGATCCATGTGCAGTTTTTTCGCGGCCATCGGTAGCAGGCAGCCGAGCGACTTGGCGATAAACAGCGTGCAGATGAGCGTGAGGGAGACGACGGCCGCAACGTCCGCCTCGCCGTACTGGATCCAGATGCGCAGGAAGTTGACCGCCGCCAGCGCCGTGCCGCACAGCAGCGAGACGCGCGCCTCCTTCCACCAGACGGTCAGCACATCGCTCAGGTCGATTTCACCGAGCGCGAGCCCGCGGATCACGATGGTCGAGGCCTGCGAGCCGCCGTTGCCGCCGGTGCCCATCAGCATCGGAATAAACGAAACGAGCAGCGGCAGCGAGGCGATGGCCGCCTCATAGTGCTCGAGCAGCGCGCCGGAGATCATGGCGGAGAACATGAGCACGATCAGCCATACGATGCGGTTCTTGGCGAGTGTGAACACGGGCGTTTTGAGATACGTCTCCTCGGATGGCGCCATACCGGCCATGAGCTCGAAGTCCTCGGTGTTCTCATCCTGGATGACGTCCACCGCGTCGTCGATGGTGATGATGCCCACGAGCCGGTTCTCATTGTCGACCACCGGCATGGCCAAAAGGTCGTAGTGGGTGAACATCTGCGCGATCATTTCCTCATCGTCGTGCGTGTGTACAAACTGCACGTTGTCGTCCATGATGTCGGTGATCGGCGTGTCCGGGTCGGACAGAACGAGCTGCCGGAGCGAAACCTCGCCCTGCAGCTTGCGGTCGGGGGAGACGACATAGCACAGCTCGATGGTCTCCTTGTCCACGCCGTCGCGGCGAATGACGGACAAAGCGCCCGCAACGCTCATGCCGCGCTTTAAGCAGACGTACTCGTTCGTCATCAGGCTGCCCGCGCTGTCGTCCGGGTATTGCAGATACTGGTTGATGAGCTTTCGGTTTTCGGGCGAGGAGTTGCGCATGACGCGCTGCACAACATTGGCCGGCATCTCCTCGATCAGGTCGACGCAGTCGTCGAGGAACATGTCGTCCAGAATGATTTTCAATTCGACGTCGGTGATGGCTTCGATAATTTTCTGTTGGATATCGGTATCCATGTACGAAAAGGTTTCCGCCGCGCTCTCCTTCGGGAGTAGGCGGAACAGGCGGAGCATCAGCTCACGATCCTCAATTTCGGAAAACAGATCGGCGATATCGGCAACGTGCAGGTCGTTGAGCAAATTGCGCAGCTCGCTGTAGCGGCGCTCCTGCAGCAGCAAAAGAACACGATCGATCATAAGCATGCCTCCTTATTCAGGGACGGCACACGCACTGATACGCGAACGCCGTCCGACGGATATGTTGATTGGCGCATTTGGGACTAGGTCCGGCGTCCATATCGGTTCTCCTTTCATTTTGGTAGATGCGGATCGGAAACATGTATCAAACATGCCTTTCCCACGCATTTACATTACCACAAAATGCGCATGGATACAAGACTTGATCGAAAATAATGCAGGGTGTATAGAGAATGGCGGGAGGTGCTAAGAACATGGACAAAACGGATATGACGGCCCGCATGAGCGCATTTGCGCGCGGGTATTATGCGGCGCTGGCGGGGACGGAGGCGGTTTACGCCGACCTTGCCGCAAAGCGGCTGCTCTCGCAGCAGGAATGGGAGGCGATGGAACAGAGCCTGTATGACGGCGCGGCATTTTTCGGCGCGGACGGCGCGGGGGACAGGCGGGCGGTTGTCGGACGGATCGTTCTCAAGCAGCTGGCGGCGACGCCGGTGTTCCGCGCGGCGTTCATCGAGCGGGCGCTCCTTGGCGCGGTGCGGCTCGGCGCGCGGCAGTACGGAATCCTCGGATGCGGGCTGGACGGTTTTTCCGTTTGCCCGCCGCCATGGGCGGCGGGGATTGCCTGCTTTGCGCTCGACCGGCCGGAGATGCTGGCAGACCGCGCGCAGCGGTTGGAGCGTGCCGGAGCGGATGCGGAAAGGGAGACGCGCGTACCGGCGGATTTTCTTGTACACGACCCGCTCGCCGCGCTGATGGACTGTCCATCGTTTGACAGCGAGGCGCCGTGCTTCTTCAGTCTGGCGGGCGTGCTGCAATACCTGCCGCACGATGCGGCGGAGCGGCTGTTTGCCGGTATTGGACGGCTGCCGGCAGGTACTGCGGCCGCATTCGACTGTCCGATGGCGGACACAGCGGCGGACGCCGCCCAAAACCGGCGCGCGATGCTGGCGGCAGCTGCGGGCGCGCCCATGCGCGCGGGGTGGACCATGCGCGCGCTGGAGGCCGCGCTCGAACGGGCCGGCCTGCTGATCTATGAGCACTGCACGCCCAGGCAGATCGAGGCGCAGTTCGGCAACAGAAACACCGCGCCCGACCGGCGGCTGTCGGCGGAACGCGGCGTACATCTCGTATTGGCGGTAAAAAAGCCCTGCTGAAAGCAGTGTGGAAACAGGGAAAGCGCGGCCGCATGACGGCGCGGCCGCGGAGAACCATCAGGATAGAAACTGCAGCAGCAGAACCGGCAGAAAGATGGCGGGCAGGTAGTTGGCCAGCTTGAGCTTGGTGACGCCGAGCATGTTCAGCCCAATGCCGATGATGAGGAGCGACCCCACGCACGTCATCTCCGCAACGATCGCATCCGAGAGCACGGGCGCAACGACCTGCGCGAGCAGCGTGATCGCGCCCTGATAGACGAACACGGCCACGGCGGAGAGCAGCACGCCCGCGCCGAGCGTGGAGGCGAACACCATCGAGGAAATGCCGTCGAGCAGGGACTTGGCAAACAGCGTGCTGTGGTCGCCGGAAAGGCCGCTTTGCAGCGAGCCAACGACGGCCATCGCGCCCACGCAGAACAGCAGGCTTGCCGACACAAACCCCTCGGCGAACCTGTTGTCGCCGCTGCCGTTCCTTGCGAACGCGGCCTGCGCCCGGTCACCGAGCCAATTCAGACCCCGATCGATGTCGAGCCACGAGCCGAGCGCCGCGCCGATGACGATCGAGAGCACGGCCACGAGCGTATTCTGTCCCTCCAGCGCGCCGCTGACGCCGATGTATACCACGGCAAGGCCGACGCCGCCCATGATCGCGGCGGACATGCGCTCCGGCAGGCCCTTTTTGAGCAGCAGGCCAACGATGCCGCCGGCCACGATGGCCGCGGCGTTTACAATCGTTCCGAGCATAGCGTTTGTTTCTCTTTCCTGATACGAAAACCCTTTGCAGAGGATGGCCAAGTGAAGAGAGCGGGGGAAACAGCCGGTTGGCTGCCTCCCCCTCCCATCCGTTGGCTTTCCTTTGGCTCCGTTTCCTGCTGAAAAGAAACGGAACGGGCGGTTATACGCGCTTGACGCCGAGGGTGACGGTTTCGCCGTTGATATTCCACTCCTTGACGTATCCGTCGGGCGTGCCGGCGATCAGCGCGTCGCCAAGCACATCGGCAAGCACGTCCGAACCGAATGCGGCGAGAATCCGTTCGATCTTCCCGCTGCCGGTATGGCTGAGCACGATGTGGTCGGCCACCTCGAAGCCCGCCTCCTTGCGCATGGTCTGCACCTTGGAGACGATCTCGCGCACAAAGCCCTCGTCGATGAGCGCATCGGTCAGGTTCGTGTCGAGCACGACGGTCAGGCCGTGGTCGCTCTCGCTCACGAGCCCCGCCTTCTGCTTCGTAAAGATCTGTACGTCCGCCTCGGCCAGCTCGATCTCCGTGCCCTCGAGCACGGTGCGGTACGCGCCGCTCTCCCGGATGGCGCTGACGACCGCATCGCCCACGCCGTCGCCGGCGAGATGCCTGCTGATCGCGCCGAGGAGCTTGCCGTAGCGCGGCCCGAGCGTGCGCAGCTGCGGCTTGACCTGATAGGACAGCAGGTTCGACGCATCCTCGATGCACTCGACCGCCTTGACGTTCAGCTCCTCCGCGATGATGGCAAGGAAGCCCGCTTCGAGCGGCGCGCCCTGCACATACAGCTTCGGCAGCGGCTGCCGGATCTTCTGGTTCGCCGTGCTGCGCGCGCTGCGGCTGAGCGTAACGATATCGAGCACGCGCTCCATGTTCTCCTCGAGATCGGCGTCCACAAAGCTCGCGTCATACGCCGGGTAATCGCAGAGGTGTACGGACAGGGGCGCAACGCTGTCCACCGTGCGCACGATGTTCTGATAGATGCTCTCGCTCATGAACGGCAAAAACGGCGCACAAACCAGCGCGAGCGTCTTGAGCGCGGTGTAGAGCGTCATGTAGGCCGCTTCCTTGTCGGGCGTCATGTCCTTGCCCCAATAGCGCTCACGGCAGCGGCGCACATACCAGTTGGACAGCTCGTCCACAAACCGCTGCAGCGCGCGGCCTGCCTCGGTGATGCGCAGCGCCTCGAGGTGCTCGTCCACCGTTTTGACGAGCGTGTTGAGCCGAGAGAGCAGGAACCGATCCATCTCGGAGAGGTTTTCGCGCACAAGGGCGTGCCGGGTCGGGTCGAAGCCGTCGATATCGGCATAGAGCACATAGAACGCATAGGTGTTCCAGAGCGTGCCCATGAACTTCCGCTGCGCCTCGGACACCGCGTCCGCGCTGAACCGGCTCGGGAGCCACGGCATGGAGCCGGTATAGAAATACCAGCGCACCGCATCCGCGCCCTGCTTGTCGAGCACCGACCACGGATCGACCACGTTGCCGAGGTGCTTCGACATCTTGCGGCCGTCCTTGTCCTGCACATGGCCGAGCACCAGACAGTTTTGGAACGACGGCACGTCGAACAGGCAGGTGGAGATGGCCAGCAGCGTATAGAACCAGCCGCGCGTCTGGTCGATGGCTTCGCTGATGAAGTCGGCCGGATAGCGGCGCTCGAACGCCTCCTTGTTTTCAAATGGGTAGTGCCACTGCGCAAACGGCATGGAGCCGGAGTCGAACCAGCAGTCAAGCACGGCGTTTTCGCGCTTCATCACCTTGCCGCATACGGGGCAGAGCACCTCCACCCGGTCGATGTACGGCTTGTGCAGCTCGATATCGTCCGGACAGTTGCGGCTCATGGCCTTGAGCTCGGCACGGCTGCCGATGACGTGCGTGTGGCCGCACTCGCACGTCCAGACCGGCAGCGGCGTGCCCCAGTAGCGCTCGCGGCTGATGCCCCAGTCGATGACGTTCTCAAGGAAGTTGCCCATGCGGCCCTCCTTGATGGTTTCGGGAATCCAGTTGATCGAGCGGTTGAACGCGATCAGCTTGTCCTTGACCGCGGTCATCTTGATGAACCAGCTCTCGCGGGCATAGTAGATCAGCGGCGTGTCGCAGCGCCAGCAGAACGGATAGCTGTGCTCAAACGGCAGCGCGGCAAACAGCTTGCCGCTCTCCTCGAGCGCGGCGAGAATCGGCTTGTCGGCGTCCTTGACGAACAGGCCGTCCCACGGCGTGCCGCCGCACAGATGGCCGCTCGTGTTGACGAGCTGCAAAAACGGCAGATCCCATTCCTTGCCAACGCGGCTGTCGTCCTCGCCGAACGCGGGCGCGATGTGGACGACGCCGGTGCCGTCGGTCAGGGTGACGTAATCATCGGAGACGACACGGTAGCCCTTTTTGCTGCCGAACTGGACCGGCAGATCGAACAACGGCAGATACTCGGCGCCGACGAGCTCGCTGCCGTCGAACCGGCTGAGGATCTGTGCATCCTCGCCCAGCACGGAGGAGATCAGCGCCTCCGCCATGATATAGATGCGGCCGTCCGCCGCCTTGACGCGCGCATACGTTTCGTTTGCGTTGACGCACAGCGCGACGTTCGAGGGCAGCGTCCACGGCGTGGTCGTCCAGGCGAGGATCGCGACATCCGGCTCATCCCTGAGGAAGAAGCGCGCGATGGCCGACGTCTCCTTCACATCCTTATAGCCCTGCGCGACCTCGTGGCTCGAGAGCGCGGTGCCGCAGCGCGGGCAGTACGGAACGATCTTGTAGCCCTTGTAGAGCAGGCCCTTTTCATAGATGGTCTTGAGCGCCCACCATTCGGATTCGATATAGTTGTCGTCATAGGTGACGTACGGGTCCTCCATGTCCGCCCAGTAGCCCACGCGGTCGGACATGTGCTCCCACTCGCTCTTGTATTTCCAGACGGATTTTTTGCACTCCTGAATGAACGGCTCCACGCCGTATTGCTCGATCTGCTCCTTGCCGTCGAGACCCAGAAGCTTTTCCACCTCCAGCTCAACCGGCAGGCCGTGCGTATCCCAGCCCGCCTTGCGCAGCACATCGTAGCCCTTCATCGTGCGGTAGCGGGGGATGATGTCCTTGATGCAGCGGGTGAGGATGTGGCCGATATGCGGCTTGCCGTTCGCCGTCGGCGGGCCGTCGTAGAACGTATAGGCGGGCGCGCCCTTGCGCAGCTCGACGCTCTTTTCAAACACATGGTTTTCCTTCCAGAACGCCAGCACTTCCTTTTCGCGCGGCAGGAAGTTGAGGTCGGTTTCTACCTTTTTGTACATGCTGTCCATCCTTTCTTGTTTTCCAAACAAAAAAACCGTCCCGTAGCATTCGGGACGGAATCATTCTTCCGCGGTACCACCCGAGTTGGCATGGCCTGCATGCCCGCTCCAAGCTCCCTGTAACGTGAGAATCACGGCGCCGCTTACTGAGGGGGTAAGACCCGTTCACCGGCGCGCTCACGGGTGATGTTCCGACAGGGCTTCCCACCACCGCCTTGCACCGAACCGGCGGCTCTCTTTGGGATGGGCACGGCGCCCCGCGTACTGTCCCGATCAACGCTTTCCACAGCATTATATCGGGTTTATCTGCGTTTGTAAAGCGTCCCACACGCTTTCGGGCCGTGAAAAATGTTTGTTTTTAACGGAATCCCTGCTATGCGGGCCGTCAAAAAAATCATGTTTTTTGACGGGATTTCTGCTGTGGCAGCGATATGGTTCTTCCTGCGAAGCGCTCGTGCGCGAGCCGACGGAGCGGTTCTCCCGCGCCCCCTTGACAGGCGGAAAGCCGCCCGAATCGGGCGGCTTTCCGCAGGGGGTAGGATGGGATTGGGGGAAAACGGCTTATTTCATCAGCAGCAACGGCACCTTCTTTTGCTTGATGCGCCCCTGCCGCACGAGCGACAACACCGTGTCGCGCAGCGTGACGCGCATGTCGCGCGCGCGATAGCCCAGATCGCGCCGGGCCTTCGCGCAGGAGAAGTGGCCGTTGGCTGTCAATGTAAACAGGGAATAGCGCGTAAACAGCGGCGCCTCGCCGCGAATCCGGTAAAACAGCTCGGCCAGCGGCGCGGTCAGGCGCGCCAGCCACATCGGCAGTATGGCGGAAATCTTCTTATGGCCGGTGATCTCGTGCAGCATGGCGAGCAGGCGCTTGATGTCGAAATAGCCGCCGCCCAGGATATAGCACTCGCCCCGGTGGCCGCGCTCGGCCGCGGAGATCGTTCCCTCGGCAACGTCGCGTACATCCACAAAGTCGTAGCCGCCGTCCACGCAGGCGACCAGACTGCCGTTGAGATAGCTCTCGATCAACTGGGTCATATGCCCCTTGCCATAATCATTCGGGCCGATGATGCCGGACGGATGCACAACGGTGGCGTCGAGGCCGCTCTTTGCCGCATCGAGCACGAGCTGCGTCGCCGCCGCCTTGGACTTTGCGTAGGCGCCCTCCACGCTGTCGGGCGAGAAGGCATTGACCTCGGTCATGGTCACGCCCTGCGGCTGCTCCGGAATGGCGTGCACGGTGCTGATATACACGAGCTTTTTGACGTTGTGTTCGCGGCAGAGGGCGATGACGTTTTTTGTGCCGCCAACATTGACCTCCTCCACCGGCTTGAGATTGTGCGAGCTGATGCTGACGAGCCCGGCGGTATGGATGAAGATCACATCGCAGTCCGGCTCGACGCCGTAAAAGAGCGGCTCCATGGTCTCCATATTGCGCACGTCGCCGCGTACGATCGAGACGCCCGTGCCGTACAGCATGGTCACATCCTCGTTCTCGAGCGCCAGACCGCGCACCTGTTCGCCGCGGTCGAGCAGGAGCTTTGCAATGTTGTTGCCAACGTGGCCGCCCACGCCGGTGATGATAAACAGCCGCTGTTGCATATTTATGACCATACCTTTCTGCGAAAGGCACAAAACGGGATGAAACGATGTGCCAT
>ERZ857882.3276-NODE-3276-length-15457-cov-5.502662_pt1 | contig 15457 bp, 11 predicted proteins | sample MGYA00519697_ERZ857882 | MGnify/ENA primary metagenome ERZ857882 (study PRJEB31778, sample SAMEA3449373) | human gut metagenome | biome: human gut; feature: human-associated habitat; material: faeces | place: United Kingdom | collected 2010/2012 ...
ATACTGCGGCGGCCATGGGCAGCGGCGATCTGCCCGTGTTTGCCACGCCCGCGCTGGCTGCGTGCATGGAGCGTGCGGCGGCGGAGAGCGTGCGGCCGCTGCTCGGCGAGGGGCAGACCACGGTCGGCGTGCGGCTCGCGCTCGAGCACACGGCGGCGACGCCCGTGGGCATGGACGTGCGCTGCGAGAGCACGCTTACGCTCGTGGAGGGCCGGCGGCTGACCTTTTCGATCCTCGCGTATGACGATGCCGGCGAGATCGGCCGCGCGGAGCACGCGCGCGTGATCGTCGGCGCGGCCAGATTTTTGGAGCGGGCGGAGGGCAAGCGGACATGAGCGAGTGCATCCAATTCAAGTCCGCCAACTGCAAGGACTGCTATAAGTGCAACCGCCACTGCCCGGTCAAGTCCATCCGGTTTGCCAATCATCAGGCCAACATCATCGCGGACGAGTGCATCCTCTGCGGCCACTGCTTCGTCGTCTGCCCGCAGAACGCCAAGCAGATCCGCAACGATGTGCCGTGCGCCCAAGCGCTCATCGATTCCGGCGCGCCGGTGTATGTGAGCCTTGCGCCGTCGTTCGTGGCCAACTATGCGGGGGCGACGCTCGCCGCCATGGAGAAGGCGCTCGCGCAGCTCGGCTTTGCCGGCGTGGAGGAGACGGCGCTCGGCGCGACCATGGTCAAGCGCGAGTACGACCGCATGACGCATGAGCCGGGGCACAGCGTGATCCTCTCCTCGTGCTGCCACACGGTCAATCTGCTGATCCAAAAGTACTATCCGGAGGCGCTGCCGTTTCTGGCGCATGTGCTCTCGCCCATGCAGGCGCACTGCACGGATCTGAAGCGCCGCTTCCCGGACGCAAAGACCGTGTTCATCGGGCCGTGCATCTCCAAGAAGGACGAGGCCGAGAAGTACCCGGGCATTGTGGACTGCGTGCTCACGTTTGAGGAGCTGTCCGCATGGATGCAGGCGCGCGGCGTTACGATCGAGCCGGCGCAGGACACGGCGGAGCGCGGGCGCGCGCGGCTGTTCCCGACGACGGGCGGCATCCTGCGCACGATGGCCGCGGACAATCCGGACTATACCTACCTTGCGATCGACGGCGTGGAAAACTGCCGCCGCGCGATCGAGGACGCGCTCTCGGGCCGGCTCGAGCACTGCTTTGTCGAGCTGTCGGCCTGCGTGGGGAGCTGCATCGGCGGCCCGGCCATGGACCAGAGCCGCCGCGCGCCGGTGCGCGAATACATGGCCGTCAGCCGCTTTGCCGGCAGCGAGGACTTTTCCGTTGCCCAGCCGGAGCCGGAGCAGCTCAAAAAGCATATGGGCGAGCTGGCCGTGCACCGCGTGGCGCCGGGTTCCGCCGCCATCGAGGCGGTGCTGCATGAGATGGGCAAATTTACGCCGGAGCAGGAGCTCAACTGCGGCTCCTGCGGCTACGATACCTGCCGGGAAAAGGCGGCTGCCGTGCTGCAGGGCAAGGCGGATCTGTCGATGTGCCTGCCGTATCTTTCGGAAAAGGCGCAGTCCTTCTCGGACAATATCATCCGCAGCACGCCGAATGCGATCCTCGTGCTCAACGACAAGCTGGAATTGCAGCAGCTCAATCAGGCTGCCTGCCACCTGCTGAGCATCGATGATCCGCGCGTGCTCATCGGCGAGCAGGTCGTGCGCGTGCTCGACCCGCTGCCGTTCTTTGAGCTGCAGCGCACCGGCCGCAATCAGTACCACCAGCGCGTGTACCTCGAGGAGTACAAAAAATATGTGGATCAGACGCTTGTGCTCGACCGCAGCTACCGCCTGATCATCTGCATCATGCGCGATGTAACGGCGGAGGAGGCGCAGCGCGTTGCGCGCGAGCAGCTCAGCCGCACCACCATCGAGGTGACCGACCGCGTGATCGAGAAGCAGATGCGCACCGTGCAGGAGATCGCCTCGCTGCTCGGCGAAACCACGGCGGAGACCAAGGTTGCGCTCACGAAGCTCAAGGAGTCGCTGCGCTATGAATGAGCTGTGCACCGACATCGGTTTCGTTTCGGCCAACAAGTACGGCGAGCAGCTCTGCGGCGACCATGTGGAGATCGTGGAGCAGGGCGAAAACGCAACCGTCGTGGTGCTGGCCGATGGGCTGGGCAGCGGCGTGAAGGCGAACATCCTCTCAACGCTCACGTCGAAAATCCTCTCGACCATGATCGCCGGCGGCCTCACGGTCGAGGACTGCGTGGCCACCATAGCGGCGACACTCCCGGTCTGTCGGGTGCGGCAGGCCGCGTATTCGACGTTTACGATCATCCGCATCGAGAACAACCGCGAGGCGGAGCTGATCCAGTACGACAATCCGCGCGTGATTCTGCTTCGGCACGGCAAGCGCCTGGAGTATGCGGAAACCGAGCAGGTCATCGACGGCAAGCGCATTCTAAAGGCGCACATTCCGCTCGAGGAGGGCGATGTGTTCGTTGCCATGAGCGACGGTGCAATCCATGCGGGCGTGGGCATGTCGCTCAACTTCGGCTGGCAGCGCGAGGAGATTGCGGCGTTTCTTGAAACCGTGTACGACGGTTCGTTCACGGCCAAAACGCTCGCCGCCATGCTCGTGGGCGAGTGCGTGCGCCTCTATGGCGACAGGCCCGGCGACGATACGACCGCCTGTGCGGTGCGCATCCGGCCGCGCCGCACCGTGAACCTGATGATCGGCCCGCCGTCCGATCCGAATGATCTTGGCCGCATGCATGCGGCGTTTTTCGGCAGCGCGGGCAAGCACATCGTGTGCGGCGGTACGACGAGCACGCTCGCAGCGGAATATCTCCATAAGCCGCTGCTGGCCGGTCTGCCGCTCTACCTCGACCCGACCATTCCGCCGACGGCGACGATCGACGGCGTGGATCTGGTTACGGAGGGCGTGATCACGTTCAGCCGCGTGCTCGAATACGCGGACGATTATCTGAAGGACAACGCCCGCTATACCGACTGGAGCTACAAGAAGGACGGCGCCTCGCAGATTGCGCGCATGCTGTTCGAGGAGGCGACCGATGTGAATTTTTTCGTCGGCCGTGCGGTCAACCCGGCGCACCAGAACCCGAGCCTGCCGATCAACTTCAACATCAAGATGCAGCTCGTGGAGGGGGTCGCGCGCGATCTCAAACAGATGGGCAAGCGCATTCAGGTGACGTACTATTGAGGAATGGGGAGCGAAATGCGAAAGTTTGACACCAAGGTTCAATATCTGAAATATAAGGTGCTGCGCGAGGTTGTGCGCCTTGCGTGGGCGGATGAGCTGACCGAACACGTGCTGGACATTCCAAAGACCATCATCCCCGGCAAAACGCCCACCATGCGCTGCTGCGTCTATAAGGAGCGCGCAGTGCTCTCCGAGCGCGTGAAGCTGGCGATGGGGGGCGACAGGAGCAATCCGAACGTGGTCGAGGTGCTCGACATCGCATGCGATGAGTGCCCGATGGGCGGCCATGTGGTCACGGAGTCCTGCCGGGGCTGCATCGCGCACCGGTGCGAGGATGTGTGCAAGCGCGGAGCCATCTCATTCGACGCGCACCAGAAGGCGCATATCGACAAGAGCAAGTGCATCGAGTGTGGCGCCTGCGCCAAGGTCTGCCCCTATGGCGCGATCGCGAACCAGAAGCGCCCGTGCGAGCGCGCGTGCAAGGTCAAGGCCATCTCGCGCAACGAGGACGGCAGCGCCCGCATCGACAACGGCAAGTGCATCTCCTGCGGTGCGTGCGTGTACCAGTGTCCGTTCGGCGCGATTGCGGACAAGTCGTTCCTGCTCGATGTGATCAAGCTCCTGCGCGGCAGCGAAAACAACGCGGCCTACCGCGTGTACGCCGTCGTTGCGCCGTCGATCTCGAGCCAGTTTACCTACGCAAAGCTCGGACAGGTCATCGAGGGCCTGCACCGGCTTGGTTTTTTCCACGTCGTCGAGGCGGCGCTCGGCGCGGATATGGTCGCATTCGAAGAGGCGAAGGAGCTTGCCGAAAAGGGCTTTTTGACCAGTTCCTGCTGCCCGGCGTTCGTGGACTATGTGCATAAGCAGTTTCCGACGCTCTCGGAGCACGTTTCGCACAACCTCTCCCCGGTTGCGATGATCGCGCGGCATATCAAGCGGACGACGCCGGGCGCGCGCATCGTGTTTATCGGGCCGTGCACGGCCAAAAAGATGGAGTTCCAGCAGGAGGCGGTACGCCCGTATATCGACAGCGTGATGACATTCGAGGAACTGCAGGCGCTCTTTGACGGTGCGGGCGTCGATATTTCCACGCTCGAAGAGTCTGTGCTCGACAACGCATCCTATTACGGCCGCATCTTCGCGCGCAGCGGCGGGCTGACCGACGCGGTGGCGCAGGCGCTCAAGGAACAGCGTCTGGACGAAACGTTCGCGTTCCAGCCGGTGACGTGCGACGGCATCGAGGCGTGCCGCACCGCGCTGCTCAAGGCGAAGGCGGGCCAGCGGGTGCTCGGCGGCAACTTCATCGAGGGCATGGCCTGCACCGGCGGCTGCATCGGCGGCGCGGGGTGCCTGACCCACGGCGAAAAGAACAAGGAGGAGGTCAACAAGTACGGCCGCGAGGCCATGGAAAAGACGATCTCCGATGCGATCTCCCTGCTGTCGTTCTGAGCGCTGCCGGGCGGTATCCGTTGCAGCGGCAGCACAGAGAACAGCCCAACAGCAAGCAACAGGAGGGGACATGGTGGATAAAAGCGTGCTTTGGAGAATGCTGGTGCGCATGGCTGCTGCTCTGGTACCTGCGGCATTGGCCGCGGCGCTCATGGGATGCGCCTATCCCCCGCCGGACCTGAACGTGCAATTGATCGGCGCGGGGCTTGCATCGGCAAACGAGCAGGCCGGATCGTCCGCACAATGGGACACCTATGCGGAGGCTGCCGCAGCGCTGCGGGAACTGGGCATCGACGGCTTGACCGATGAATGCATCAAGGAATTGGAAGCATCGGAAATGGAGTACCCGGCGGGCGCAGAGATCGACAGAGCACTCGTGCTGCTGTCCACGGTCGGATGGGGCGCAATCGACCCGGAAACATGGGTGTGGACGCCCAGTGAAAACGGGGTGTACTGCTTCGATGCAGAGGTGCTGGACGAGAGCGCGATGTATACCGATTTTCTTCGGGGGATATCCGCCATCGGCTGCGGGGAGCTGGAGTTTACCGATATACGGGAGGATACCAGCGCGGTCGATTGGGAAACCGGTACCGGAAACCGCACCGTCAGCTTTTGCTGGAACGGAGAGACGCATATCCTCCATGCCAGAGCGATGGGGGACTGGTTCGATGCAGATGCGGCGGAACAGCTGAGCAGGATCATCGCGCAAAACGGTGGGGAGAAACGGCTGTATTTCACGAGCAGCGGTCAGGAGTGCTTCGTCTTTTATCGCGATGCCGGCTGGGCAGAGGCGTTTTCCGAGCGAACCGGCATTGTGCTGTCGGACAAGGCGCGTTGATAACGGAATGACAAGAAACGAGTGCGCCCACGGCGGAAAGGTTTCCACCGTGGGCGCATTGCTGTTCAAACAAATGGTTGGCAGCCGGAACAACTGCCGCCTGCCGCACTGTGCAGGCCGCTCAAATCGCAAAATAGTTCGGGTATTTCTGCATCAGCTCGGGCAGGGCGCCGCGGTAGCCCGCGGTCAGGTGCTCGTAAAGAAAATCATCGAGGTTCGCCTCGGAGCGGGTCATGACGGCGTGGAAGAGCTGCCGGTGCTCCTCGTGCGCGGGCCAAAGCTGATCGGTGCCGAGCCGAACCTGTAACTTGCGCACGCGGTCGTGGTGCGTGACGATGCGCATGACCGTGGACCACGTCCAGGGCTTCCCGGCCGCCAGATACAACAGCTTGTGAAACGCGTTGTCCAGCTCCATGTACCGGTCGAGATTGCCGGCCTCCAGATTGGCCTTTTGCTGCTCGATGTTCTCGCGCATCAGGGACAGGTCGCTGCCGTCTGCCTTTTGGATCGCCTCGCGCAGAATGGCGCGCTCGATGTTGTAGCGCAGGAACACGCCCTCTTCGATCGCATCGAGATTGAGGCGCGATACGCAGCTCGACCGCTGCGGATAGACCTCCACGAGCTTCGATTCCACGAGCGAAACGATCGCCTCGCGGATCGGCGTGCGGCTGATTTGCAGCGCCTGTGACAGCTCGGCGTCAACGAGCAGCATGCCGGGGGGGAAATCCAGCGACATGATGCCATTGTAGAGCACGCGATAGGCGTACTTGCGGCCGTTTTCACCCGGCTCTTTTTGGGGGATCGACAGCATATCCAAAGTGTTGACCTCCTGCTGGGAATGGGGATTCGGCGCACGGCCGGCCAAACTGGAAGCGACCGGCCGCACGCGTTAGGGGGGTTATGCGTTTTCGACGAGACGGTGCAGCGCGGCGCGGATGGCGCCCGGGCCGGCGATCAGCTCGCGGAAATTGGCCTCCGCCAGCTCACCGAGACCCGCCTCGTACAGATCGACGCCCATGATGCGCGCGTCGGACAGAACGGGCTGGAGCAGCGCGTGTACGTCGCACGGCGCGCCGAGCCGCACATCCTGAAAGCGCGGCGCGAGCATCGGCATGAGCGGATCGTCGCTCGGCTGGAACGGCTGCCCGTCGTCGCCGACCGCCATGAGATAGCGGCACCAGGCTGCGATCACGAACGCGATGCCCTTGAGGTTCTTGACGTCGAGCGTATCGGATTCCACATAGTTTTTGATCGTGTTGCCGAAACGGATGGCGATCTTCTGGGAGGTATCGGTCGCGATGCGCTGCGGCGTATCCTGCAGGAAGGGGTTCGGGAAGCGCTTGCCGATGACCTCGTCGATGAACGCGCGCGGGCTGATGACGCCGGGATCGACGACGACCGGCAGGCCCTCCCGATAGCCGACGATCTCGACCAGCTTCTTCAGATCGGGGTCCTGCATCTCCGCCGAGATGCGCGTAAAGCCGAGCAGGCAGCCGAGCACGGCCAGACAGGTGTGCAGCGGGTTGAGGCAGGTGCAGACCTTCATCGTCTCAACCATGTCCACCACGCTGCGCGCGGTGAAGATGACGCCGGCCTGATCGATCGGCGGGCGGCCGTTCGGGAACGCGTCCTCGATCACGAGGTACTGCGCCTCCTCGGCGTTGACAAACGGCGCGACGAACGAGCGGCGGCCGGTGACGCGCACGCCCATGTCCTCCAAACCATCGTTTTCCAGCATCTCGCGCACGGAGTCGTCCGGACGCGGCGTGATCTTGTCGATCATGCTCCACGGGAACGAGACGCGGCTCTTGTCGCGCACATAGGCGGCAAAGCCGGCAAGGCACAGGCCCCTCTGCTCCCATGCATCCGCAAACGCGAGCACGGCGGTTTCGAGACGCGAGCCGTTGTGCGAGCAGTTGTCCATGCTGACCATGGCGATCGGCGCGCCGCCGGCGGCAAAGCGCGCATGGCACAGCGCGGCGATCTTGCCGATATAGCTCTCGGTCTTGTCCGGCCCGTTTTCCATGTCCGAGAGTACGGCGGAGAAGTAGTCTCCATGGCCGTCCATGATATTGTAGCCCTTCTCGGTGATGGTCAGGGAGGCCATCTTCAGCGACGGGGAGCGGAACGCTGCTTCGAGCTGCGCCCAGTCGTCCGTACCGCGGTTCATGCCGAGGCTGTTGACCACGCTGCCGATGATCGTTTTCTCGATGCGGCCGTCGGCGCACAGCGTCGCGAGCACGGACAGGTTGTCGAACGGGCGGTACGCGGCGTCGAGAATCTCGGCGTCAAAGCCCTCGGCTACGGTGATGCCGGTGTCCATCAAGCCTGCGTTCAGCACGCGCTGGTTCAGGTTGGCGATGAACGCGCGGAAGATGTTGCCCGCGCCGAAGTGCACCCATTCCGGGCGCGCCGCGGTGTTGGCGGTCACGGCCGCACGGTCGAACGCGGGCAGACCATAGCCCTTCTCGGTCAGCGCGGCACGGTTTTCAAGGATGGTGTTGTTGCAAAGCTTCATAACCAGTATTTCCTCCTGTTGATTTGCAGCCGGATGTTCAGCGCTCTGCGGTCAGGTAGCGCAGATGGCGGCCGATGTGCGAAACAAGACCCGCGTAATACTCCTCCTCATAGGCGGACATGAACGGGAAAAACTCGTCTCTGAACCAGTCCTGATCGAGCAGCAGGCCGTAGGCGATGTGCATCGTCTGGCGCGATGCGGGAAGCTGCAGGTATTCCGGCAGATAGGCGTCGTTTTGCAGGTCGATGTTCGGGATTTCCGCCGGATTGGTGGAAACGTGGTAGTACTGCTCGGCCTCCGCACGGTGCTCGAGCGCAAACTTGTGCGCCTTGCGGTACAGCGCCGGGTTGTGGCGTGCGACGACGCGCATGGCCTCAAGCCAGTTCGTGCCGGCGGTCTTGACGTGGACGTGACAGCCGGTCACGCGGCCGACGGTCGAAAACACGGAGAACTTGTCCGAGCCGGAGTGGACGGACAGCTTGTAGCCGAAGTGATCCGCGATCTTCTGGTGGATTTCAAAGTCGCGCGCAAAATCGTTCAGGTTGCCGCTGTACTCGATGCCCTTTTCAAACTCGCCCGAGAAGTGCGGCGCGAGGCTGACCGGATGCACGCCGTGGTGCAGCAGCTCGCTGGCGATCACAAAGTGCTCGGCGGGCGTGGTGATGGTGCGCGTTTCGTCGATGGACATCTCAAAATCGACGTCCGCCGTCTTGATCTCCTCAATATACTGGTAGCAGCTCTCGGCGTGGTTGATCGCATCCCAGAACACGAGCACGATCCGCTTGAGCTCGGCATGCGGCAGCGCGCCGATGAAGGGCAGCTCGCGGCTAAGATAGGCTTTTTCATAGTGGGCGCGCAGGTCGGCGGGGAGCGCGGCATAGGCGGCGTCAACCTCGGCGTCGGTGTAGGCTGCGGCCTGAATGTCGATGTGTTCGGAGCAGTCGAGCGTGATCATCGTGCAGCCGCTCTCGAGCGCATAGCGGATCTCCGCCTTCGTCTTGAGATGGTCGCCGTCGGCGCCGTAGCCGCCCTTGTAGCCCTCCTGGAACACGCCGAACGCGGCGGCGGCGATGACGCCGGCAAAGGTGCGGCCCGTCAGCGACAGCTCGCGGATGGACTGCTGCGCAAGCACGGGATAGACGTCATAACCCGCGATGGCGCGCACATGGCCGGGCGTGGCGAGACCGAGCCGGTCGCCAAGGCCGATGGTGAACGCGTGACCCCTGTGGCTCTTCGGCTTGGTGTACGGGAACAGCGCCTGCAGCCGCAGCGCGTTTTCAACGGTGAGCGGGCAGAGCTTCACGCCGTTCTGCACCTCGCCGGCAAAGTCGCCGGCATGTTCGCCCATGACGGCCAGCAGCTTTTCCGTATCGCGCTTGACGATGGCTGCGGCCGTGCCCTCGGCGGCATCGGCGGAGCGGTCGTACACGAACAGGCCGCCGCGTTCCCTGAGCGCCGCAAGAAGCGAATCGGTTGTGATGGACATGACAGATCCTCCTGAAAATGATGTATTGTACAAATGGTTCATCCCTATCGCTATAGATCAGTTCCAGTATATCACCATTCCCGCCGATGTCAAACAAATATATTACAGGAAAAACCCAAAAAATCTGAATAATCAGCAGAATTTCCAAAAAACGAATTCTTCGGTTGCTTTTCTGGTATATCAGTGATATACTGGCCTCATCAGTGGGTGTTCCACCCAAAATAGACACAAACACAACCAGTGCGCAATCAGGAAAAGAGGAATTTGAATGAAGCCGTTTTTGGACAAGGATTTTTTGCTGTCTTGCGATACGGCGCGGACGCTGTATCATGAGCATGCGGCCAGGATGCCGATCATCGACTACCACTGCCACATCAAACCGTCGGAGATCGCTGAGGACCGCCGCTACGATTCCATCACCGACGTCTGGCTCGGCGGCGACCATTACAAGTGGCGCGCCATGCGCTCGTGCGGCGTGCCGGAGCGCTGCGTCACCGGCGACGCCGATCCGGAGGAAAAGTTCATCGCATGGGCCAGGACCGTGCAGAACCTCGTCGGCAATCCGCTTTACCATTGGACGCATCTCGAATTGCAGCGCTATTTTGATATCCGCGAGCCGCTGACCGAAAAGAACGCCAGCGCCGTCTACCGGGCGTGCAACGAGGTTTTGGCGCGGCCCGACATGAGCGTGCGCGGCATCATCGACCGGAGCAACGTCAAGCTCATCTGCACGACCGACGACCCGATTGACGATCTTGCGGCGCACGAGCAGATCGCCGCCGACCCGACCTGTCGGGTGGCCGTACTGCCGGCGTTCCGGCCGGACAAGGCGATGCGCGCCGACAAGCCGGAGTTTGCCGCCTACCTCAAAAAGCTCGAGGCCGTCACGGGCATGGAAATCGCCAGCATGGACGATCTGCGCGCCGCGCTGGTCGACCGCATCGCGTATTTCGATGCGCACGGCTGCCGCGTGAGCGACCATGGGCTCGATACCGCCATCTGCGAGACGGCGACCGAGGCCGAGCTCAACGACATTCTGGAAAAGGGCAAAAAGGGCGCTCCGGTATCCCTCACGGAGTCCGAAGCGTTCCAGACCGCGCTGCTGGCCACCTGCGCAAGGGAATACCGCGCGCGCGGCTGGGTCATGCAGTGGCACTTCGGCTGCATCCGCAACAATTCGACGCGCATGTTCGAGCGGCTCGGCCCGGACACGGGCTTTGACGCGATGAACGACGCGGGCGGCAGCGCAGTGCGCCTTGCGCGCATGCTCGACCTGCTCGAACAGCAGAACGCGCTCCCGCGCACGATCCTCTATTCGCTCAATCCCGCCGACAACGGCATCATCGGCACCGTCATGGGCTGCTTCCAAACGGATTCCGACGTTCCCGGCCGCATCCAGCTCGGCTCCGCATGGTGGTTCAACGATCACAAGTCGGGCATGGAGCAGCAGCTTCGCGACCTGATGAACCTCGGCGCCGTCGGCTCGTTCGTCGGCATGCTGACCGACAGCCGCAGCTTTTTGAGCTATACGCGGCACGAGTATTTCCGTCGCATTCTCTGCAACGTGTTCGGTACGCTCGTGGAGAACGGCGAGTACCCGGCCGACCTCGATGCGCTCGGCCAGATTGTCGAGAACATCAGCTACAACAACACGCTGCACTATTTCCGCTTTGACGAGATTCTGAAATAAACCATTCTAATTTTGAGGAGGATGACACCATGAAACGCTATGCACTCGTCGTGCCCACCAGCATGGGCGTGCGCATCACGCCCGCAACCCGCCAGCCCGTCCACATCAGCCACAACTTCTACATGCAGGCCACCAGCGCCGAGACGAACGTCGCAACCGTTCCCGCTTCGCTGGGTCTGCCGGTCAAGGTGCTCACCACGTTCGTCGAGGGCAGCCCGATCGCCGCGTTCATCAAGGCGGATCTGCGCAGCCGCAACATGGAGTACGAGGGCAGGGAAGTGCCGCAGGGCGATCCGTGGGGCTACCGCCACCAGTTCAACATTGCGGACAGCGGCTTCGGTCTGCGCGGCCCGCGCGTGACGAACGACCGCGCCGGCGAGGTCGGCCGCACGCTCAACGTCAAGGACTTCGATCTCGACCGCATCTTCGGCGAGGAGGGCGTGGAGATTCTGCATATGTCCGGCCTGATCGCGGCGCTTTCGCATGATACCGGCGTGTTCTGCCTCGAGCTGGCGCGCGCGGCGAAGAAGTACGGCACGCGCATCGCGTTCGACCTCAACTATCGCGCCTCGTTCTGGAAGGGCCGCGAGGAGGAGCTCTCCGCAATTTTCCGCGAGATCGCGTCCATCGCCGACATCCTGATCGGCAACGAGGAGGATTTCCAGCTCTGCCTCGGCGTCAAGGGACCGGAAGCCGGCGGCAAGGATCTGGCCGCGAAGATCGACAGCTTTAAGGAGATGATCCTGCGCGTCCAGAAGGAATATCCGAATGCGACGACGTTTGCGACCACGCTGCGGCAGGTCGTCAGCGCCAACGAGCATCTCTGGGGCGCCATCCTGCTGCGCGACGGCGAGTGGCATGTGGCCGAACCGCGCCCGATTCAGGTGCTCGACCGCATCGGCGGCGGCGACGGGTTTGTTGGCGGTCTGCTGTATGCGATCCTGAAGGGCTGGAACGCCGAGGATTGCCTGCACTTCGGTTGGGCGACCGGCGTGCTCGCCACGACGATGCTCAACGACTATGCACAGCCGGCCGATGAGGAGCAGGTCTGGGCGGTCTGGAGCGGCAACGCGCGCGTCAAGCGGTAACGGTTTTTCCTTTCTTCTTCCGGAAAGCGAAAGAAAAAGTCGAGTCTGTTTGAACACAACCCAATACTTGGTTTTCGTTTGCGTCTTTTCTTCCACCAGAGAAAAGGACGAGAAAGAATAAAGAAACAGGAGAATAGCAATGAAAGCGGATATCGGTCTGATCGGTCTTGCCGTTATGGGCGAGAATCTCGTAATGAATATGGAGTCCAAGGGCTTCACCGTCGCGGTGTATAACCGCACGACCTCCAAGGTGCAGAACTTCGTCGAAGGCCGCGCCAAGGGCAAGAACATCATCGGCACCTACTCCCTCGAGGAGCTCGTGGCCAACCTGAAAAAACCCCGCCGCGTCATGATGATGGTCAAGGCCGGCGCAGCGGTCGACGCGCTGATCGACACGCTCATCCCGTATCTCGAGGAGGGCGACATCATCATCGACGGCGGCAACAGCCATTTCCCGGATACCATCCGCAGAACGCAGTATGTCGAATCCAAGGGCCTGCTCTATGTCGGCACCGGCGTGTCCGGCGGCGAAGAGGGCGCGCTCAAGGGTCCGTCCATGATGCCCGGCGGCTCCCCGGCCGCGTGGCCGCACGTCAAGGACGTGTTCCAGGCGATCTGCGCCAAGGTCGAGGACGGCTCGCCCTGCTGTGAGTGGGTCGGCGAGAACGGCGCGGGCCACTTTGTGAAGATGGTGCACAACGGCATCGAGTACGGCGACATGCAGCTCATCTGCGAGGCGTACCAGCTCATGCGCGACGGCCTCGGCATGACGGCCGACGAGATGCACGAGGTGTTCAAGGCGTGGAACGAGACGGAGCTGGACAGCTACCTCATCGAGATCACGCGCGACATCCTCGCCTACAAGGATACCGACGGTCAGCCGATCGTGGACAAGATCCTCGATACCGCCGGCCAGAAGGGCACCGGCAAGTGGACCGGCATTGCGGCGCTCGACGAGGGCGTGCCGCTGACGCTGATCGGTGAAGCGGTGTTTGCCCGCTGCCTCTCCGCGATGAAGGCTGAGCGCGTCGAAGCCGCCAAGGCGTTCCCGAAGGCGGACACGAAGATCGACTGTGACCGTGCCGCGTTCATCGAGGATATCCGCAAGGCGCTCTATGCCTCGAAGATCATCTCCTATGCGCAGGGCTATACCCTCATGCGCGCAGCCGCCAAGACGTACGGCTGGAACCTGAACTACGGCGGCATCGCGCTCATGTGGCGCGGCGGCTGCATCATCCGCTCGGTGTTCCTCGGCAAGATCAAGGAGGCGTACGACAAGGACCCGCAACTGCAAAACCTGCTGCTCGACGAGTACTTCGGCAACACGATCCGCAGCCTCGTCCCCGCGTGGCGCAACGTGGTGGCGGAGGCGGTCCGGCACGGCGTGCCGATGCCGGCGTTCTCCTCGGCGCTGGCGTATTTTGACGGATATACGACCGAGAAGCTGCCCGCCAATCTGCTGCAGGCGCAGCGCGACTATTTCGGCGCGCACACCTATGAGCGGCTGGACGCGCCGCGCGGCGAGTTCTTCCACACGAACTGGACGGGCCATGGCGGCAGCACCTCCGCCTCGACCTATACCGCGTAATCGGCTGTAACGCGCGCCCCTGTCCGCGGACGGGCGGGGGCGCGGCGCCGTACTTTGCCCACATCGGTCGGGCAGGACAGAAAGAAAGGACGTTCGCTATGGAACTGTTTTATCGCGCAGCGACCGAGGACGGATTGAGCCGCGAGGAGATCCGCGCGGCGCTCGTGCGCTCGCTTGAGGGGCGCAAGCCCAGAAAAGCATTGCTGATCCCGCCGGATTATACGCGCTACCATTCCAATGCCGGCTATATTACCAACGTCTATTACCACCTGCTCACGGAGGCAGGGTGTGCGGTGGACGTGCTGCCCGCGCTCGGGACGCATGTGCCCGTCACCGAGGCGGAGGCGGCCGATATGTTCGGCGACATTCCGTTTGAAAAGTTCATCCCGCACAACTGGCGCACCGACGTGGTGCGGCTTGGCGAGGTGCCGGCCGGCTATCTCTCCGAGATCACGGAGGGGCTGTGGACGGACCCCGTCAGCGTGGAGATCAACCGCCGCGTCATGGACCCTTCGTACGAGCTGATCCTGTCGATCGGCCAAGTCGTACCGCACGAGGTCATCGGCATGGCCAACCACGCGAAGAACCTGTTTGTCGGCGTGGGCGGCAGCGACATGATCAACAAAAGCCACATGGTCGGCGCCGTCTACGGCATGGAGCGCATGATGGGCCGCGACCATACGCCCGTGCGCAAGATCCTCGACTATGCGCTCGCGCATTACCTGTCCGAGCGGCCGGTCCTGTTCGCGTTGACGGTCACGACCGCCCCGGGTGGGAACATCCGCACGCACGGCCTGTTCCTTGGCGATACGCGCCGCGTGCTCGAGGAGGCTGTCGCGCTGGCGCAGCAGAAGAACATCGATTTTGTCGAGACGGGCATCAAAAAGTGCATCGTCTATCTCGATCCGAAGGAGTTCCACACCACCTGGCTCGGCAACAAGTCCGTCTATCGTACGCGCATGGCAATCGCCGACGGCGGCGAACTGATCGTGCTCGCGCCGGGCGTGAACCACTTCGGAGAGGACCCGGTGATCGACCGGCTCATCCGCAAGTATGGTTATTGCGGCCGCCTGCGCGTGCTGGAGTATTTCCGCGCACCCGAGTGTCAGGACCTGCGCGACAATATGGGCGCCGCCGCGCACCTGATTCACGGCTCTTCCGACGGGCGGTTCTCCATCACCTATGCCGTCCGGCCGCACATCACGCGCGAGGAAATCGAGGGCGTACACTTCAACTGGGCGGATTACGATGAGATGGCGGCCCGGTACAACCCGGATGCGCTCAGCTACGGCTACAACATCCTGCCCGACGGCGAAGAGGTCTACTTCATCCCGAACCCGGCGCTCGGCCTGTGGATTGACCGCTCCCGCTTCGAGGGCTGACCCCGTTCCCGACTTGCCGCCCCGGCCTGACCGCCGCGGGCGGTTTTTTATGCACGGCGGCGGGGCGTGGGCAGTTTTTATGCGCGGCTGCGGGGCGCGGATGGGCGAGCCGGCGTGGCGCGGGCAGTATTTGTGCGCGCGGCGGCGGGGCATGGATGGACCGCTCCCGCTTCGAGGGCTGACGCCGTTCCCGACTTGCCGCCCCGGCCTGACCGCCGCGGGCGGTTTTTTATGCACGG
>ERZ857882.3294-NODE-3294-length-15383-cov-3.587813_pt1 | contig 15383 bp, 9 predicted proteins | sample MGYA00519697_ERZ857882 | MGnify/ENA primary metagenome ERZ857882 (study PRJEB31778, sample SAMEA3449373) | human gut metagenome | biome: human gut; feature: human-associated habitat; material: faeces | place: United Kingdom | collected 2010/2012 ...
TGAGCGAGGAAACGGCGGCAATAGCCGCGGGCGAGGCCGTTAAGCCAAGCGTTTTCCCGTACCAGATAGCATACAACGTGATACCGCAGATAGGCTCCGAGGCCTTCATGGGCTATACGAGCGAGGAGATGAAGCTGCAAAAAGAGGGGCGGAAGATACTGCACAGCCCTGAGCTGAAGGTAAGCTGCACATGCGTGCGCGTACCTGTATTCCGCAGCCACAGCGTGTCCTTATTGATACGCACCAAGGAGAAAATAAGCGTAGCGCGTGCGCGGGAGCTGATAGCCGCCGCGGCGGGCTGTCGCCTTACGGACGACATTGCGAACCGCATTTACCCCATGCCGCTTGACACGTCCGATCAGGATCTGGTTTACGTCGGCCGCATACGCGACGACCTGACGGACGAGCGCGGGCTTAACCTTTGGTGCTGCGGTGATCAGCTGCGCAAGGGCGCCGCAACCAACGCCGTGCAGATAGCGGAAATAGTCGCAGGCCTATAAGCAACACAAAACCGCCGTACATCATTCGTGGTGTACGGCGGTAAAACATCATTTCACCTTAAATAGCATATAAGATTCACGCAATCGGGCAGGGATTCGTCCACGTAGCCGCTGTCGGCAAAACCTGTTTTTTCATAAACATGCAGCGCGGCGGCATCATCCTTCTTCACGCATACCTCAACATGGTCAAAGCGCGCTTCTGCCTTCAACTGAGCAAGTATCAGCTCCAGCGCGGCCGTGCCGTAGCCCCTGTTCTGGAACCGCTCGTCTATCATGAACTGCTGAAGGTCATAGCCAACGGGTTCATCGATAAAGTCCCGCACAAGTGCAACGCCGACCATCTCCGCATCATTACAAATGCCTATCACGCGTGCATTGCAATCGCGGTAAACATATTCCCGCGCGATTATACCGATCGGCGGCGCAAGGAAGCGCCGCTGCGCTTCGCTCACGCTGAGCCGCGCAATCTCAAGCCAGTTCGATTCGTCAACATCCGTAAGCCTTATCATCAACTCTCCCTTATATCGCGTTCAGCGGGCCGCCGCGGTCAACTATGGGCGCGCTCCATTCGCCAAGCTCCCCGCCGTATTGCGCAGCAAGGTTTATCACGCGGGTCGTGAGCGCATCCACATCCGCCTTTTTAAGCGAGCTCAGGCGCACAATATCCGCCCCGTAGGCCAATTCACGCTCCGGCGAATAGTTAGGCCCGGCATAGGCAAAACCCGCCTTGCGTGCAGCCTCCGCAAAATTGAGCATTATGCTTTCGGTCGGGAAATACACCGTGAAGGTAACGCGGCGGACTGCACTTATGCAGTCGCCGTGTTTTTTCATAAGCGCAATATGGTCGCGGTTAAGCTCCGTTTGCAGCTTTGCGGCATCCGGATAAAGCAGGGTTTTATACGTGAGCCAATCCGGTTCGTCCGCAAGCCCCGCGGTGCAGTCCATAAGCGGCGTTTTTTCGGCAATGGTTTCTCCCCGCTCGAATTCCTCGGCATCGTGAATATAGAAATAATACTGTATCTGCGCGTCTATTTCTATATACCCCGCATACAGTGCGCCAAGCTTTTTTATCAGCTTATCCCTAACGCCCGATGCTATGCTGCGCTCTATCGCGCTGAGCGTTTCCCGCTTTTCGCTGCGGCTTTGGCAGCTTACATACATCAGCAGCGGGCGCGCCGCCCTGTCGGCATCTATCAGCGCCATGTCCGCGCCGAAGCGCGCCATCGCCCCGTCAAGCGGCCAATCGTATTCAAACCATTGCGCGGAATTATCCTTCATCGCCTTATTGCAGCACGGCCTTTATCCTGCGCACGCCGGCACTGGAGGCCTCCTCCTTCTTTATCTTGAACGTACCCAGCTCGCCGGTATGGCTGGCATGCGGGCCGCCACAGATCTCCTTTGAATATTTGCCCATGGTATACACCTTTACCTTTTCGCCGTACTTATCGCCGAAAAGGCCTATTGCGCCCTGCGCACGGGCTTCGTCAACAGTCATTTCCTCGCAGGTTATGGGTACGTCCGCCTGAATGGCTTCGTTGACCAGCTTTTCAACTTCCTTGACCTCTTCGGGAGTCATCTTGCGCTCAAAGCTGAAATCGAACCTGAGCCTTTCGGTTGTTATGTTGCTGCCCTTCTGCGCAACGCCGTCGCCCAGCACCTTGCGCAGCGCCGCCTGAAGCAGATGCGTTGCGGTATGCAGCCGCGCGGTAACCTCGTTTGCTTCGGCAAGGCCGCCCTTGAAGCGCTGCTCCGCGCCCTGCTTACTCTTGTTCTGATGCTCACTGAACGCGGCCTCAAAGCCCGCACGGTCTACGGTAAGGCCGTTTTCGCGGGCCATTTCCTCTGTAAACTCTATCGGGAAGCCAAACGTATCATAAAGATGGAACGCGGTAACGCCGTCTATTTTGCCGTCCGCAAAGCTGCCCTTCATGCGCTCGAACTCCTTCATGCCCTTCTTTAGGGTATGCTGGAAGCGGGCTTCTTCCTTCGCAAGCTCTGTGGTTATCTTTTCCTGATTTTCCTTGAGTTCGGGATACACATGGCAATATCTTTCTATAACGGCCTCGGCAACCTTGGAAAGGCTGTTTTCCGGTATGCCTATCTGCATGGCGAAGCGTATCGCGCGGCGGATAAGGCGGCGCAGAATATAGCCCTGGTCCACGTTGGACGGGGTAACGCCCCTTGGGTCGCCCAGTATAAAGGTTGCGCTCCTTATATGATCCGCAATTATACGGAAGGCCTTCTTGGTGGCTTCATCGTCATGATAGTTCTTGCCGCTCAGCTCCGCAATGCGGGCAATTATGGGGGCGAAACCATCGGTATCGTATACGCTTTCCGCGCCCTGGAGGGTTGCGATGGTTCTGTCGAGGCCCATGCCGGTATCCACGTTGCGCTTGGCAAGCGGGGTCACGTTGCCTTCGGCGTCCTTATAATACTGCATGAAAACGTTGTTCCATATTTCAAGGTACTTGCCACAGTCGCAGGAAGGGTTGCACTCAGGGCAGCACTTGGGCTTGCCGGTATCGAAGAAAATCTCCGTATCCGGGCCGCAGGGGCCGGAGTTGCCGGGTATCCACCAGTTATGCTTTGCGCCAAGATAGAATATATGGCTGGGGTCAACGCCCATTTCCACCCAACGATCGTGCGATTCGGTATCGCGCGGGGCATTTTCGTCGCCCTCGAAGCAGGTGAAATACAGCCTGTCCTTATCTATGCCCAGCCATTCTTCGCTGGTGAGCAGTTCATAGCTCCACGCTATTGATTCATGCTTAAAATAATCGCCAAGGCTCCAGTTGCCAAGCATTTCAAAAAAGGTGCAGTGGCTCGCGTCGCCCACCTCGTCAATATCGCCCGTGCGCAGGCACTTCTGCACGTCCGTAAGGCGCTTGCCCGCGGGATGCTCCTGCCCCATAAGATAGGGCACAAGGGGATGCATACCGGCCGTGGTGAACAGAACGGAAGGATCGTTTTCGGGAATGAGCGAGGCGGAAGGAATGACCTTATGGCCCCGTTCTTCAAAGAATTTCAGGTACAGCGACCTGAGCTGATCGGAAGTAAGGTTCTTCATATGTATCGTATATCTCCTTAAATGTTTACAGTTTTGGCCCAATAATGAATTATATCCCACACACAGCCGCCTTGTCAACGTGGGGCGCAGGCTGTATAATTTATATATGAAGATACGTTCGTTTTTTAGCGGCAGAAACCGCCGCATAAGAAAAAAGCATACCCGCCCGGTCATAATGCTGAAGGGCGAGCAGGGAAAAAAGCTGCGCCGCGCGCTGATAATAGCCGGTGCAGCGGTTGCGGTTATACTCTTGGCGCTGCTGCTCAGGCCCGAGCCCGTGCTGATGAACAGCGCGGAGATTGCCAACGTTTGGAACAACGGCGTGCTGCGCGTTGGCCTGCGCAACGATGTGCCCCGCCTTGCGGAGGACGGGACGGGGCTTGAATTGGAAATAGCTCAGGCGCTGGCGGAACGCATAATGTCCAACTCCGATGATTACACGGGGGATATTCCCGCGCTTGAGGCAGTTGAGGTGACAAGCATGAGCGTTGGCGCAAAGCTGAGGGACGGCAGCATAGACGCAGCAATATGCCTTATGCCGCGCGGCGCGAACGCCGCATACGCCTACTCCCGCGCTTATTATGACGACCCGTGCTACATACTGGTTAAGCCCGGCAACGAGAACGCGGACATGAGCAAGCTGAAGGTGGGCTGCATACAGTCTGCAAGCAGTTCAAACTTATATGTGCCGTCCGGCGCGACGAGAAACCTGCTTTTCAGCTATTACAGCGACTATAAGGATTCCGGCTACAACACGGCAAACATAACCGGCTATGCATCGTATACAGACCTTTTTGACGCGCTGGACAAGGGCCAAGTGGACGCGATTGCCATAAACGAGCTGATGCTGAACAAATACGGCGAGGGCCGCGCATATGCAAAGCACACAGCCGACATAGGCACGCTGCATTACGCCGTGGCCACGTTGAGCGCGAACAGCGCAATAGCCACCGTTGCGGACATGATGCTTTCCGAAATGGGCTACTGAGCAAACAACTAAAAGCCCGCCTGTGTCAAGGCGGGCTTTTTATATGCTTAGTTTCTATTTAACATCCTTGCTGTATGCGGCGTTCTGCGCATCGCGCGGGAAAACCACGCTGTTGTCCATTATGGCGCGGCAGATATAGGCAAGATCTGCCACGGTGAGCCGCCCATCAGCATCAACATCCATGCTGAGCATGTCGTTCGCGCCCGCGCCGCCATCCGCAATGGCCCGGCACAAAAGCACGGCGTCCTTCACGCCTATTGCGCCATCCCCATCAACATCGCCGGTCAGGGCAAGCGACGCTGCGCACGCGGCTATTACGGCAAGCGCGACAAGCGCCGCAATGGTTCTTTTAAGCTTCATCATTCATTTCCTTCCGATATCATTTGGCAAAGGAGCACCGCATCCGCCACGCCCACGCTGCCATCCGAATTTATATCCGCCGCTGCCAATGCCGCGCCGCTCAGCTGCGTTTGACCCATTATGTGGCGGCAGATGAGCGTAACGTCCGCAATGGTAAGCCTGCCGTCCGTGTTCACATCGCCCAGATCAAGCGATTGATTCGGCTTAACGGTATACAGGTTGGAGTTCACGTCCGTATACACCACCGTACCGCGGTCGTAAAGCTTGTCACCAATGCTGAGCCTGCCCGCGGCTATTTCAGTTACCATGGTGCCGCCCTCAACGTCGGCAAGCTTCCTTACCGCGCCGGTGGCGGTATTGTAGCACATTATGGCATCGGTAACGTAAGCCGCGCTGAAGCGGGCGTACACAAGGCTGCCGTTCACAGCGGCAAAGGGCGTTGCATCGGTGACTATAATATTTGCCTGACGCTCCGTGCCGTAGGGCGTGGAGCAAATGTTGCCCTTCATATACGGCAAATAGGTTGAACCGCTGGGCATGCCCCAAAACGCGCTGTCGTTATAATACCAAGTGCCGTTTATGCGCACCATGCCGCACTTTATGCCGCTCCAGAAAGCGGAGTCGGGATGAGCCTCCGCTGCAACAATAGGCGTTGTGCCGAATATAACGCTCTTTGCAGCATCGTCTGTTGTATTGTTCACGGCGAAGTGGTTTTGCTCTATCTGCGCCTTTGTATTCATGAAATAATCATGCTGGCAATAGCCCATATAGTCGCCATCGTTGGTATATTCCCCTATGTTGGGCCTTGGGTCGTCCCAAGTAACGTCGCTGTAATACCAACCGGATTCGGTATTTATCACATTCCAGCCGTGATTAAGATTGCTTGAGGATACAAAGTAGCTTTCCACGCCCACTTCCCTGAGCAGATCTATATACGCCAGCGCATAACCCTGACACACGGCAATGCCGTTGACCAGCGCGCCATAGGAATTATGCATATTGCTGTTGGTGAAGGTGTAATCATAGCGCGTATGCAGGGCAATATAATCATGTATCGCCAAGGCAATTTCGGTTTTGTTCATGCCGGAAGTGCCGTTGGGAAACAGACTATTCAGCACGGTCTGCTTTTCGCTGTCGTAATCGGCGCGCATGGAAGCCGCATTTGCTTTAAGATTAAGGCTGAGCATAGTGAACCTGCCGCCGGAGATGGAGTATTTCATACCATCGCTTGCGCAGACGAAAGACTGCGGCACGCTGTTCAGCACGGCGGATATTGTGCTGTTGAGTCCAGTATAGTTAGTGCGCTGCCCTTCCGGTTTATCCCCATCATAGTTTATATTAAGATCGCTCAGATCTATGCTGGGGGTAAGGTCGAGTATGGCATCGCGCAAACGGGCGGCAAAGGTAGCGCGCTTGGCGGTGGTAAAGCTGCCGTCGTCGGTTTCGTCGGCAAAGGTTGCTATCATGGCGGGCATGTTCTGCTCAAAGTCAATGCTTAGCTGCTCGCCGTATAAATCGCCAAACTGGAACACGCCGTCCAGCTCGGCGGGGATTTCAATAGTTTCGTTCCCGCTCGGCGCGGGCGTTGCGTCCACGTCTATCAGCGGGGCATCCTCCGCATCCGGTTCGGGTTCGGCGGTCTGCTCTGGTTCAATGATCTGTTCGGGCTCTATTGTCTGTTCAGGTTCGGTTGTCTCGCCTTCCGCAAATGCGCACACGCTGGTTAGCATAAGCGCGGCAAGCATAAGGCAAAGCAGTTTCTTTTTCATATGTGTTTCCCCCTCCTGATCCGAATATTATTCGGGGCCAAGTTTGTTACGCTTGGCCCCAAGGTTCGGGTATGTTCAGTTAATATCAGTTGCCGCGCTTGCGCATGGTCACATATGCCGCGCCGAGCAGCGCCAGCAGGCCAAGGCCGATAAGCATTCCGCCGCCTATGACCGCGCCTTCGTTGCGCTGCGCGCCATCCAGCACGCTTACGCCGTCCGCATTGTCTATCACGGGGCGGGCATTGGCCGCGCTCTCAAGGCCGGGGATAATGCCCGCGGTGGCAGGAGTCATGGTATAGGGATGCTCAACCACGGTTGCGTCGCCCGTTGTAGGCATAAGCACGCCCACGGTAATGCCCGTTGTGCCGCTGCCGCTTATAACGCTGCTGCCCTTGAGCATTTCCTTCAGATAGCTGATGGGATAATAGAAGCGGTACATGCCCAGCTTTTCAAGCGCACCGGGGTTCACAACAACCTGCACACCGAATGCGGAGTTGATTATAAGCGTATTGCCGCTTATGTCCACCGCGCGGAGCACGCCCTGCGGCACCCTGTCGTAATAGCCGGCATTGGCGGTTATAACGCTGCCCTGTCCGCTGCGAAGGAGCGTCCAGTAAACCTCGTTCCAGAAGTTATCCTCAGGATCCCTTTCAGGCTCGGTAGGCAGTACGGGTGAAGGCGCGGGAGTGTACCAGCCTATGGCAAATGTCACGTTGCTGTTTTCTATTTCGAACTGCAAGCCGCCCGCGGTCTTTTGCGGCACTATGGCTTTCATCTTGCCCTCGCCGTCGGGTATCAGCATCACAAATTCGTCACCCTTATCGGAATCGGCAGGATAGGGCACGGTCACCTGCATCTTGCCGTTTGCAAACGTTACAGGCTTGCCTGTGTTATCCTTAAAGCTGATGTTTTCATACACAACATCGCCGTTGCCGACATTGTTGAACGCGGGGTTCTTCTTCACTTCCTCTTCAAGCGCGCCCGGTGCGGCATCGGCAAGCTTGCCCTGCACATTTTCAGGCTCCACCTTGTTCCCTGCGTCGTCCTTATATTCCATTTCCTTGCCCGCATCGGGTATCGGCGTAACCGCGAAGCCCTCGGCGTTGGGCGTGCCATCCGGCTTAACGGGGTCTGCTGTTACGGAAACGGTTATAGCAACGCTTTGCTTATCGCTTGTACCGTCAAGATACTTTTCGGTATAGGTAATCGTTATAGTAGCGGTGCCAAGGGTGTTCAGCAGGCGCGCTTCCTTCGCGCTGTCAACTACCGTGCCGTCGCTCATGGTAAGTACAACGTCCGCATGATTCAGCGCCTTCTTTGCGCCGGACTTATACACGGCGCGCACCTTGTCGTCAAAGCCTATGGAGCTTGCTTCCTTCAGCTTGTAATTGTATTCTGTCGGGTCGGCTTCAAGATTAACGCCTTCAAGCACGTCCACAACGGTGAAGGTGTGGGTATAGGTTATGCCGCCGTTCGCCTTATCGGTAAAGGTTACGGTCTTTACGCCTATTTCCTTGGCGGTGTGGTCGTAAGTTGTGGTCACTTCAACCTTGGTGGAATCGTTAACGTCAAGCGTCTGGTCCGGTGCGCCGCTGCCGAACTTGGTAACGAGCTTTACGCCGCTTAGGTCAAGCGCTTCGCCCAGCTTCACCTGAGTGGGCAGGGTGCCAACGATGCTGTTGGTGTAAGTATCCTGCGCCAGGGTCACGGTAACGGTGGCGGTGACGGGGTTATAGTTCTTGTCGGGCGTGAAGGTGAGCGTCAACTCAACCTTTTTGCCGATGTCCGCAGTGGTAAGGCCGGACCTGATGGTGAACACGAGGTTCGCGCCGTCTATCTTGGCATCGCCGTCAAGAATTTCGTTCGATCCGGTTACAACGCTCCACTTACCGCTTACGTCGGTGGGAGTTAGCTGCAATTCGCTCAGCTTTCGGGTCTGCGCGCCCGCAAGCATGAACGCAACGGTGTATTCCTTATCGATCGCGCTCATGTCGGCCTTGTTTATCTCCACGTTAACGGGTTCGACCTTCAGGTTATAGTTCTTGCTGCCTTCGTCGGTCAGCTTGGCGGTCACTTCATAAGTATCCGCGTCAACGGGAAGCGCATCCTTATTATTATAGGTAAGGGTATAGAGCGTTTTGCCGTTATCAGCCGCAACGCGGTCGTCGGTAACGCTGCTTACTTCATGCGTCTTGCCATCGTAGGTAACGGCAGCGGGCGCGGTAAGGGTGACTTTCAGCTCGGCCTTATTCACCTTACCGTAAGCCTTGTCGGCGATACTGTAGCTGTAGTTATCCTTGTCTACGCCGGAAATGGTGTAAGTCACGGTTACTTCCACGTTGTCGCCCGCATCGGCGGTGGCATAAACGCCCTTCGTGGCAACAAGCTGCACATCGTCGCCTGCGATAATGCCGGACGCGCTCATGGTGACCTTCGCGTCGTCGGTACGACCATTGTAGGTCTTGTCGGCAACGGCAGCCGTTACGGTCACGGGCTTTGCGGTAATGTCGGCCGTAAGCTCAACAGTGGTTTTTTTCAGGTTGTAGTTGTCCTTGTCCGCACCGGTGAGGGTTATGGGCGCGGTATTCCTAACGGTCTTGTTCGTGCCGACGTTCTTATTATCAAACGTGAATTTGAGGCCGGTCTTATCGAAGCCAACATCCGTACCTTCTATCATGCCGTCAAGCTTGGCGTTGGTGCTGTCAACCGCGGCATCGGCTTTGCCGTCATACACCTTGGACTGTGCCTCGAAGCCCTTTACGGAAACTTCCTTCTTATTTATTATAAGCTTCGCGGTTGTGCTGCCGATGTAGTTCGTATCCTCGTAGCTTATCGCCACGTCATACGTGCCGGCATCGCGCGGTTCAGCAACGGTTTTACCATCTTTGGTGTAAGTCACGGTCAGCTTGCTAACATCAACGGCATCGCCACTGATGTTAGCCTTGCTCAGGTCTATTCCCTGCGTTTTTCCGTTGAAGGTAACGGTCTTGTCATCTATGCCCGTGATGATAACAGGATCCTTCTCGACAACACTTATAACGAAGGAGATAATTTTATATTCTACTTCGTCCGCCGTTACTTTTACATCTACGTTGTAACTTCCCTTATTATCGGTCGTGATTCCTTGCGGCTTTACGATTATGTTAAGTGTACCGTTGCTCGCAAGTTCTGTGGACACTGCATCAAGCTTAAAATTATCGACATTTTCGCCGCTCAGGGCAGCCTTAATGTTGGTAATAGTACCAGTACCTTCATTCTTTATTGTACCTGTCAGGCTTTCGGGCAACGTTCCGCCAACGCGCACATTCTCGCCAACAACGCCGGAACCTACAACTTCCCACGCATAGGTATGCGCAGTCGTTACCGTTGCGTAGACTGCCGGAGAGGGGTTATAGTTGTTATTGCCCTTAACGCGGGTGAATACATAATAATCAGTCGCGGGGTTAAGGCCGGTGGTGGTAATGGTCGCCGCCCACTCAGTGTCGGCGGGTTCTTTGCCCGTAGTGTTGATGGCATACTCCTGCCCGTCAACAAAGGTTACATCGAAGCTATTTGTGGTTGCATTCGTGAGAACAGGCGCGGCAGGCTTTTCCTTGGTGGCCTTAGCTATGGTGAATGTTTTCTCAGCCTCGGTCTTGCGGTTGGCAGAGGTTTCGCTGGAGGTAAACGTTACCTTAACTTTATATGTACCTGCTTCGGTAGGAGCAGATTTAAGCTTGTTATTCAGGCTGTCGAAATATTCAATAGTCCGATCCATGCCTACAACTTCTTCAGGGCCGATTTCAGGCGTCTTTTGTGTGCCGTCATAGGTGAAGTTGAGGACGTTGAAGTTTATAATAACGGCTTCCTTCTTCTCAAACACAGCCTTTACCGTCACGTCCGTGCTGCCCATGGTGAAGATTATCGGGTTAGCCTTCGCTGCTTCTTCCGTCAGGGTTATACCGGTAACTTCCCACTTGTCGAACTTGTGGTCAAAGTCACCTGGTTTGGCGGTAAGGGTGACCTCGTCGCCTTCGCGCGGATTCTTGGGCGCGCCCTCAACCTTGCCGTTGCCTTCTACGGTAACGGTCAGATTGCACGGGGCCTTGGGGGTGATGACGGTGTTGCTTGTTACAATTGCGCTCGCCTTATGGGTATTGGTTTCGGGATAGTACGCGGATACGGTGTACTCCGTGTTGTACTCCGCATCGAACTCGGTAGCCGTGCCGAACGCGCCGTTGTTAAGTTTGTACTGCGCATTCTTGTCAGGATTAATAACTTTTATCTTGTTATCCTCGTACTTTATCTTGAAAGCGGCGGGGGCATCCTTCGTAGCTTTTTCGACCTTCGCAGTCGTTGCTTTCACGCTGCCCATGAAGTTTTCCGTGTCGCTAACCCAAACAGTGAGTACCTTGCCTATATCGTCCTCGGTAATAGTATATTTATTTGTTGTACCGACAGGCTCAGTTCCGCCTTCACGATACCAAACGTACTCTACCTTTTGGGCATTGCCTTCTTCATATGCCGCGGTAAGAGTTACGCCGTAAACGGCATCTCCGGTAATGGTGACCTTGCCGGTCAAGAAAGCCTTGTTAACGATAACCTTGCAGCTTGCGGTTTGGTTGCCGCACGTTGCGGTTATGGTGGTTTCGCCCTGTCCAACGGCAGTCACAACGCCGTTCTCAACGGTGGCAATGCTATCGTTCTCGCTGCTCCAAACTACCTTATCGGTAGTATCGGCGGGTTCAACGGTTGCGGTAAGCGTAGCCGTTTCGCCGCGGGCTATGGTCAGCGTGTCCTTGTCCAGCGTTATGCCCGTGCAGGGGTTGACGATGGTGAGGGTGGCGGAGCCTTCTGAAACATTCGCAGAGGTCGGCTTTACATCCGCTAACGATTCACACATCGCGCTTATGTTTACATTTGCAACAACAGCTTTTGCCTTAAGTGTAACAGTAAACATTACATCGTCATCACTCAAGGTTATTCCCTTCGAGGCTATTAAGCCATATTTTACTTTACCAGCTTCCTTATAGTTTATTTCTACAATTGCCTTTGAAGGCCAGAACATATCGTCCTCGTTGCATGAAACAAACTCTATATAGTCGCTTGGATATGAAAGTTCGACTTGAATTGAACCAACAGTATTAAGGTCAATTCCAGACTTACTCAAATCGCCAAACTTTACGCTTGCAGTAAATTCTTCGCCAACGCTCAACGAGTTAGAACTCAAGTCCACAATCAGCGTCGGATTTTCCTCAGCCAACGTAAACGAAGGAAGAATCATATTGATAAGCATAACAAGAGATGATATCAATGCCAGCACTCTTTTTTTTGTCATTTTCTATCTCCTTTCGAAATCCAGCCCTCTGCCTTCACTTAATATATATTTTTATAATTCTCGTCAAGCAATCCTACTGCCCTTCGGAGAATCATCATCGCGTCCATGGTATTTATTTTACCATTTGCATCTATATCTGCACGAATCGTTTGTATTGCATCCAAACTTTCAATGCCCACTGCCGCTCTCAATGTCATCATTGCATCCAGCGTATTTATCTTCCCATCCCCATTAACATCGCCCAATGCATACCCCCCATATGGGTCATCGGTTACGGTGGGCTTTGTTATTGGGCTGAGGGCGCCGTTGGCGTCCTTTGTGGCTATGGCCTTGGGCTCTGAGATAATGCTTTGGCTTGCGCCCGATTTTTTCATCGTCAGCACCGCCACGCCGCTGCGCATGTCCACGCCGTCGGTATTGGGTGCGGCATTGCGGCTTATAGTTACGCTGCCGCCGTCTATGCTAACCGTAAACGGACAGTCGCTTGCCGCTGCAATATCAGTATACCCGTTAAGCGTAAGCTGCATGTCCAGCCGCTGCAAATCGGCAATGCTTGCCTTGAGCGAAAGCGTAACAGCGCCGTTTGCTTCGCTTGTGATGCAGTATACCGTGGGCGCGTTCTCCGTGGGATAGGTCACGCTGTCGCTCACGGTCACAGTGGTTGGCGTAAACGTGCTGTCAGCAGGGGTCAGCGCGGGGGCTGTGGTATTATCCCCGGGCATACATGCCGCAAAGCCTTCTTGGGCTATCTTTACGCTTGCCGTGTCCGCATTCGCACCCGTTACCTTGAAAACAAGATTGCCTATCGCGGTTCCGTTTGCAATGCCCGTACTATTCTTGTTGATTATGTTGGCAGCGTTGAGAAGCAGTATTTTAATATTGCCGTCCCTAATCTTTTTGTGATAGTTGAGCGCGCCATTTCCCGTTTCATCCGCGCTGCCGATAAGCGGCGTGTACGATACGAATTCAAGCTTGGCACTGTCGTACTCAACATTGAACTCCGCGCCGCCAAAGCTTGCAACAGCCGCATCAAACTTAACATTGACGCTAAGATAATCGCCCACCGCAAGCGCAGCGTTGCCGCCGCTAAGGCTTATGGCGATATCTCCCCCCTCGGCAAGCGCAGCGAACGGCAGCACAAACGCCGCCATTATGCACGCGAGCCAAGCTGCTACGATTCTCTGTCGTTTCATGTAATGCCTTTAAACTCCTTATGTATTTGGACCGGAGCAGGCGATGGGCATACCTCCACCACCTATAGTTATATAGTATTATACCCGCAAAAAGCAATATAAGCAAGGTTATTCTGTTCCTTTGCGGGTATTATTCACAAACTGTTGATTTACTTGTTATTTCCTGCCAATTACCTGCGGCGCATGGCGCGGATGGCCAGATAAATAGAGGCTATCCCCGTTATCACAGCCGCCGCGAAAAGCAGCCACATCCAAACCGAAGGCCCGTCGTCCTCCGTTTCGGCAACGGTCACCTGCGCGGCATCCGTCTGCGCCGCGTCCGTCTGCACGGGAGCGTCTGTCTGCGGTGCCGGGGATTCAGCCGCCTGCTGACTGCCCACGGACACAACGGTTTCGGTAACGCTTGCTCCGTCCTCGCTTATGGCATAAATTACGGCTTCGCCCTCCGCATGGGCTGTCACGCTGCCGCTTTGGTCAACGGTAGCCACGCGTTCGTTGCTGCTGGACCATATTGTGCCGCTGCCGCCGGAAATGGTGGTGTTCTGGCCTATGTCCATTGTAACGTCTGCATCGGGGTTGGCGGTAGCGGCAGGTGCCTGCGTGGGCTGCGCGCTCTGCTCCGGCGCAGCAGTTGGCGCGGGAGCATTTTGCGCAGATGCAAGCTCCAGCGTAACGCTGCCCTCGGTGTATGCAAGTTCGTTGAGTTCTTCATCTATTATCATGGTTTCCGTCAGCGCATTGTCCAGCTTTATCTCCGTGCTGCCGTGCGCGCCGTCCTTGGGGCGGAACGTGAGTTTGAGCAGTTCGCCCGGCTGTTTGCTGCCCATAAGCGTGCTCCATATGAATATAACGCTGCCGGGTTCTTCGTCATTGGTGGCGCTTATGCCGCCGGAAACTATGGCCCCGTTTTTCACCTTAACAAGTTCCAGCATTGTTTCATCATAATCAAGCGCAAACTGCGCACCGGCAACGCTTGTATCACCGCTTAGGCTTATGGTAACGGTTATTGTGCCGTCCGCACCGGCCTCGCCCGCGCTTATGTTTATCTTAGTATCCTCCGCAAGCGCCGCCGTGCCCATCAAAAGCACCGCCGCGGCAACAAGTGCGGCAAGTATTCTTTTCGCTCTGCTCATTCTTCTCCCCTCCGTTCGTACAGATATGCTTATTATATAGTACGCTTCGCGCCTTTGCAACCGCGCTCAGCTCCGGAAAATAATTCTGCACAGCGCGGCAGCGTCGGCAACGTTCAGCCTGCCGTCGCCGTTTATGTCCGCATCGGCATCGCCCTTAGCTATTTTTATGCAGAGCAGCACCGCGTCGCGCACGTCTATGCGGCCGCTTCGGTCAATGTCCCCCAATCTGTACGCGCCTTCGGTTGCGCCCATGCGAACGATAAAGCAATAGCTCTCCGCCGTGCCGTCTGCGAAGGCTATATTTAGGCATACTGTTTCCTCGGTTTCACTCCCGCAGCCGAGCAGCGTTATTGCCGCGCCGCCGTCCGCCGTGCTCCACTGCGCGCTCAGCCCGCTGCCATCTTCAAGCAATATATCCATGCCGGCTATGCCTTTGCCGATGCCGAGCGCATAGCATAGCCGCATATCTTCAAATATCCGCACCGCATCCGTACAAAGCGGGGCATACTCCGCGCTTTCATCAGTGAACAGGCCCACCGTCCGCGCGGTCGTGGTATTGAAAAGCCGCGGCTGCGCGTCAAGCCCCGTTACAGTGCCGCGAAACTTTTCTTCACCGCCGCGAATATATTGCGCACCGTTTGATATGTGCAGCGCGGCGGTTTCGTTCAACTCTATTGCGCCCATGTTTATCAGCAGCGCGCCGTCCGCAATGCTCAACCGCGCACCCGAAAGCAGTTTAAGCGTGACTCCGCGCTGTATGCTCACCGCGCCGTTTACCGCAACAATAGCATCCTGACTTACATGCACCGTATTCGCGCCGGATGAAAGCGCCGCGTTCAGCTCCGCTTCCGTTTCCGCATGGCAGAAGCCGTCCATGCTGCCGTACACGCGCCGCGTGCCATCGCCCGCATATTTGCCGCCGGATGCAAGCATTGCCGTGCCGCCCGCAAATACGCACAGCCCGCGCTCAACTCCGGCCACGTTGCCATATGCTTCATTCGTAAGCGCGGCACATATGTTCAGCTCCGCGCCGTTATAAACCTGCAGCGCACCGCT
>ERZ857882.3305-NODE-3305-length-15340-cov-4.041937_pt1 | contig 15340 bp, 19 predicted proteins | sample MGYA00519697_ERZ857882 | MGnify/ENA primary metagenome ERZ857882 (study PRJEB31778, sample SAMEA3449373) | human gut metagenome | biome: human gut; feature: human-associated habitat; material: faeces | place: United Kingdom | collected 2010/2012 ...
TCCATTTCCGCGCAGAGCAGACGGCCGATCAGGTCGGAAGAACCGCCGGCATTCCACGGCACGATCAGGGTCATGGTCTTGTCCGGGAAAGCGGCCAGAGCAGAACTGGCGCTAAGCACAAGAACGGCTGCAAGCATGAGGGCAAGTAGTTTCTTCATGAAAAAGATCCTCCTTATTCATTGTTCGGGATTGGATTGCCCAACTCGTTACGCGTATTATACCAAATGAAGAAACTGCGCGCCATGCAAACTGTTTGCCAAAAAAGGGCGAAAAAATTGTATGGTTTTTTGATACACAATGTATTAAAATAATATAGTACAAGTGCTTTTTTATGGCCGGGCCTTCTTTTTCGTTGCCTATTCCTGCTGCGCATCCGCCATGCGGTCCAGCGCGTCAGGGTTTCCCAGATAGCGCATAAGCGCCTCCTGCAGCTTGTTGCGGCTGGAAACGCCAATAACGGCGTACATCTTCTTGATACGGTAATTGACCGTGCCCAGCGATACAAACAGGCTGCGCGCGATTTCCTCCAGGCTGCTGCCGCGCATGATGCCGCCGATCAACCGCAGATCCAGCGCATCGCAACGGAACAGGCATTTTTCCAGGCTTTCGATGGCCAGACTGGTTTCATCCGCAAAAGCGTTTCGCAGGGTATCGGCGTCTGCATGAAAAGCGCTTTTTGGCTTTTCGGGCAAAAAAGCGGTGCTGCCGCGCGGAATGAGCCTGTGCTCAAGCGCAATCGTCATGGCCCGCGTATCGGGCGAGCGCTCTATGTACTGCCAGATGTCCACCGTTTTTCGGCCCATCTGGTAGTAATCCAGCTCCGTTGTGGTCAGCGTCGGCCGGCACAGCTGCCCCAGTAGCAAATTGCCCGAGCCGGAGATAAACAAATCCTCCGGCACGCGTATACCCGCCTCCGCAGCTAGCGAAATCAGCCGCACCGCCGCTTGGTCGTTCACGCATAGCACCCCGTCGTAGGAGCCGGCCGCCGCCAGCATCCGGTGCGCACAATCGTCAATTCCCCGCTCCATGGAAAACACGTCCGCCTCGCCGGAGGGCAGCCCGGCATCCCGCATCGCGCTATGGAACGCGGCCACGCGGATGGTGTCGTTCACGTCCCAGGGAATCATGCCAAAACAGGCTAGCCGCCTGCGGCCGTTGGAAACAAAGTACTGCACCATGTCCTGCACAAGCTGGCTGCGGTCTATGGCAGCGCCGCTCACGCCGCAAAACGCGTCCGGCTGCGGGCCTGCCAGCACGCAATGAATGCCGCGCGCGCAAAGCGTTCGGATAACCCGGGCCGCCCAATGCTCGTCGGAGCAGCACAGCACACAGGTTTGCACGCCGCGGTTTTCGGGAACGTCCATATGCGACGCGGCTCTAATCACCGTCAGGCCCGCGCGGGAGGCCTCCGCCTTCAGCCCGGCAAAGCAGCGCATATACCAGCTGCTGCATTCGTAAGCCGGATCAACCACCACATACATCTCTTTGTGTACCATTCGCGTCCCCCCTGCCGTTGCTTGTTCGACGGCCGCCGTGCTTTTCCCTACCTGGGTTTGCACAAAATCCCCATTCATTTCACAGTAAGGAGGCGCTCTATCATGCGTTTTGGCTATTGTACAGGCTTTGCCGCCGGAATGACCGGCCCGGTTGATTACGGAACGCTGGAGCTGATCGAAACTGCCGGCTATGACTATGTTGAGTTTCCGCTGATGCAGCTATCCAGCCTGGAGGAGGAGGCCTTTCGGGAACTGACGCGGCGTTTGTCGTGCATGCGCGTCGCATGCGACGCCTGCTGCAACATGTTTCCCGCAAGCGTGCGCCTGCTGGGCGAGGAAGCCAGCCCGGCAGCCATCATGCAGTATCTGCAAACCGCCTTCCCCCGCATGGCCGCGCTGGGCGTGCGGAAGGTGGTGCTGGGCAGCAGCGCCGCCCGCCGCCTGCCCGACGGCATGGACAAAGCCGAGGGCGTCAAGCGCCTTGCGCACCTGCTTGCCGAAACGGTAACGCCTTTTTTGGAAAGCTACGATATTCAGCTGGTGATGGAACCCATCGGCAGCTACGAGGCGAACTTCATCCATACCCTCCCAGACGGCATGGAGGTGGTGCGCTCAGTAAACCATCCCCGCGTTCAGCTCCTGGCCGACAGCGTGCATTTGCTGTATGAAAACGAAACGCCTGAGCACATTGTAGAATTTGCGCCGTACATCCGGCACATCCACCTGTGCGAGGCCGGGCGCGCGTTGCCCGCAGGCGCCGTTTCGCAGGGCCTTGGCGCGATCCTTGACGCCATACGCCGCATAGGCTACAACGGCACTGTTAGCTTTGAGCCCATGCCGCACAGCCTTGCGCAAATGCGCGCCGCGTTGCAAACGGTCCGGCTGGCGCTTGGCAGGGAATAATGCAAGGAACCTGCCCTGATACGCCTCAAGCCACGGGCGCTTTTCTGTACGCAGGCATGAAAGGCAAATCCTATGATATGCTATTTTTCCCTTCCCGGCTTGGAAGGCTAGGGCATTGCCGGAAAGCGCCTGCCGGGGGGTATATACCCACGAAACATGAAACAAAAGGCTTACTCTTTGAACGAATCCGTTCCCGCCTTGGCATTCTTGACACAGGCAACAATACAATTCCTTTCCACCACGCAATCCTGCGCATGCGCGAATTGAATCACGCCATGATACCTTTCTGCGTAAACCGGCTCCTCCATCGTGCTGGAACCGTAGCAGGGGATGCTGTAATCAATCTGCCCGGCGTTGATGATCGCGTTATCATGCACCCATACGTTTTTGCAGGATGAGCAGAAGCAGGCCAGCCGGGGGCAGTCGATAATCGTATTCTTACACAGCTCAACATCCTCAAAAACCGGATAATCCGTCCGCCCGTTTGGAAGGTATACGCCCATATAAATCACGGCCATTTGCCAAGCGTTCAAATCACAATGCCGGATTACGTTATTCTGAATCAGCAAATCTGTCACGCCCTGCCCCTCGCTCCAGCGGCTTTCGCAGCCGGTTTCAATCTGTATGGCAGCGCCCTGGATATTTTCAAACAAATTTCCTTCCACAAGGCCGTGGCTTCCCTGAAGCAAAGCGCCTCTGGCACGGTTATTGGTAAACCGGCAATTCCGTATCACATAGTTATCAGTATGAAAGGTTGTGTGGAAGATAACGCTTTCCGCAGGCAGGTATTTCGGTAACGGCTCGGAAAGCTTTAACAAGCAGGCTTTGCCGTCCGGCTGATAGCGCGCTTCCATCACCTCCGCCCGGTATCCAAGCGGCGATAAATCCGGGTTGCGCAGCTCAATCCTGCTGCCCCGCTCCAGCAGCATGTTCGCCCTGCTTGCCCGCAGCGCAAGCAGCGTGTAATCATCCATTCTGCGCACGCCCATGCAGGAATTGTCGTGTAAATTGATACAGTCATCCCCCGCCGCGGAAAAATCGCAGTCCTCAATCAAAATGTTCCCCTGCGAGTTGCCAACATGCAGGCAATCCACCGAAACAGAAATGCTGCGCGCCGTTCCTGGCCTGGGCAGAATCCGGCAATCGTCAAAATGCAAATGGCTCACATATCCGTTGCTAAGAAAGCCATGGCCCGGGCAGCCATACAGCGTGATTCTTTCAAAGGTAATATGGCTGCTGGCGCTGGTTCTAACCGCTACGCCGTCGTATTCAAAATGCCGGAAGTTATAGCATTGCCCTGGCTTAAAGTGTTCGGCCGCCCACCGGGGATCCTGCGTATAAAAGCGCAGCGCGTTTGCTTCCAGCCGCTCCGCCCCCGGCTTAAGGATCTGGCTCAGCTCCCTAACAAGGCGGCGCATTTTTTCATCCTCCGCAGGGTCGCCCGTTAAATGGATATGGCCATTTTGATAGGGCCTGAACTCAAATCCGCCTGGAAACCCCGGCGTATAACGCCACGGATCAAACGGGCCCACAATCCGTATTTCAAAAGGCAGCGGAACCTTTTGGCAGGCGGGAAAAACGATGTCGATAAAGCTGCCGTCCTCCGCTACGGAAGCAATCCGGCCCACAGTGGCCAGCGGGGCATCCTCCCATGCCCAATCCATCGTCAGGTTTTTCATATACACACGGCGGCAGTTGCGAATATCCCAATATGCAACTGGGGTATGGAAGATCAGCTCGCTGCCGTTGCCCTCTAGAATACCTCCAGTATATATCATGGGTATATCATAGGGCATAATGAACGCGAAGAACAGAAACAAGGAGTATTATAATATAAGCCTCCAACCGAAAGGCTAGAGGCTTTTATCAATTATTGTGCTGTGACATTGCTATCCTTTGGGAAATAAATGTTCTCTTTGAACAAACGTCCTATTGCATGCTGACATTCCTGTACACTTAATCCTATATGCTTGAGTTCAATAGCATATAAGAGTTCTTCCATTATGTGAATATCACTCAAATGAATAGCTTCAAGCGAAAAATCGAGCTTGCAATGAGCCACACCGTTTCTGATTACTCCTATACGATCAGCTAGATCAACTACAGTTTCATTGAATTCACCTTTATATCTGCGAGTAATAAACGGCCGCATAATCTCTGCACAATCTTTACAAGCAAATGCGACATTTGAGGCATAGCTTGAATCCCGATTATCCACGAAATCTTTTAGAGTCTTTACGTATTTCCTACGCTTTCCAGTACAAGCTTTTTCGAACCCATCAATTAAGCGAACAACCTCGTCTTTGGTTGACACATAGAGTTCAGAACGATCTGTGTCCTTGCCATAAACGCTTCCATAGAGTCGTTCGAATGCAGCCAATACCATTATTACACGGCTAATCGGATATGACCGGCGGTCATCATAACTTTCGCACACATGCTGGAAAGATAACACACCGCTCTGAATATCCAACAATACTGATGTAACCCTTTCTCTGAGATCCTCATATAGGATAAGATGCCGACTTGCATCGCGATTAGTTTCTAATTTCCTTGTTTGAGGGAATACAAGCAAACCTCTATAGTCGCGTTTCCCGTTCTCATTTAGAACGAATAGGTCGACTTTTTTGAATGCCACATTTCCCCGATATGTTATGAACATGAAGAAACGCATTAGATACTGGAATGTCTGTATTATCGTAGCTAAGGTTACTGGCTCGCTAAACGTTGTTATAAGCTTACTGTTAGCGAATATCGGTTGTTCATGGCTCCCCAGGGCTGAAGAAGCAATCGCATCTACCTCAATTGAAGCGGAAAGTGATTCGGTAACGGTTAGCTGTCCACATGATCTTGCAGGTGTGTCTGTCGTCGTAACAGTGAACTTGCTATTACTGCTATCGGGATCAAATTCGTGTGTTTGCTCAAGAACCGCACTTGGCGAGTAAAACGAATTAACTACGTCACCGGTTAGTGAGAAGCCTTGAATACATTCGTCATCGACACCATTGCTACAGATAAAATACCAATGCACATAATAACTAAGAAAACCCGAATAAATAGATGGATCATCTTGAATTGAGAATATTACTCTATATCCAGCAGATGATACGCCCTCAAGCCGCCCCTCTGGAATCCACTCATGCACCGTATAGTCAAATTTGTGTTTGCCAAAGGCAAACGAAGGACGTGAGTATTTTTTCCACAGCTCTTTTGATGGGTAAAGGTTTATTCTGAATTCATGTGCATCAAACTCAAATGCCATCTCTGTATTATCATATTCAACGAAACCGACTAGTCTATCAGGAATCTTCATAGCTACCTCCATATGAAGCCCTAAAAGGCTTTGCTACATAATGCAACAATATTATATCAACTTTAACCCAAATAAACAAGAAGTGGTCTATTAGCAACGTCAGTAGTTTCGTTTTCTTCTGTGTACCAGTGTGTGATAGTGTGTTCTTGTGTGTAACCGTATCTGTCGTGGGGTAGAATGAAAATAGCGTTTTTGAGGTTCTGATCGGAAAATAGGCAGAAAACCTCATCGCCAGGTGAGCGAATTACCCCAACACCGGAATAGCAAAAGGCTCAGAAACCTTGTAATCACAGGGCTTCTGAGCCTTTGAAGTATAAAAAAATTCATCACCCAGTTTGTATCAAAAACTAGGTGATGATGTGGCACTGTACCTGTATTTTGATACCACGCCAGCTTTTGAAACTCGGTGTCTGAGTATCGTTATTTTACAGGAGTATCGTTAAAAGGTCAAGTATCGTTATCTCATAGGGGTATCGTTAATTCACTGAATCATCCGAACCACCTTGCATACATCCTTGTCAGAAGTTTATCACTCAATATCACTTTTGAGTCAGGAAGAACCGAATCAACGCCGCAGTAAGGACAGAGTGCAGTTCGAGCTTTACGATCGTCTACCCATTCAGTGATAGAGTCACTATCAAAGACCTTCTGACAATAGAAGCAGCCGCACTTCTGGCTGGATAGTATTGCTTGCTCATTCTCAAATGACAGAGCATGGATTTGATCTACATCAGCCATCAATTTGTCTCCTCTCGATATTCAGACGTGATATCCGATATTCTCAGGCAACTCGCCGTTTTCTTGATAGTCTCTAAAGATGCGGAATAGCAGATGCAGGGCAATAAAACCATAGCCACCCGGGAGAATATGCCAACAAAATCGACTGTTCTCAATGCAAATGAGCCCTGCCTTGAAGCAAGCATCATAATCAACATCACGAGGTATACGTTTGACAATCAATTGCTTACGGCCACTTGGCCACTTTTTTATTTTCTCATGTATCTCAGGCTCTACAAGCGCAGATTTGCTGATGGTAATCACGCCATCATAAATGCGGTCTGGATTCCGATACTGCTCTTCGTTCAGATTGTAAGGTGCATATTCGTACAAAACATAGTGATCGTCCTGCATTCTCATTCGGGCGCTGCCGCCAATGCCTCTGCTCATGATCACACCTCAATCCCAGTTGAAGCAGTCAGTGATCTTCAACTTATTCCCGCAATCCGGACATTTTAATTTTTCATTCTGTTTCATCGGACGAAGTTGTTTCCTGCACTTTTTGCACATGTACTTCTTGCTTCTGACAATGGTATACTTGCTACCGATTTCAAAAGTCATGACATAGGGCGGTTTATCTGGATAATCAACAGCTACTGAAAAACGGCTGTCGCGCGATAGCGGCTCCCCAATTGGCACACAAAGATCTATTGTACTACCAAATTTCCATGCTCCGCAGTGATCACAGACGTATACGGCACGTTCCTGATGAACAGCTGCATGCTCGTTGGCATTAGCTTCTTCCATGAAACGCTTTCCGTACTTTCCGGCTTTCATATCATCCAAGATCGCTTCGCATAGCCGCGGATAAAGAAAACCTATGCCAAGAGATACTGGTCGTGAGTACTGGCACTTTCGGCAAACAAGCGTGTATCCGTATCCCATTCTCCACACCTTTTCTCTAGTTTATTTACGCTGCTCATGCAACAGCTTCCCGTTCATATCAATCTCGTAGTAATTATCCTCAAAGTCATAAAGCTGAATCGTGGTATCAGTTAATGTGAAGGCGGTTTTACCTGTTACAGAGACGAATATGTCGCGCCCTGAAAAATCCCAAAGCAGATCAAAATTCGGATCCAGCATTAGAATGTCTAGTTCGCCATGAACCACGTACCCATGTGTAGTTTCATAAAGCCCAAAGGTACAGCCAATAATATCTAACTGCTTATACTCTCGAATAATGCAGTCTTTCATGCTAATCCTGAATAGTTGCTCATTAAGCATCAGGATAAGATGATCACCTTTCAGAAATGCTGAGTTATCAAGGTCGGTCATGTAACTGCAAAGAATGCTGATTGAATGAGTAACTCCTTGCATAGAGGAACAAACACGAACAACCTTCGCCAATTCACCGGGGGTATACTTCCCGGGATTGACGGTTTCTCCAGTTAATGAGGATTCCTCTATTACCGCATGGCAAATCTGATTGTCGAGTACAAGCTTGGTTGACATTCATTGTCCTCCGTTATGAACCTTGATCCCATAGGTGCTTGCCAGTAGCGATGTTGTCAATTGAGAGCCAGCAATCAGATGTTACTGGCTTTTCCGAAACGTACCATGTCAGATGGCTTTCTTCTGCATGTGCAGATTCGATGAGACAACGGCGCGACTCCTCAGGTATACCCAAATTGTCGCACCAATCAATCCAACGTATGAAGTGTGGCTGCGTTTTTATTGTAAAACGGTACCGCGTTTTGTCGAACTCAGTTGGGATACAATCATCAAACTTGAGCCCGTGATTATCGGCGTTGTCTGCACTCGTCATCCATACCACCGGATGGCCATCGCCTTGACGAACAAATGAATTGTTGTCTGTCAAATTCAGCATGCCAGAACGGACGATAGAACCAAGATGGAATTCGCAAGTGTAATGATATAGCACATGGGGCTGATCATCCATAATTCCATCATCCTTTCTCTATTGAGGCATCATTTATTGTTACTAATAGCATCAATCAAACCCATTAACAAACGGATGTTTTCAATGCCAGTAAAAGATAGATCTGTGCAGCTACGCATAAATGAGAGTCGACCTTCAGAAGAGGAAACATAGTAACTCTCATCATCCAGTGTGAACCCTGGCTTGTCTGGAATAGACAGCCCCGCTACTTCTCGTAACGCTTGACGGATAGCCTCTTCATCAAAAGTATCAAGATAGCGGGCACCACAGACAATATGCCCTTCTGATCCGCCATGCAGATTAGCAGCTTTTGTGGCTTCAAAAGATTCTTTGGTTATCTTCCAACCTAGTTGGAAGACTATTGCTTTGGCGTAGATTGCGTATAATCTTCCTGCCGAAACATACAGACGAGCGAATATGGTATTCTGGTTATTATGTGCCGGGCGATGATATACCTCGCACAAAAAAGCGCCTCTTGATAGTGCGCTGGCAAATCCGGCCTCTATCAAAGCTCGATGAGCAATATCAATCTCGCGTATAATAGTCTCAATGCTTGTAGGCATGCAGAACCATTCCCTTCAGTACTTCGCTGAGATTAACTTGCGAATCAATAAACACTGCATCTATCTCATAATCAGATGCCACCCGGATTTTTTGTTGGTGATAAGAGTAATACCTGATTAACGATCCATCGACATCTTCCAGTAACTCGCCTGCAGGATAAATGCCTTGTTGCTCAAGTGTGTGACAAGCCTTCATGAAAACGACTGGGTCGGCTGACATAGCAAGGGTATATCCGTATATGCGCCAGTCAGTATACATGCATTCGTCTGAACAAAGAAAATGTCCTGTGACAGCATGGCGAAAATGAGTATGATTTGCGCAGACTACGCATTCTCCGTGCGTCTCGTCAAGAATAAGGCCCAAAACACCTAGATGGTCGTCGTATGCCTTTGAGAGCTGTTCTGGAGACAATGAAATTTTGAACCGTTCTACTGCTTTTTTGTGGCTTCTGATCCATTGATTACGTTCCAAGTATTCTTCGTACTTATCGTGCCAATGGAGAGTAGGATGCAGTTCGTGACACTTCGGGCAGTAGATGCCATCGATTTCAACATCGATTTCGCCATACTCTTTCATATCCAACGTCTTTATTCTCCTTCGTTAGATGGCCGTTGATAGAATGCAAGGTACTCGCCGATTGTATCCGGATCACCTTCCAACAATAGGTCACTGACCTTTATACATTCCGGATATTGGTCCTGGTGATAGCGTATCATTGCGCAGCCAACAAACTTAAAGGTGTGCTCATTTTCATCGATGAGTATATCTCCGATTTTGATGCTGAAGTTGCTGTCAACATGAGCTAGCATGGAATAGTTTCTTCCCTCAATGTGAAACTCGGTTAATTCCATAATTTTATAGTAGGTGCGCTTATCGATGGTAACGATATGCTCAGGGTCATCAAGATACTTTCGGATACGATCCTTGAACTCATCGCCCTTATCATTATGATAAGGCGATCTAAGTTCACGAATGGTAATCTGAGGATTCTTCTTTTTCTTCATGCGAGGCACCTTCTATTCCTGCGTATCCGAAAAGACGCAACCGAATTGAGCCATCATGGCATCGTAGGCTTCAGTGGTCATGCCACCTTTGCCGTTGGCATAAATCGTCCGATATGCCATCCCAGTAGGATCCTCAAGTATCTCCCATAAATGAGCATCGGTCGGATACAGGTATGCAGTGAACTCCTCATCATCGACGACACCACAATATACCGGATTGGATTTGCGTGTAGGCCAATAGTAGTTCTTGCCGTGTGTAAGACCGAGTCCTCCATCATCAGAGGGGCCAATATACTTAACTACCGACCATTCTTCTTTTTGATTCATATCAAGGACACGTTGTTTGAGTCGCTTTAGTGCATCAACAGTGTCAGGATAGGCTGTATACGCATCAATCAACTCGTCTAAGTGTCCATAATAGTCATCATAGCTGTCATAGTTGTATGGCAACAGTCCGCGCTGAGGAGAAATGAGGGATTCGACTTCATTGATTAGCTTACCCGGGTAGTCAAACACCTCACCGCCGCTATTTCTACACAACGGCAATAGATTATACTTTTCGTGTTTTTCTGGAATGTAGGGCAAGAGAATCACCTCATCACACCAAGCATCGATATGGTTTTTCTATATAGATCTTCATCATCATAGATAAGAAAATAATCGTGCGGAACGAAAGTTCTGGCAGATATCATTCTGTTTAGAGACTCTGAAAAAACCTCTATGGAATCATATCCTGTCGTACGAGCTACTGTTTCATATGTAGAATTCGGAAAAATCAAGCTGTCCGCAAGATCAAACTCTAGATGCCATTCGGGTTCATAAACACCAAAGAAATGAAAGTCTTTGCAACCAGAAAGGATAAAATCCATGGCTGTCTTTTCGATGAATTCCTTGTCATTTGTTTGGTTGACAATAAAGAAGCATGTGAAGTCTCGTGTAAGCTTTAAGTCAATCTTACCATAGATCAAATCAGCCCCTGTCAAGTTCAGGGTAATTTTCTCACATCTGGGCATTAGCAGTCACCTACTCCGTGTTCTCTCTAGCACATGCGCAATGAACTCTTCAGGAAGTCGAACATTATATTTTTCTACATGATATATGAGTGAACTGCTCCAAAGGTATACACCATCATGCATGGTGACACGTGGACGAAGCACTCGTTCGCCGGTAATCACATCTTTTATGAAGCTTGGAGAAGCCATACATCCATGTCCGGCTTTCATATATTCAACGATGGAGTCTTTGTGATCAAAGGGCTCCGGTGAAATGAATTCCTTTATGCTCGGAAACCCAAAGCCCGGACCAAACTCATCAAACTGGCCGAGAATAATCACTTTTTCACCTCCGAGAATGAATCAAAAAGCCCTTATATATAAAGTATAGTGACTGAAGAAAATCCTGTCAAGGACAACAAAAAAGCCATATTTGGACCTTGTATAAGCCGAAAATGTATGCTAACATACGCACCATCTCTCGAAGGAGGTAGTACGCATGGCGAAGAAGCAGTCAACTCAGCGGTCGAAGCGTGATGTTATCAAGGTAGAGGGAAAGAAACCTGATATAAGGTCTGCTTCTGAACGAATAGCAATTATGGCCCGGGTCGAACGTTACCTTCTTGGAACTGTATATTTGAAGCGAATGATGCATCTGGGATTTTTGACCAAGTCAGAGTACAGAAAGCTGTCCTCGGAGTACGCTGATCGCAGAGGACTGTCCCCAAATAGCATGTTCCGGGGATTCCTCGAAAGCTAAATGAAAAAGCGGCAGATGGTTTGAGGCCATCCGCCGCTTTGCTTTTTGATTATCGGTCTTTCGGTGGAACATACGGTTCCCGGCCATCTTCCAAGCGCCAGAACCTGTCTCGAATGTAGCATTCATGGCTGCAATACCTTCGCTTTTTCCTGGCGTAATCCAGAATTGGTTTCCCACAGCATGCGCAAGCGATTTCCTCACAGTTTCCAAGAGGACGAGGGATCAGTTTCCTATTTGTCTTCCACCATTTGTTTTTGCATGCGTCTGAGCAGAATACTCGTTTTCTTCCTGTTTCCGGTTGGAGCAATCTCTTTCCGCATTGCGGACATATTACACCCTTGGCACTTGTATAAGCTTCTTTTGCGTTTCCGGCAAGATCGTGTTTTTTACAATAGTATCTCACGGTATCTCGGGGTAGGTTCAGGTCGACAGCTATCTGTCTGTATCCAAAGCCTTGTTTCCTGAGAAATTCAATTTGCATTGCCTGCTCCGGTAGTACTTTAGCCATTGGTATTCTCCTTCTCCTTATTTTCAGGCTCAACCCGAATGCTTTGACCATTGTAGAAGCGGAATTCCATGCTGCCGTCCGGGAAGATTGTGGCGCTATCCAGCGTAGTGACCCAAATGCGCTCATCCCACATTTCAACCGGTTCCTCACGATCAATCTCTTTCAAAAAGAGTGCGATTCGACTCTGACGGTTCAATTGATTAGCTTTCTGCTGATGTAGGTCGTTGAGGGTAGCTTCTACAGCATCGTAACGCTCACGCAGTCGTTCAAACTTCGCATCGAAGACATCCTGCATGTTGCTCCTGGAAGCATTATTTTGTATTTCTGCCCGAACCAAGGTATTGATTTCATCACGTTCCTCTTCCTTGGCAGCAATCTGTGCATCGATAACGGAGAAGTCTGTGATAGAAGCAAGTAATTTCCTTACATCGTCTAGAACCTTATCACGACAGTTCTCGAGCTGGAAGTAGGCTTTCATAAACATCCGTTTGATCTGCTCTTCGTCAATAGCAGGAGTCGAACACTTTGGTTTTCCCTTGCGAAACTTAGCGTTGCAGCGCCAGACTAGCCTCCTGTACTTGTCGTTGGAATGCCATACCTTCTGACCGTAAAAACATCCGCATTCGGAGCAAATGATTCTACTGGAGAAGATGCTGGTCGTGCTTATGGTACGACCGTATTTCTTTCTCCGTTCCAGTTCAGCCTGAACAAGATCGAACTCCTCCGGACTGATGATGGCTTCGTGGTTGCCTTCTACGTAATACTGTGGAATTTCTCCGGTGTTGGTTTTCATTTTCTTGGACAGATAGTCGATCGTAAAGGTTTTCTGCAGCAAGGCGTCGCCTTTGTATTTTTCGTTCGTGAGGATGCTCTTTACGGTTGACGACTGCCATTCGGTTTTACCTCCGGGAGTAGGGATTCCTTGTTCGGTCAGGTGCTTGGCGATCAGCACCGTTGATTTGCCGCCCATAAACATCTGGTAGATGAGAACCACAATTTTTGCTTCTTCGGGATTGATGACAAGATTACCATCAGGGCCTTTGTCATAACCAAGGAACATGCTGTAGGGAACGGAAACCCTGCCGTCTGCAAAACGCTTGCGTACACTCCATGTGACGTTCTCAGAAATGGAACGGCTTTCTTCCTGTGCCAGGGAGCTCATGATCGTCAGGAGTAATTCGCCTTTGCTGTCAAAGGTCCAGATGGATTCCTTTTCGAAGTAAACCTCGACGCCTTTTTCCTTCAGCTTGCGGATCGTGGTCAGGGAGTCAACCGTGTTGCGGGCAAAGCGCGATACTGACTTGGTGACAATCAGTTCGATCTTACCGTCGAGGGCATCGGCGATCATCTGATTAAAACCATCGCGGTGCTTTGTGTTCAGACCGGAAATTCCTTCGTCAGTATAGACGCCAACGAACTCCCAACGTGGATTGGATTTAATGTAGTTGGTGTAGTACTCCACCTGTGCCTCGTAGCTGGTGACCTGCTCATCGCTGTCGGTGGAAACGCGGGCATAACCGGCAACCTTTCTCTTGGAGACCGAAGAAATCGGTGCGGCAGAGAAAATGTTTCTGGTTTGCGGGATGACCGTTATCTTTGGCATGTTTTCCTCCTTTTGCTGTTCTCACGGGCTTGGGCCTTCATCTCCGGTGTCCAGCTTTCTGCACGGCTGCGGTCCTTCCATGTGGCTTCACGAACCGTTCCATCCTTGAAAGCAAAGACCAGTCGATTCCCTTCGTAAGGGTAAATGCTGTCCACCACTTCACAGAAGGCAGCTGGATCATACTCTGGCATGCCGAGAAGCTCGGCAATAAGGCATCGAAGCGTGGTATCCGGTATCTTTTTGCCGTGGCATTTGGCCTTGCCTTCTGCCATGTATGTCGAACAGTTCCAGCCTGTGCTGCCGTTGGATGTAACATGCCGATACGCTTTTTTACATTTAGGGCAGATGATGCGGCCGGTAAACTCGCATTGTTCAGGAGGCTTCTTACCGGCCCGCTGGGCTTTGTTCCTGGCCAGAATAACCTGTACAGCATCAAAAGTATCTTGATCGACAATAGGCGGATGCGATCCTTCTACGAAAATACGTGGTAGCTCACCATTGTTCCGGACAACCTTCTTGTCAATGTGATTGTTCACGAAGGTCTTTTGAAGCAGGGCGTTTCCTGCGTATTTCTCATTTCCTAGAACCTGGTAGAGGTAAGCTGTACTCCATTTTCCTCCGAGCAGGCCGCGAATGCCTCGTTCGTTGAGGTCACGGCAAATGCTGCGAAAGGATTCACCGTCGCGGGCTCTGTTGAATACCTCGCGGATGATTGCAGCTTCCGCTTCATCAATCTCCACACTGTCTTTGGTGATGTTGTAGCCATACATGAACCGCCAGTTCATGACCTCGCCACGTTCGAACCCCTTCCTGATGCGCCATTTCGTGTTCTCGCTTGCTGAGAAGCTCTCTGCCTGGGCGTAGGATGAAAGAATAGTAAGCAGGACCTCACCTTCAGCCTGAAGACTGTGGATCTTGTTTTCCTCAAAGAACACATCGATACCGAGCAGCTTCAGCTCGCGAACAGTTTTCAGCAGTGTGACCGTGTTGCGGGCGAACCGGCTGATACTCTTGGTGATGATCATATCGATCTTTCCATCCCTGCAATCGTCCAGAAGCCGCTGGAATTCCGGTCGGTCTTCCTTGGTGCCCGTAATGCCTTCATCTGCGTAGACACCTGCATATTCCCAGGCAGTGTTGCTCTGGATCATGCGGCTGTATTTGCTGACCTGTTCGGCCAGCGAATGCAGCATGGTATCCTTATCGCTGGAAACCCTGGCATAGGCTGCAACCCTAAGCCTTGTCGGCAAGGTTGGTTCTGCTTGGATAGTGCGAATGGATTTCTGCACTGTAACACCTCCTTTGTAGTGTGACATGTTTGCTCTACAATGCAAATAAGTCAAGTTATTTCTCGGAAGATGCTACGTGCGGAGAATCCATGCTTTTTCGCGGTCTTTTCCTCAATCATCAGGTATTCCTTATGGCTGATCAGACCTGCTTCCAGCATTCGTCTGGCCAGAGTCACCGTTTCCCGATAAGCCTTCAATCGCATAAACAGTTCTCCGCTCATCTGGAGATCA
>ERZ857882.3312-NODE-3312-length-15324-cov-3.098369_pt1 | contig 15324 bp, 13 predicted proteins | sample MGYA00519697_ERZ857882 | MGnify/ENA primary metagenome ERZ857882 (study PRJEB31778, sample SAMEA3449373) | human gut metagenome | biome: human gut; feature: human-associated habitat; material: faeces | place: United Kingdom | collected 2010/2012 ...
TTGGTAAAAAGGAATCAGTGATACAGTGACAGAGGAAATGGGAAATACTTATATGATAAGGTTCTGTTTTTTCTTTGATATAGTTCATACGATTTCCGAATTTTGTGTGGTTGCCCTGGCTACAATAAGCCATGCGTTGTGATTTACTTTCATTTTAGTATATTTGAACCATTAAACAACACAATTGCTATTATCAATTCATAATCAATGATTTATAATTCAAATTAAAAATAAAAAACAGACGTTGTTTCAAAGCAAGAATCCTGCATTGAGTAGGATTCTTGCTTTTTAAAACAGTTCCAACTGCTGCCCCGGAGTATTTACTTCCATTGTTTTTCAGGAATAACCCCGACTTTTTTCAAAAGCTCGATTAACACGTCACGCCGTAATTTGTATCGTTGCAAATTACGGCGCATACTTCTTTTAAGGGTTCTATCGGCATTGGTTGTAATACTCTTCCCTTTTTCAAAATTTTGCATTTTGTAATTTCCAGATTGACATCCACAACCTCCAGGATGAAATTTTATTTTGCCCGTCCTTGCAATTTGCCGCTTCAACTCTTTATGTATTACAAAATTCACTAACTTTGTGGCTTTAAATAGAAAACGATAAAATAAACGATAGACGATCATGGAGTACAATTTCAGAGAAATTGAGAAAAAGTGGCACGAATACTGGATTGCCAATAAGGTTTATAAAGTCGAAAAAAATGCCGACAAACCAAAGTATTACGTTTTGGACATGTTCCCTTATCCGTCAGGAGCAGGACTACATGTAGGCCACCCACTCGGTTATATCGCTTCTGATATTCCCGTTACAAACGCCTGCAAGGCTTCAACGTTTTGCATCCGATGGGCTACGATGCCTACGGACTGCCGGCAGAACAATATGCTATCCAAACCGGACAGCATCCTGAAGTGACGACAAAGAAAAACATCGCCCGTTATCGGGAACAGATGGACAAAATAGGTTTCAGTTACGACTGGAACCGCGAGATCCGTACTTGCGATCCCGAATATTATAAATGGACGCAATGGGCATTCATCCAGATGTTCAACAGCTATTACTGCAACGATAAAAAGCAGGCACGTCCCATCAGCGAACTGGTTGCCGCTTTCGAACAGTCCGGAACGGAAGGTTTGAATGTAGCTTGCAGCGAAGAATTGCATTTCACTGCCGGTGAATGGAAAGCCAAAAACGATAAAGAAAAACAGGAAATCCTGTTGAACTACCGGATCGCTTATCGAGGCGAAACGATGGTAAACTGGTGTGCCGCATTGGGTACGGTACTGGCCAACGACGAAGTGGTGAACGGCGTTTCCGAACGTGGTGGCTATCCGGTGGAACAAAAGATCATGCGTCAGTGGTGCCTGCGCGTATCCGCCTATGCACAACGGCTTCTGGATGGACTGGAGACGATCGACTGGACAGACTCGCTGAAAGAAACACAGCGTAACTGGATCGGCCGCAGCGAAGGTGCCGAAATCCAATTCAAAGTAAAAGACAGCGACCTCGAATTTACCATCTTTACAACCCGTGCCGACACCATGTTCGGTGTCACTTTTATGGTCTTGGCTCCCGAAAGCGAACTGGTCGCACAATTGACGACTCCGGAGCAAAAACAAGAAGTCGACGCTTATCTGGACCGTACTAAAAAACGTACGGAGCGTGAACGTATCGCTGATCGTTCCGTTACCGGTGTATTCAGCGGTTCATACGCAATCAATCCGTTCACGGGTGACGCCGTCCCCGTCTGGATCAGCGACTATGTACTGGCCGGTTACGGAACCGGTGCCATCATGGCTGTTCCGGCACACGACAGCCGTGACTATGCATTCGCCAAACATTTCAACTTGCCGATTGTCCCGCTGATCGAAGGTTGCGACGTAAGCGAAGAAAGTTTCGATGCAAAAGAAGGAATCGTCTGCAACTCACCGAAACCGGACGTAACGCCTCATTGCGACCTGTCGTTGAACGGCCTGACCGTAAAAGAAGCAATCGCCGCCACCAAGAAATACGTGGCAGAACATAAGTTAGGACGTGTAAAGGTGAACTACCGTCTGCGCGACGCTATCTTCAGCCGCCAGCGTTACTGGGGCGAACCGTTCCCTGTCTATTACGATGCAGACGGTATGCCTCAGATGTTGCCGGTAGACAAATTACCGTTGGAATTGCCGGAAGTAGATAAATTCCTGCCGACCGAAACAGGTGAACCGCCTCTGGGACACGCCGTAAAATGGGCATGGAACACCGTAAAACAGGAAGTCACGGAAGTTTCCAAAATAGACAACAAGACTATCTTCCCACTGGAACTTTGCACGATGCCGGGATTCGCCGGTTCATCCGCCTATTACCTGCGTTACATGGACCCGCGCAACGACCAAGCTTTAGTAGCTAAAGACGTAGATGAATACTGGCGCAACGTAGACCTGTATATCGGTGGTACCGAACATGCTACCGGACACCTGATCTACAGCCGTTTTTGGAATAAATTCCTGTTTGACTTAGGTATCGTTTGTGAAGAGGAACCGTTCAAGAAACTGATCAACCAAGGTATGATTCAAGGACGTTCCAACTTCGTATACCGTATCAACGGCACGAACAAATTCGTATCCCTGAACCTGAAAGACCAGTACGAAGTTACTCCTATCCATGTAGACGTAAATATCGTATCAAACGATATACTGGATATCGAAGCCTTCAAAAACTGGCGTCCGGAATATAACGACGCGGAATTCGTATTGGAAGATGGAAAATACATCTGCGGATGGGCTGTTGAAAAGATGTCGAAATCCATGTTCAATGTGGTCAATCCGGATATGATTGTCGAGAAATATGGTGCTGACACACTTCGTCTGTATGAAATGTTCTTAGGCCCGTTGGAACAATCCAAACCATGGGATACGAACGGTATCGACGGTGTACACCGCTTTCTGAAAAAGCTCTGGGGATTGTTCTTCGGCAATACGGACACCTTGCAGATTACGGATGCGGAACCGACAGCCGACGAACTGAAATCACTGCATAAACTGATCAAGAAAGTGACATACGACATCGAACATTTCTCGTACAACACTTCCATCAGTGCCTTTATGATCTGTGTAAACGAATTGAGCAGCCTGAAATGCAACAAACGGGCGATCCTGGAACAGTTAATCGTTCTGCTTGCTCCGTTCGCTCCTCATACCGCTGAAGAATTATGGCATACCTGCGGTCACAATACTACCGTATGCGATGCCGAATGGCCTGTCTACAACGAAGAATACTTGAAAGAAAACTCGCTTACTTACGCTATCTCCTTCAACGGCAAAGCTCGTTTCAGCATGGAATTTCCAGCCGATATGCCTCGCGAAGAGATTGAGAAAGCCGCTCTTGCCCATGAAAATTCGGCTAAGTGGATGGAAGGCAAGACTCCGAAAAAGATTATCGTTGTTCCAGGAAAGATTGTAAACATCGTAATCTAAATTTATTTATATGAAGCTTACAAACAACAAAGTCTATTTTGCTGTACAAGATTACCTGATGATCCTGTTGGGTACTCTCTTGTACGGCTTCGGCTTCAACGCTTTCATTCTGTCGAATGAAATCATCACCGGTGGAGTCAGTGGTATTTGTGCCTTAATCTTTTTTGCCAGTAACGAGATTATTCCCGTTTCTGTGTCTTACTTCGTTATCAACGTTGTTCTATTATTGGCTGCTTTAAAAATTCTAGGACTTAAATTTCTGATAAAAACAATTTTCGGAGTTTTTTCCCTGTCAGCCTCCTTGTCATTCTTCGAATGGCTTCTGAAAGGACAGCCACTTCTACATGACCAACCGTTCATGTCCATTATTATTGGTGCATTCCTTTGCGGGGCAGGTCTCGGACTTGTCTTTTCGGCAAACGGTAGTACCGGAGGAACGGATATCGTGGGAGCTATTGTAAACAAATACAAAAATATCTCCATCGGGCGTGCATTGTTGTTTTGTGACTTCATTATCATCGGTTCCTCATTTTTTCTTTTCCATGATGTTGAAAAGATCGTGTTCGGTTTTGTCGAAATGTTCGTAAGCAACTATATCATAGATGCCGTACTGAACGGAAACCGTCAATCCGTCCAATTCCTGATCTTTTCTCAGAAATACGATGAAATAGCTGAGCGGATCATCCATGACCTGGATCGCGGTTGTACCATTCTCGACGGTGTAGGCGGATATTCCCGCAAACCGGTCAAGGTCGTTGTATTGCTGGCAAAAAAATCAGAATCCGTTTCCATTTTCCGTCTGGTAAAACAGATAGACCACCAGGCATTCATCTCGCAAAGTATTGTCCGGGGAGTTTACGGAGAAGGATTTGACCAGATAAAAACATAAAACAATCATCCAAACAATTTAAAGCACTTCCATACGTTATATACACATCGTATAGAAGTGCTTTTTTATTCATACTCAACAAACATGAAACTTGTATTCGCAACAAACAACCGACATAAGCTAGATGAAGTCCGGAAAATCACATCCGGATATACCGAAATAGTCAGCCTCTCAGAGATCAACTGCCATGAGGATATACCCGAAACAGCAGAAACATTAGAAGGCAACGCCTTGCAAAAAGCCCGTTACATAAAAGAACATTTCGGATATGACTGTTTTGCAGACGACACTGGCCTTGAAGTAGAAGCCCTACACAACGCTCCCGGAGTATATTCGGCACGTTATGCCGGTCCCGGACATGATTCGGAAGCCAATATGAAAAAACTTCTCCGGGAAATGGAAGGGATGGAAAACCGCAAAGCCCGTTTCCGTACCGTTATAGCACTTATTCTGGATGGAAAGGAATATCTGTTCGAAGGCATAGTAAACGGTCAGATAACAAAGGATAAACGCGGAACAAGCGGATTCGGATACGACCCTATCTTTATGCCGGACAATCATACGGAGACATTTGCCGAAATGGGTAATGATATAAAGAATACAATCAGCCATCGGGCTGAAGCTGTAAAAAAATTAAGTGCTTTTTTATCTACATTATCAGAATAAATTATGAAGAAGATACTATATACACTTATATTCTTCTGCTTACTCGTTACGAATGCAGTAGCTCAAAAGGCAATAGGCCAATGGAATACTTATTTATCTTATTACTCAACAACTTTGGTTGCTGAAGGTAATAATCATGTATTCGGTGTAGCCAACGGTTCGTTATACAGTTATAATAAAGAAGATAACAGTATATCCTATTACTCAAAACAAACAGGGTTAAGTGACAATGATATAAATAATGTAGCATTCAACCCGACTACAAATACACTACTAATTACATATAGCATCAGTGGAAATATTGACCTATTGAGTGATAAAGGTATCTACAACCTACCTTATTTAATGAATAATTCCAATATTCAGGATAAGACGATTAACAGTATATTCATATATAATGAATACGCTTATTTATCCACCAATTTTGGAATTATGCTAATCAATATAGATAAAAAAGACATTACAGATACCTATAAGCTGAATAAAAAAGTATATTCTGTCTGTATTAAAGATGAGTATATCTATGCTGCTACAGAGAGCGGAGTAATCAGAGCTAAATTAGATAGTAATTTATTAGATCATAATAACTGGTCTGCTTATTCTCTCAATACTTCTATATTTAATAGTAATAACATCAGAAAAATAGTTTTATTCCAAAATAATTTATGTTTCTTTGTTCAGAATAGTGGAGTTTATTACCAATCTAACGGACAGATAAACATAATCTCTCAAAACAATCAATTAAAAAATTTACTTGTCCGGAATGAAAAGCTAATTACTTATACTGGTTCCACTCTTTATATCTATTCAAATTTTACGACTAAAGATGCTATTAATGTAGAAAATATCAATGATGTTACATCCGGTAAAGATGCTAATACATTTTGGATAGCTACCGGAATAAATGGTATAAAAGGAATTAAAAAGAGCAACGAACAATATACTACTATCCTGGAAAATACAAATAATGAATTATATTCTCCCAAACGGAATTATAATTATTTTATGACCATAGAAAACAATCAATTATATATTGTAGGTGGAGGCCGTAATTCTGATCGATTAAATATTCCCGGAACATTAATGATTTACAATGGAAACGAATGGTTTAATCTCGACGAAAACGAAGTTAATAAAGAAGTCAACAAACAATTTCCAGAGAATAACTTCATATTTACAACAAAAGATTACACAGGGATAGCAGTCGACCCCAAAGATCCTACCCATTATTTTGTTTCCGCTTATGGAGAAGGTGTATTAGAGTTTAGAGAAAATAAATTCGTAAAACTATACAATCATACTAATAGTACTATATCTCCCGCATTAAATAAAACAACTGAACAACAATTCACCTACAACCGAATAGGAAGTTTAACCTTCGATAAAGAAGGTAATCTATGGATGACCAACTGTGAGATAGACGATGGAAGCATCAAAGTATTAAAAGCAGATGGTACTTGGATTTCTCTGATTCATGACAAATTGAATCATGCTTATCAGGCAGATAAAATATTAATTGCTTCAAATAATCGAAAATGGATTAACTCTCCATCTCCAATTGGTATTTTCGTTTTAGATGATAAAGGAACGATAGATGACGTCAGCGATGATGAATTTGATTCATTTACAATATTCAAGAATAATAACGAAAGTATAGAAGCTGCCGGTTTCTATTGTGTTACAGAAGATAAGAACGGACAAATCTGGATTGGGACAAACAGAGGTCCTGTCTATTGTCTTAATTCCAAAGCTGAAATAAGTAAACTACAATTCTCCCGTGTCATTCGTCCGTTAGAAGACGGAAATGGAGAAGGTTATGCATTTCTGGATGGTGAACAAGTCAATGCCATCGCCGTTGACGGAGGAAACCGTAAATGGATAGGAACACAAAGTTCCGGTGTATTTTTAGTCAGTGAAGACGGGATGGAAACCATTTCCAACTTTACAACAGCCAATTCTCCACTCCCATCCAACCAGGTCAATACTCTAGCTATCAACCAGCAGACAGGAGAAGTCTTCATCGGTACCGAAAAAGGACTGGTATCTTATATGGGAGATGCCACGGAAGGCAGTGAAGATTATTCGGATATATATGCTTATCCGAATCCCGTTCGGCCGGAACAGAATGACCGTGTAACCATCGTCGGACTGATGAATGATTCAAATGTAAAAATAACCGACCTGAAAGGCAATATCATTTATCAGGGTAAATCGGCCGGCGGAACATTTACATGGGATTGCAGAAGAAAAGGTGGTGGCCGTGTTGCTACCGGAATTTACCTGGTATTATCAGCAACACCGGAAGCTAAAGAAAGTGTCGTTACTAAAATAATGGTAGTAAAATAAAAAATCAGCCCTGTTATCATGATGAATAACAGGGCTGATTTTTTATTATAAACCTAACTTCTCAGATATCTCCAACATCTTCCGAATCGGTTTAATAGCTTTTTTCTGCACCTCTTCGTCTACGAATATTTCCGGCATCTCATACTTCAGGCAGTTATAGAGCTTCTCCATCGTATTCAAACGCATGAAATTACATTCGTTACAAGCACAGGTACTATCGTTTGGCGGAGCCGGGATAAACTCCTTTTCCGGACTCTTTTTCCGCATTTCGTGAATGACGCCGCTTTCCGTCGCTACAATGAACTGTTTCTTGTCCGACTTGATAGTGTGCTTCAAAAGTGCCGCAGTCGAACCTACGAAGTCGGAAACCTGTATAACGGGCTGTTTGCATTCCGGGTGGGTGATTACTTCTGCATCCGGATACTGTTTCTTCAAATCCAGTATCTTTTCCAGTGAAAATTGTTCATGTACATGGCAGGCACCATCCCACAGCAACATATTACGTCCGGTAATACTGTTGATATAATTACCCAGGTTACGGTCCGGGCCGAAAATCATCTTCGTTCCTTCCGGGAAACTTTCAACAATCTGACGGGCATTCGTGGAAGTTACCACCACATCTGTCACCGCTTTCACAGCAGCTGTTGTATTCACATAAGAAATAACCACATGATCCGGATGCTGTTTTACAAATTCAGCAAACTCCGGAGCCGGACAACTGTCTGCCAGCGAACAGCCTGCATTCAGGTCGGGAACCAGTACCTTCTTATCCGGACAAAGAATCTTCGCCGTTTCACCCATGAAATGAACACCGCAAAGAACAATGATATCCGCCGTTGTTTTAGCCGCCCACTGAGCCAGTGCCAGGCTGTCTCCTACATAATCTGCTATATCCTGTATATCTCCTGTCTGATAATAATGAGCGAGGATAACCGCATTTTTCTCTTTACGCAACTTATCGATGGCCTCCTTCAGATTTATATCTTTGGGAACCGGTGCGTCCATATATCCGATCGATTGATTTGTCAACATAGTATATCTATTATATTATTCCTGATTTCAATAGCCTATCAACAAGGTTATCACCAGTCTTTATTATTGATATTCTTACTATTAGTATAGTTATTAACTTCTTGTTGATAATCTGCAAAGGTAAAAACTTTATTCATTCCCGCCGAAAAACAAAAGCAAAACTTAGCTATCCGATGACAAAAAAGGTATAAATTATTTACCTTATTCTATAGGGGCGAGCAGAGAGTTTGTCACACCTCATTATCAAACGATTACCCTTAAAAACGATTACAACCAGGGGTAAAAACATACTACATTTGCCCTTGAGTTTGTCACCGTTAACATTTAAATACATTCAATAGAAGTAGCTTATTATCATCCCGATGATGTTGAAATGCCATCCCGGTGTTGATGCCGCCTCACCGAGACGACAATATTCAAAGCTAATAGCTTTTATCATTAAAGCCTATTGCTTTTACGCTTAAAGTCTATTACCTTTGACCTTAGTCATAGCTATCCGGATAATAATACGAAGGTTTTAATTCAATGTTATTGACCGGATCCGGGGGTATTCACAGTTAGTCCCTTCGGGACATTCGCTGTCACTATTCTTAATCCGATGACAGGAGTTAATGACATAAGGTTTCATCAACCATTAGTTATCCACAATCATATATTATATTCTTATTAATCTTTAATTTTAAAAATAAATATGATGAATATGATAGGCTGTTGAAATGGTTAATACATTTTTGTTACAATCTTTGGTTATTGACTTATTAAAGTCTGTGAACGGTTTATCAAAAGGATACCAACAGCATGGATGTCTATCTATAGATTGTAATTCTTATAGTTATAGACTTTATGAATATTTAGCTGTTTATTGTTGATAACCTTGATTGTGAAAAAATAGATCCTCCAGCAAGGCTGTCAATAGGTGTATAAGGGCTGTTGATAGCGCGTAATAAATAAGTGGCTTATTCATTTGCTAATTTGAGAAAGGGGGGTGTATGGACAAGTATTTGAATAAAGCAAGAAATATTTTTCATTTTATGTCCACTACTTATTAATAGCTTTTCAACGGCATATCCACGGATATTCGCTACTTTTGCGGTCAAAGATATTTGTTATGCGAAAATTAAAAGTAACCGAATTGAACCGCCTGACTCCCGAGGCTTTTAAGGAAAGTAAGAAGATACCTTTAATCGTTGTTTTAGACCATGTTAGAAGTCTAAACAACGTGGGTTCCGTGTTTCGTACCTCCGATGCTTTCCGGGTAGAGGCTATTTATCTTTGTGGTATTACGGCTTGCCCTCCGAACGCGGAGATCCATAAGACCGCTTTAGGAGCGGAAGAAACCGTAGATTGGGAATATTTCAAGGATACCCCGGAGGCTGTTGATAAACTGCGCCAAGAGGGGTATACGGTATGTGCCGTAGAGCAAGCGGAAGGTAGTGTCATGTTAGATAACTTGCAGTTAGACAAAACAAAGAAATACGCTATCGTCATGGGTAACGAGGTAAAAGGCGTTCAACAAAATGTGGTTGATAACTGTGATATATGTATTGAAATACCTCAATACGGTACAAAGCATTCCTTGAACGTATCGGTTACTACCGGTATCGTGATCTGGGATTTCTTCAAGCAACTATCAGATTAAACCATTCTCAACCAATACGACGACCCGTTCGGTCATGGCATCTTTACCTTTCGGGTCGTATTCCGATTTCAGACTGGCTCCGAACATTCCGGCGAAGAAATTCCAAAAGCCCGCACGGAAACTTCCTAGATAGGCTTTCAATAAATTGTAACTGGATTGATTACATTCCCTATCGATCAGTTTGATAAGTAGCTTACCTTGCGAGAAGGATAATTTTTTTAGTTCCGGTTTATATTGGGCGAACAACTCTTTCTCCATCCGTTTCAAGTGGGCTTGGCGGGCCTTGTCATTCGGTAAGGTTTCCATGTATTCGTAGGTCTCTATCAACGTATCATACACCATCTTGGCATAGGGCAAAGTACGCTTTACGTCTCGTACCAACTTATTGTACTTCGCTTGTTCACGCTTATTCTTAAACTTAACTTGAGGATATATGAAAACTTCCCGAAGGTTGACGACAGCCATTGTATCACCTTCATACAGTTGAGCTTTCTGATAACCTTCCGGAACAATATTTGTCTTTACCGCCTGCGCCATCCCTTTAAAGCTACAGAGAGCGAGTAGAGCCAAAATACAATATATCCCTTTTCGTATCATATACCGCGAAAATATAAATACTGCGTGACTCTCAGCATCATTTATCTGTTAATAACTTGCTAAATGAATATAAAACATTACATTTGTGCAATTGACAACAACTTAAGAATATATTAACTATGAAGAAAGAAGAAATTACCGCCCTATTCGGAAAATTCGAATCCATTTCATGTGAGGTAGAAGGCATAGAATGCTGGAGTGCCAGAGAGTTACAACCCCTATTAGGATATGCCAAATGGGATAACTTTATCAATAATGTAGTGGTGAAAGCCAAAGAAGCGTGCCGGAATGCGGGAGAAAATATAGAGGATCACTTTCCCGATGTCGGGAAAGTGATTATTGTGGGGCATGGTGCTGAGCAACAAATAAATGACATCTTATTAACACGCTACGCATGCTATTTAATCGCACAAAATGGTGATAGCCGTAAACCACAAGTCGCTTTCGCACAGACTTATTTTGCGGTACAAACCCGTAAGGCCGAGGTGATTGAACAACGTCTATTGGATTGTGAACGCTTAAAGGCCAGGGAAAAATTGAGTCAGACTGAAAAACAATTATCTGGAATCTTATACGAAAGAGGTATTGATAATAAAGGATTCGCGATTATTCGTTCTAAGGGAGATCAAGCTTTATTCAATTTAAGTACACAGATGTTGAAAAAGAGAATGAACGTCCCCACGAATAGACCTATCGCTGATTTTTTACCGACTATAAGTATAAAAGCTAAAGACCTAGCGACTGAAATGACAAACGTAAATGTGCAAGCGAAGGATCTATATGGACAATCTCCTATTGAAAAAGAACATATTGATAACAATACTGCTGTACGTGATATGTTATTGCAAAGGGGGATTAAGCCTGAACAACTTTCTCCTAATGAGGATATTAAAAAGGTACAGCGTAGGATAAATAAGGATAATAAGCAAAACTTGAAGAATAAATAGAAACCATACAAAATCTTAACTATGAAATATCTATTGCTATCCCTGTTTGCGGGGGTATTTTCATTGTATGTACATGGTGTTGATAACTTACGTTTACCGGATGTTCGTAGCGTGGGAATGGGAGGGAATGTGGCGACGCAATCTATTTTATTCAATCCGGCCCTTATTGTCGATAAAGATAAAAAATCCATTCATTTAGAATACTTTAATCGGTACATGTTGAAAGAACTGGGTACGATGTCCGGTAGTTTTTATTATCCGAATCAACTATTATCCGCAGGTGTTGATATCTCTGTTTTCGGGTTTGATAAGTACAGGGAGATGATGGTTCGTGTGCTGGGAGGAAAACGCTTGGGGGATCAATGGGCGTTAGGGCTTGGAGTTCACTATAGTTTCTTGCAAACTGATCTATTGGAAAATACAAGATCCAGACTGTCAACAGACATTGGAATCACTTTTTTTCCTATTGATAAGTTGTTAATAGGAATGTTAATAATGAATTTACCATCTGTTTCTATAGGAGATAAAAATATTGAAATAGAAGATTTTAATTATTATTTAATTCAAATAAGTTTTCAATGGGAGATTATAAACAGTCTGTTAATTATAGGAAGTGTAGGAACGGAAAATGAAAACCTAGTTGTTGGGAACTTGGGTCTTGAATACACCGCTTTCGATTCTTTTTTTATTCGTGCCGGAATACAGACCGCTCCTCTCCTGCCCTCTTTAGGAATTGGTTATAACTTTTCTTGCTTTACGATAGATGTAGCCTCTATTTATCATCCGATTTTAGGGATGAGTACCGGTCTTGGTTTATCATTCTCTTTTTAAATGATACTTAGCTATGAAACGATTGTTTATAATCTTGTCGATAATCCTGTTGATAAATAGTTATTACGCTAATTCTCAGATAGAATATTCTGTTGATAAGTGGATGGAGTATGTAGAGGAACTAGCCTTGGAAACCGAGGATACGGAGCGTATCGAAAGTTTGTATGCCGATTTATCTTATTTAACTGAGCATCCTTTTGATTTGAATGCCGTGACGGAAGAACAACTGAAGCGATTACCTTTTCTATCCGATCGCCAAATTGAACAGCTCCTCTCCTATCGGAAACGATACGGAAATATGGTTAGCATCTATGAGTTGAAGAATATAGAGGATATCGATTTTCAGACGATATCTCTTCTCCTTCCATTTGTTTATATAGGTGATAATCTTGTTGAAAAACGGTTGCTTACGGTTAAGAACCTGTTGAAATATGGTCATAATGAATTACAAATCAGGTATGATCAATGTTTTCAACAGAAAAAGGGATATGGTGAACAAACGGACAGCATACTTTTGTTATATCCGAATCGTAAATATAGAGGAGAACCCTTCTATCACTCCTTACGTTATTCCTATACTTTCGAGGATCGTTTACAAGCAGGCTTCGTAGCCGAGAAAGATGCGGGCGAACCTTTTTGGAACGCATATCATAAAGGATATGACTTTTATTCCGCACATCTATTCCTAAAAGATATCAACTGGTTAAAAAGCTTGGCTATAGGGGATTATAAGATGTCTTTCGGACAAGGTCTGGTGATTAGCAATGACTTTTCTCCTAGTCGTACGGCAGTAGTCGCTCAAGCGGAGCGAAGGACAAATGGCTTCCGTAGGCACTTCTCAACCAATGAACAGGATTTCTTCTGCGGGGTGGCTAGTACGATCACGATTAAAAACTTGGATATAAGTGTTTTCTATTCGTACCGGAAAATGGATGCGGGCGTAGACAGCTTGACGTTCACCTCTTTAAAAACGGATGGACTTCATCGTTTACAACGGGATTGGGAAAAGAGGAAAATGATAACGATGCAGGTATATGGAGGAAATATCCGCTATGCTACATCTCATTTTCATGTAGGTTTAACGGCTCTCTCCTATTCATTCGGTAAGTTTAAGATGGACCCCGATCCAAAACCTTATAACCTGTTCTATTTCAGAGGTTCCAACAATTTCAACATCGGTGTTGACTATATGTTGAAAAGTAACCGTATTAAGTTTTATGGCGAAACTGCCCTTTCGAAAAACGGAGCTATTTCTACCTTGAATGCCTTGCAGTTAACACCCGCTTCTTATATATCTTTCTTGGTATTATACCGTTATTACGACCGCCGTTATCAAGCTTTGTTTGGAAATGCTTTCTCGCAAGGCTCTACGGTTCAGAACGAGCAAGGAGTTTATATGGGATTGCAATTAACCCCGATCGCTCACTGGAAATTATCCGTTTATGCGGACTTATTCCGTTTCCCTTGGTTGAAATACGGGATAGACGCTCCTTCCGGAGGACAGGAATATATGGCTCAGATAGATTATACCCCTAGTAGAAACTATTCAGCTTATCTTCGTTATAAATATCGACAAAAAGAAAAGAATGGAACTTTTGAAAATGATAATTTATTGAAAATCAATACTTATAAACAACATCGTATTGGTTTTCAACAGGTTTATAACTTTTCTTCTCCTTTTATTTTTAAGACTTCCTTAGATGGTATTCTATTCGATGATCCTATAAAGAAACTTAATAAAGGAATTATGATCTCCCAAAGTATAGGCTGGAAGCCCACTACCCTACCTCTTCAAATGGATGGTTATCTAGCGTGGTTTCATACGGATGATTACAATAGCCGGGTCAGTTCGTATGAGAAGAATATATTATATGCCTTTAATATGCCCTCTTTTTATGGCGATGGGATGCGGTTTGCCCTCACCTTTCGTCTGGATATTTGGAAACGTTTATCTTTATCCGCTAACCTGGCCCACACCCATTATTGGGACAGGGATTTGATAGGTACTGATACGGAGGAGATAAGTGGTTCTGATAAAACAGATCTTTATGCTTTGCTTCGCTGGAAATTTTAGAGTAGATTTGCGTGGGTAAAAACAAACAGCGCTATGTCTACAATTCTTTTTGATAAAATAGTATTTGGCCCGATACATAGTCGGCGTCTAGGTGTCTCTTTAGGGATGAATTTACTTCCTACAGACGGGAAATTATGCTCTTTTAATTGCATTTATTGCGAATGTGGATTGAATGAGAATCATAGGACCCATAGTAAACTGCCTACTCGTACGGAAGTGAGGGAAGCCTTAGAGCAAAAACTAAGTTCCATGAAAGCGGAAGGGATCGCTCCGGATGTAATTACGTTTGCCGGAAACGGAGAGCCTACGATACACCCGGAATTCGGTGGAATCATTGATGATACGGTCGCTATTCGGGATCGGTTTTTCCCTGACGCTAAAATCGCCGTACTTTCTAACTCTACGATGCTCCATAAAGAGGAAGTCTTTCAAGCCTTGAATAAAATAGAGGATAACATATTGAAACTGGATTCTGTATTAGACAGTCGGATTCGGCAGATAGATGTACCTAATTCTCCGGCGTTTAATTTCGAGTCTTTATTAAAACAATTATGTCGTTTTAACGGAAACTTGATTATACAGACCATGTTCTTGAAGGGGGAATTAAACGGGGAATCGGTTAATAATATGACAGAAGAGGAGATAGCGGGCTGGATTTCCGCCTTAAAACAAATCCGTCCGAAACAAGTCATGATTTATACGATAGATAGGGAGACCCCGGTTAAAGCTTTGAAAAAAGCTACTAAAGAAGAATTAGATGCGATTGCGGAACGGGCCCGGAAGGAGGGTTTTGACGTGACGGTATCTTATTAAACTAACTAATTTAGAGAAACACAATA
>ERZ857882.3315-NODE-3315-length-15317-cov-8.186607_pt1 | contig 15317 bp, 13 predicted proteins | sample MGYA00519697_ERZ857882 | MGnify/ENA primary metagenome ERZ857882 (study PRJEB31778, sample SAMEA3449373) | human gut metagenome | biome: human gut; feature: human-associated habitat; material: faeces | place: United Kingdom | collected 2010/2012 ...
GCTGAACGAAAAAGGGCGCTCCCGGCATCAAAGCCGGGAGCGCCCTTTTGGTGGTGGTAGGGGGGACTCACAGAAAGTCTGCGATGGCGCTGCCCATCTCGCTGCACCGCACGGGCTTGCAGCCGGGGGCCAGCATGTCGCCGGTGCGCAGGCCCGCATCCAGCGCGGCGCCCACCGCCGCCTCGATGGCGGCGGCCTCGGCGTCCAGGTCAAAGCTGTATTTCAGCAGCATGGCCGCCGACAGAATGGTGCCGATGGGGTTCGCCTTGTCCTGCCCGGCAATGTCGGGCGCGGAGCCGTGGATCGGCTCGTACAGGCCGCGGCTGCCCTGGCCCAGCGACGAGGAGGGGATCATGCCGATGGAGCCGGTGATCATGCTGGCTTCGTCCGACAAAATATCGCCGAACATGTTCTCGGTGACCAGCACGTCGAACTGGCTGGGGTCCTTTACGATCTGCATGGCGGCGTTGTCCACCAGGACATCGCTGTAAGCGACGTCCTGGTATTCTTCGGCCAGCCGGTGCATCACCCGGCGCCACAGGCGGCTTGTGTCCAGCACGTTCGCTTTGTCCACGCTGGTCACCTTTTTGCGGCGTTTGCGGGCCGTTTCAAAAGCGATGCGGCCGATGCGCTCCACTTCATGCTCGGAATAGCTCATCACGTCGGTGGCCTTGGCCTCGCCGTTTTCCTGGCTTGTGGTGTGGCTGCCGAAGTACACCCCGCCGATCAGCTCGCGCACCACCACAAAGTCGATGCCCTGCTGCACGATCTCAGGCTTTAAGGGGCTGGCGGCGGCCAATTGGGGCCAAAGCTTTGCGGGGCGGTTGTTGGCATACAGGCCCATGCCCGCCCGCAGGGCGAGAAGGCCCTTTTCCGGCCGCTGATCGCCGGGCAGACCGTCCCACTTGGGGCCGCCCACCGCGCCCAGCAGAACGCTGTCGGCTGCAAGGCACCGCTCCAGCATGGCGGCAGGCAGGGGCTCGCCCCATTTGTCGATGGCGGCGCCGCCCATGTCCACCTCCACATAGCGGAAGGTATGGCCGTATTTTGCCGCGATCTTGTTCAGTACCTTGATGGCCTCGTTTACGATCTCGGGGCCGATGCCGTCGCCCCGGATCACTGCGATCGTCTTTTCCATGCTGCTGCTCCTCACTGCTGTTTGATGCTGTTCATCAGCCCGCCCGCGGCGATGATCTGCTGGATAAAGGGCGGGAAGGGCTGTGCCTGAAAGGTCTGGCCGGTGGTGTGGTCGGTGATGAGGCCGGTGTCGAAATCCACGCTCACCTCGTCGCCCGCGGCAATGGCCTCGCTGGCCTCCTCGCATTCCAGGATGGGCAGGCCGATGTTGATGGCGTTGCGGTAAAAGATGCGGGCAAAGCTTTTGGCCACCACGCAGGCCACGCCGCTGGTCTTGACCACCAGGGGCGCGTGCTCGCGGGAGGAGCCGCAGCCGAAATTCCAGCCGCCCACCATGATGTCGCCAGGCTTTACCCGGTGCACGAAGTCCTTGTCGATGTCCTCCATGCAGTGGGCGGCCAGCTCCTGGGCGTTCTGGCTGTTCAGGTAGCGGGCGGGGATGATCACGTCGGTGTCCACATTGTCGGGGTATTTATGTACGGTGCCGGTGGCTTGCATTGTTTGTGCCTCCTTATAAAAAGCTGATCCGAACGGCGCTGCCTGCCGCCCCTGCGGGGCAGCGGGGCCTAAAAGCGGCCTTTGCCGCGGCTGTTTCAGACGGTGCGCGGGTCGGTGATGAAGCCGGTCAGGGCGCTGGCCGCCGCCGTGGCGGGGCTGGCAAGGTACACCTCGCTGCCGGTGTGGCCCATGCGGCCCACAAAGTTGCGGTTGGTGGTGGAAACACAGCGCTCGCCCTCGGCCAAAATACCCATGTATCCGCCGAGGCATGGCCCGCAGGTGGGGGTGGAAACGATGCAGCCCGCGTCGATAAACGCCTCGGCCCAGCCGCGCCGGATGCACTCCTTATACACCGCCATGGTGCCGGGGATGATGATGCCCCGCACCCCGCTGGCGATTTTTTTGCCCCGCAGCAGCTGCCAGGCGGCCTCCATATCTTCCAGGCGGCCGTTGGTGCAGCTGCCGATAACCACCTGGTCCACCGGGATGCGCTGCGCCTGGGCCTCGGCGGCGGTGTGGGTGTTCTCGGGCAGGTGGGGGTAAGCCACCGTGGGTTCCAGCGCCGCAAGGTCGATCTCGATGGTCTGTTCGTACTCCGCGTCCGGATCGGCCTCGTAGACGGCCCAGGGCCGCCGGCTGCGGCCGGTCATGTAGCCAATCGTGACGTCGTCCACCGGGAAAATGCCGTTTTTGGCCCCCGCCTCGATGGCCATGTTGCACACGCACAGCCGGTCGTCCATGGAAAGGCTGCCCACGCCGGGGCCGGTGAACTCCATGCTTTTGTAGAGCGCCCCGTCCACCCCGATGCGGCCGATGATGTGCAGGATCAGATCCTTGCCGCTCACCGCGGGCGAAAAGCGCCCGTTCAGCACAAAGCGGATGGCGGCGGGCACCTTGAACCAGCAGGTGCCGGCGGCCATGCCGGCGGCCATGTCGGTGCTGCCGACGCCGGTGGAAAAGGCGCCCAGCGCGCCGTAGGTGCAGGTGTGGCTGTCGGCCCCGATGATGCAGTCGCCGGCGGTCACGATGCCCTGCTCCGGCAGCAGCGCGTGCTCGATGCCCATGCGGCCCACGTCGAAGAAATTCAGGATGTCGTATTTGTTTGCGAACTCCCGGCACTGCTTGGACTGCTGGGCGCTCTTGATGTCCTTGTTGGGCACAAAGTGATCCAGCACAATGTTGATGCGGGCGTTGTCGAACACCTTATTAAAGCCCGCCTTTTCGAATTCGTTGATCGCCACCGGTGTGGTGATGTCGTTGCCCAGCACCTGATCCAGCCTTGCGCGGATCAGCTGCCCGGCCTCCACCTTGGCCAGCCCCGCGTGGGCGGCCAGGATTTTTTGGGTCATGGTCATTCCCATGGGTCGTCCCTCCTTATTTGTTGTTCACGGCGCTTGCCAGCGCTTTGATGCCCGCCTGGATGATGTCGGTGTCGGTGCCGGCGCCCCAGGTGGTGGAGCCGTCTGCCCAGCGCAGGCCCACGTAGGCCGCAGCCTCGCTGGTGGAGCCGTGCTCCAGGCTGTGCTCGGAATAGGTTTCAATGGTAAAATCCATGCCGCAGGCGGCCTTTACCGCGTTGCACACCGCGTCCAGCCGGCCGTTGCCCTGGCCGGAGCATTCCCGCGCCTGGCCGTTCACGCTGACGGTCACCACCGCAAAAATGCCGCTTTTTTGAATGAAGTGGGCTTCCTGCACGCTGACCGGGCTCTGCTTGTTCAGGTAGGTGCTACGGAACACCCCAAACACCTCCTCGGGCGGCAGCTCCTTGTGGGCGTGGTCGGAAACGGCCTTGACGGTATAGCCAAAGTGCTCGCGCATTTTGGGGGGCAGGTCGTAGCCGAACTTTTGCTGCAAAAGGTAACCGATGCCGCCCTTGCCGCTCTGGCTGTTGATGCGGATCACGTCCGCGTCATAGGTGCGGCCGATGTCGGTGGGGTCCACGGGGATGTAGGGCACGGTCCACTGGTGCAGGCCGTGCTTTTTGCGCCAGTTCATGCCCTTGGCGATGGCGTCCTGGTGGCTGCCCGAGAAGGCGGCGAACACCAGCGCGCCCGCATAGGGGGTGCGCTCATACACGTGCATGCGGGTGACCCGCTCGTACAGCTCCACGATGGCGGGCATGTCTGAAAAATCCAGGTGGGGGTCCACCCCGTGGGTGTAAAGGTTCATTGCAAGGGTGATGACGTCCACATTGCCGGTGCGCTCGCCGTTGCCGAACAGGGTGCCCTCCACCCGGTCGGCGCCGGCCAGGAGGGCCAGCTCGGTGTCGGCCACGCCGCAGCCCCGGTCGTTGTGGGGATGCAGGCTCAGCACCACGCTGTTGCGGTATTTCAGGTTATCGCTCATGTACTCGATCTGGTTGGCGTACACATGGCTCATGCTCATGGCCACCGTGACCGGCAGGTTGATGATGACCGGCTTTTCGGGCGTGGGCTCCAGAATGTCCAGCACCGCGTTGCACACCTCCAGCGCGTATTCGGGCTCGGTGCCGGTGAAGCTCTCGGGGCTGTATTCAAAGCGGAAGTTGCCGGGATACTCGGCGGCCAGCTGTTTGACCAGGGCCGCACCGTCGGTGGCGATCTTTTTGATTTCGCTTTTTGATTTTTTGAACACCTGCTCGCGCTGGGCCACGCTGGTGGAGTTGTAGAAATGGATCACAGCGCTGGGCGCGCCCTGCACGGCCTCGAAGGTCTTGCGGATGATGTGGTCCCGGCACTGGGTGAGCACCTGCACGGTGACGTCCGGGGGGATCAGGTCCTGTTCGATGAGGGTGCGCAGGAATTCATACTCGGTTTCGCTGGCGGCGGGGAAGCCCACCTCGATTTCCTTGAAGCCGATCTTTACCAGCAGGCTGAAGAATTCCAGCTTTTCTTCCAGGCTCATGGGCACGATCAGGCTCTGGTTGCCGTCCCGCAGGTCCACGCTGCACCAGGCCGGGGCTTTGTCGATGTGGTCCTTGCGGACCCAGCGGTATTCGCTTTTGGGGGCGGGGTAATACCCCACGCCGTACTTGGTCACGTCCATCATAAAAAATGCCCTCCTTGCGGCTGCGCCGCCCCGGAACACGAAAAAAAGCCCCCGTCCCCCAAGGCGTTGCCTTGAGAGACGAGGGCTTTCAAGCTTGATTTTGAAAAGCTCCCGCGGTACCACTCTCGTTGCTGCTGAAAGCAGCCACTCTGTACGGTCGGCAAAAAGGCCTTTGCGAACCGCGCCCCGGATAACGGCGGGGTGCACCGCCCTGGCTTACTGGGAACACGCTCTGTTCGGCCGGGGTGCTCGGGGGCCAGTATACGCGCGCCGCGCTGCCGCCTTGCACCACCCGGCGGCTCTCTTGAAACGCTGTGACACGCGCTTTTTCCCCTTCAGCGCATCTTTATTCAAACTGCTACTATTTTAGCGCGCTAAAGCCGGTTTGTCAACCGCTGAAAAAAGATTTTTTGGCGGGGAGCGCTCAGGCCCCCGCCGCGTCAGCCGCCCCGGCGGCCCGGGCGTTCAGCTGGGCCCAGGTCACGGTGCTGGCGTACTTGTACCATTCCTCGTTTGGCACCACACAGTCTGGGTCGTAGCCGATCAGGGCGTTTTTGGTGTTGGCCACGTCGCCGTATTCCTGCAGATACAGGGTTTCATAGGCGGTGCGCTCCCCCTTTACCGCCGCCTGGATGCCCGGGAACATCAGCTCCAGCGCCTGGGGGCGGCAGTGGATACCGTCGAAGAAAAGGGGCTCCAGCACGCCGGCGCGCCCTGCGTGGTAACTGCCGTACAGGGGGATGCCGCGGCCGGCCGCGTATTCCCGCAGCCAGGGCTCCACCTCGAAAAAGCCGGTCAGGCCCTGGGGGTTATTGTACACATGCAGGCAGATGAAGGGGTGGTAGGGGGTGAGAAGGAACACCACGTTCACGCCCTTGGCCTGCACGTGCCGCACGAACCGGTCGAACAGGTCGGTCCAATAGGGATCCATGGTGTCGAAGCCGTGCATGGCCGAAATGGTGCCCGCCTGGGCCAGCGCCTCCGCCATGACCTCCTCGTACGCCCAGTTGCGGAAGGTCACGGGGTAATAGATGCTGCCGTCGGCAAATTTTACCGAGAAATCCAGGCTTTCCAGGCTGCCGGTCATGGCCTTGAAGGGGATGGTTTCGCCGTCCTCGGTTTCGTGCTGGCCGGTCTGGCGCTGCTTGAGGTAATACTTCACGTTCCCCTGGAAGTAGGCCGGGTCCACCAGGGCCTTCCAGATTTCCAGCTGGTCCGGTTCCTCGTAATCGCTGGCCAGGCCCAGCGCCTTTTCCAAAAATTCGGCGAACAGCTCGGGGTCGGCCTTTTTGTTCAGGTCGGAGGCCGAAACGCCGTTGAACATCCAGGGGTCCACACAGAGGATCAGATTCTTCGGCAGCTTGCCCGCCCGCTCAAACAGATACCAGGCGTTCATCACATCCATGGCGCCGGCGCCGCTCATGCCCGCGTTGTAGTAGCTGCCCCCCACAATGGCCCCGCTGAGCTGCATCACCCGGCTGGAGCCCAGGGCCACGGTGTCCGGCACCTGGGCCTCGGGCAGGTTCTGCACGTAAAGCTCCAGGATCTGCCGCTCGTCCATCTGCTCGTAGTTCGACACCGTGTCGCCCGCCAGCAGCATATTCGCCACCTCGCGGGGGGCGAGTTCGCCCTGGAACAGGCCGCTGATATCCACCTTATAGCTGAACCAGACCATAAACAGGGGAATGGGCAAAAACAGGCAGGCTTTCAGCGCGATCTCCAAAAGGGTCAAAAAGCGCACCAGGCAAAAGCGCAGAGCGTGTTTCAGTTTGTTCATGCAGCGCCCCCCTTAATAGTTTTGGTAAATGAAGGCGGATTTGCCGAACGCGCCGAAGAACAGCAGCGCCGCCGCCAGCAGATAGTAGAGCGGCCAGCGCACAAAAAACCACCGCCGCCGGATCCACTCGGCCACCGGGCCGCAGCGTTCGACCGCCTCCACCAGCAGGATGCCCGCGGCGCTCACCACAAACACCGTCAGGTCGAGCCCGCGCCCGGCAAAGCCTGCCAGCAGTGCCTGCCAGGAGAGATCCCAGCCCGAAAAAAGGCCGCCGAACACCGCGCCCGCGCTGCCGCCGTACAGATCGGCCGCAAAAAAAACGATGCAGAAGGTGAACAGGCCGTACACGCATACCCGCTGGATCAGGCGCTTTAAGGGGCCCCAGCGGTACAGCGGGTTGTGCCGTGCCAGGGCCGCCCGGGGCCCGGCGGTGTTTTTGCCGATCACCAGGATCAGCCCGTTCAGCGCGCCCCAGATCACATAGCCCCAGCTGGCGCCGTGCCACAGGCCGCTGGCCAGGAAGGTGACGATCAGGTTCAGGGCCTGCCGCCACCAGGCGCAGCGGTTGCCCCCCATGGGAATGTACACATAGTCCCGAAACCAGGAGGAAAGGCTGATGTGCCAGCGCCGCCACAGATCCGAGTAGTTGGTGGCGGCGAAGGGCCGCTGAAAGTTTTCGGTGAGATCGAAGCCCAGGATGCGCGCGCCGCCGATGGCGACGTCGCAGCAGCCGGAAAAATCCAGGTACAGCTGGCAGCTGAACAAAAGGCTGGCGGCCAAAAGGTAGGGCCCCGCGGCCTTTTCCGGGGCGGCGAACACCGCGCTCACGAACACGCCCAGCCCGTCGGCCAGGACCATTTTTTTAAAGTAGCCCCACAGCATGCGGAACGCGCCGCCCGCCATGCGGGAGTAGCTGAAGGGCGCGGGGGTTGAAAACTGCGGGATCAGATGCCCCGCCCGCTCGATGGGGCCGGTGAAGATGCAGGGGAAAAAGCTGACGAACAATGCGTAGTGCACCGGGTTCAAAACCGCCTTTTGCCTGCCGCGGTACACATCGAACACATAGCCCAGGCTTTGGAAGGTGAAGTAGGTAAGGCCCAGCGGCGCCGCCAGGTCCAGGGCACCGGCGGTGATGTGGCCGCCGAACACCCCCGCAAGGTCGGCCCAGAGCTGGCTGAAAAAGCCGAAGTATTTGTAAAAAAACAAAATGCCCCCGCAGCACAAAAGCGCCAGCCACAAAAAGGCCCGGCGGGCCCATTTGTTCCGAAGCTTTTCACTGCCGAGGGCAATGCCGCAGCAATAGGTGACCACGGTGGCGCTGACAAGCAGCACCACCAACCGGGCGTTCTGGGGCTTGTACATATAAAACGCATAGCTGGCCAGCAGCAAAAAATAGGGCTTTGCCTGCCGCGGGAAACAATAGGTGAGCGCGGCGACTCCCGCAAAAAAGCCCAAAAAGATCAGCGAATTAAAATCCATACTTCCACCTCATGCCTGTTTTATGCCGGAGCATTGTGCCGGGGGGATGCCGCAGGGGCCCGCCCACACCGCGCCGGGACCGCAAACGCCCGGCCGTTCACTCGGCCTTTTCCTCCCGGGCCTCCAGCCGCTGCTCCAAAAGGCGCACCCGCTGTTCCAGCATGGCGTTCTGCTGGGTGAGCCGCTTGATGCGCTCGGTGTGCTGGCTTGCGGCAGCAGAGAGGATCAGCAGCACCAGCAGCACAAAGCAGAACAGCAGCGTGAATACCAGGTTCGCTACCACTTCAAAGTGAAGAAGGGCCCGCAGCATTTTTGCCACCACAGGGAATGCGGCAAACACCAGCAAAACGCCCCCCAGGCCGAACCAGGCCAGGCTGTAGCGCACGCTGAGCCTGCCGTGCTTGACGAACAGGAAGATCAAAAACAGAAAGACCAAATCGCCCGCCAGCAAAACGGGATACAGCAATTGATCCACAGGTATCACCTCCGCTTTTTTGTGAAGCTCAGCCGGTAGATCACCAGCGACAGGCTGACCTTGATCATGTAGTAAATACTTTTGAAGGCCCGGATGCTGGAAACGCCGCCTTGGCGCTCGGCCATGACCACCGGCACCTCGCCCACCCGGTAACCCGCCACCACCGAGCGTAGGATGGCCTCCGGCTCGGGGTAATCCTGGGCATACTGGTCGGCGAACAGGTTGGTGAGCGCTTTACCGCAGGCCCGGTAGCCGCTGGTTACATCCCGCACGTGCCGGCCGGTGAGCAGCCAGATCATCCCGCTCAAAAAGCGGATGCCCACCCGCCGCAAAAAGCTGGTCTGGAACCCCTCTTTGGTGATAAAGCGGCTGCCGATGCACATGTCGAGCCGGCCCTCGGCCACCGGGGCAATGACCGCCTCGAGGTAGGCGGGATCATGCTGGCCGTCGCCGTCCATCTGCACGGTCACGTCGTAGCCGTGCTCGCGGGCATAGCGGTAGCCGCACTGCACCCCGCCGCCGATGCCCAGGTTCACCGGCAGATCCAGGTAATTGTAGCCCTGGGCCCGCAGGATCTCCACGCTGTTGTCGGTGGAGCAGTCGTTCACCACCAGGTAATCCACCTGCGGGCAGGCGGCCCGCAGGTTTTCCACCACCTGGCAGATGTTCTGCGACTCGTTGTAGCAGGGGATAATGACCAAAGTTTTCAAAAGCGGCACCTCAAAGAATAAAGTTTTCCAGCGCGTCCAGCACGGCCCGGCGGCGGTAATGAGCCTGGTACCAGGCAAAAGCGCGCCGGCCCAGTTCGGCCCGCCCGGCCTCGCTCATGCGGTACAGCGCCAGCATGTTTTCCGCCAGGGCGGCGGCGTCCTGGGCGGGGCTTGTGAGCCCACCGCCGCTGGCCGCCACCGCCGCCGCGCCCTCGCCGTCCATGCTGGCGAGCAGGGGCTTTGCCGCCGCCATGTAGCTGGCAAGCTTTGCGGGCACCGTGAGCCCCAGGTCCGGGCTGGCCGACAGGCTGGCCACGAGACCCGCAGCGAAGGAGGTATAGCGGGGGATATCGGCGGGGGGCACGCTGCCTGCAAAGCTCACCGTGCCCTCGGCGCCCAGCTCGCGCACCAGCGCTTCCAACTCGCCCCGGCTCATGCCGTCGCCCACCAGCACCAGCTGCAAACGCTCCGCGCCTGCGGCGCGGGCCGTGACCGCGGCCCGGATCACGGTGGGAAGGCTTTGCGCCGGGCTGAAATTGCCGGTGAACACCAGGTTGAAGCGGCCCGCGTAGCGCGCGGCCAGCGCCGGGTCCGGCAGGGGCACGGCGTAAAAATCTTCGCAGTGCTGGGGAATGACCGCCACCGCGGCTTCGGGCTTTTTGGCGCGCTGCACCAGGCGCTCTTTCAGCGAGGGGCTCATGGCGATGAGCTTGTCCGCACGGCGGTAGTGCCAGTCGCTCACCGCCCGGGCAGCCCGCCGCAGAAACCGGTTTTTTACCGGCAGCACGCTGTACAGGTTTTCGGGCCAGAGGTCCAACACGTAGTTTGTAAAGGGAACGCGGTGCAGCTTTGCGTACACCAGCGCAGGAAAGCTCATGAGCACCGGGCTGGTGTTGTAGCACAGCACCGCGCTGTAGCCGCCCGGCAGCCGCCACAAATTAAAAAGCGCAAAAAACGGCCAGCTCACGTAGTTCAAAAAAATGCGCAGCCCGCCGTTGCCCTTGCGCCGCACCTCGCCCGCCCGGTATACCGCCGCGCCCTTGTAGCTCTCTTTGCGGGGGCCGGAGTATCGGTATCCGGCAAACCACTCGCCCGCCGGGTAGTTGGGCAGCCCGCACAGAACGTCCACCGCAAGGCCGTCCTGCACAAAGCCCTCCACCAGGTCGTTCACCCGGAAGGCCTCGGGCCAAAAGTGCTGGGTGACCACCAGTATTCTTTTTTGCATGGGGCCACCGCCTTTTTTAAAATGGATGGAAAGCGCCCGGAAGCCGTGGGCCTGGCGCAGACAATCAATATTTGCGCCAGACCATCTTGTTCACGACGCCCACGTAGCTTTGGATCAGCTTGACCACCTTTGTGGACACGTTCTCGTCCACATAATTGGGCACGTCCAGGCCGTTGTCGCCGTTTTTTACCATCTCCACCGCGGTGTCCACCGCCTGCAGCACCTGCTCGGTAGTGATGCCCGCCAGGATAAAGTTGCCCTTGTCCAGCGCCTCGGGGCGCTCGGTGGAGGTGCGGATGCACACGGCGGGGAAGGGGCGGCCGATGGAGTTGAAAAAGCTGCTCTCCTCGGGCAGGGTGCCGGAATCGCTCACCACCGCAAAGGCGTTCATCTGCAGATGGTTGTAGTCGTGAAAGCCGAGCGGGGCGTGGGTGCGCACCAGCGGGTGGAACGAAAAGCCCCGCGCCTCGATGAATTTTTTGCTGCGGGGATGCATGGAGTAAAGGATGGGCAGGCCGTAGGCCTCGGCCATGGCGTTCACCGCGTTCATCAGGTTCAAAAAGTTTTTCTCGGTGTCGATGTTTTCCTCCCGGTGGGCCGAGAGCAGGATGTACTGTTTTGGCGCAAGGCCCAGCTCCTGCAGCACCTTGCTGGAGAGGATCGCCTCCAGGTTTGCGTGCAGCACCTCCGCCATGGGGCTACCGGTCACATAGGTGCGCTCTTTGGCGGTGCCCTCGGCGTTCAGGTAGCGGCGCGCGTGCTCGGAATAGCACAGGTTCACATCCGCGATGTGGTCCACGATGCGGCGGTTGGTCTCTTCGGGCAGGCACTCATCGAAACAGCGGTTGCCCGCCTCCATGTGGAAGATGGGGATGTGCAGCCGCTTTGCGCTGATGGCCGACAAGCAGCTGTTCGTGTCGCCCAGAATCAGCAGGGCGTCCGGCTTTTGCTGGGCCATGAGCTTGTAGCTCTTGGCAATGATGTTGCCGATGGTTTCGCCCAGATCCGCCCCTACTGCGTCGAGATACACGTCCGGCTGCCGCAGGCCGAGATCCCTGAAAAAGATCCCGTTCAGGGTGTAGTCGTAATTCTGGCCGGTGTGCACCAGGGTCTGGTCAAAGTATACATCGCACTTTTTGATCACGGCCGCCAGGCGGATGATCTCCGGCCGGGTGCCCACGATGGTCATGAGTTTCAGCTTGTTCACGTTCAAATCCCCTTTGTTCTCATTGCGCGCCCGCGCTCATACTTCCAGAAAGATCGTGTCCGGAGCCTGCGGGTCGAAGGGCTCGTTGGCCCACATCAGGGTCACAAGGTCTGTTTCGCCCACGTTTTCGATGTTGTGGGTGTAGCCGGTGGGGATGTCCACCACTTCCAGCCGCTTGCCCGAAACGCGGTATTCGATCACCTCGCTGGAATCCACCTGCCGGAAGCGGATCACGGCCTCGCCGCTCACCACCAAAAATTTCTCGTTTTTCGAGTGGTGCCAGTGGTTGCCCTTCACAACGCCGGGCTTTGAGATGTTCACGCTCAGCTGGCCCCGCTCGGGGGTGCGCAAAAACTCGGTAAAGCTGCCCCGGGCGTCACAGTGCATGGGCAGCGGGTAGCTGAATTGATCCGCCGGCAGGTAGGACAGCCAGGTGGAATAGAGCTTTTTTTCCAGGCTGCCCGGCGCAAGCAGCGGGGCCTCGCGGGTGGCGCGGTTTTGCATAAAGCTGCCGATCACCCCGGCCAGATGCCCCAGGGTGGCGGTGTGCACCGGGCTGACCAGGCAATGGGGCCGGGCCGAGCGGTCGGTTGCGGCGCGGCCGCCCAGCGCGTCGATAAAGCAGCGCACCACGTCGTCGATATAAACAAGGGGCAGTTTATAGCCCGGGTCGCGCACGGTGAGGGGCAGGCCATGGGCCGCGTTGTAGCAAAAGGTGGCCACCACGCTGTTGTAGTTGGGGCGGCACCACTTGCCGAAGACCCCCGGCAGCCGGAACACGTATACCGGCGCGCCGGCGCGCTGGCCGTGGGCAAACACCGCTTCCTCGGCCTGGGCCTTGCTGCGGCCGTAGTCGTTGTTGAGTTCGGCCTGGGTGCTGCTGGTCACCAGCACCGGGGCGGGGTTTTGGGCCTCCTCCAGAAAGCTGAGCAGGGTGTCGGTAAGGCCTGCGTTGCCGGCGTAAAATTCGCCGGGGTCCTTGGGGCGGTTGATGCCCGCCAGGTGATACACGAACGCCGCCTGCCGCGCGTACCGGCGCAGGGTATCGGGCGTGTCGCCCTTTTCGAACAGCAGCAGGTTCCCGTAGCCCTGCTGGCGCAGGGCGGCCACCAGGTTTTTGCCGATAAAGCCGCCCGCGCCGGTGATCAGGATGGGTGCGTTTTTCTGCATAGCATATTTTCCTTATCGCTGCGCCCCGCAGGGGCGGTGATGGGGGCCTTATTTGCCCCAGTTTGCAAGCTCGGCCTTCACATAATCGGTGGTCAGAAGCTTTGCCACGGTCTCGTCCACGTTCAGGCGGCGGGTGTTGTGGCTGGTATAGCTCTCGTCCGCCTGGGTTTCCACCTGGCCCTTTACCACGAACTTGTCGTAGTTCAGGTCGCGCCCGTCGGCGGCCACGCGGTAGTAGCCGCCCATATCCTCGCTGCGCACCCGCTCCTCGCGGGTCATCAGGGTTTCGTACAGCTTTTCGCCGTGCCGGGTGCCGATGATCTGGGTGCCGGTGTTGCCGAAAAGCTGCTGCATGGCCTGGGCCAGCACCCCGATGGTGGAGGCGTCGCTTTTTTGAACGAACAGGTCGCCCGGGTTTGCGTGCTCGAACGCAAACTGCACCAGATCCACCGCCTCGTCCAGGTTCATCAAAAAGCGGGTCATGTCCGGGTTGGTGATGGTGATGGGCTTGCCCGCGCGGATCTGTTCCACAAACAGGGGGATCACGCTGCCCCGGCTGGCCATCACGTTGCCGTAGCGGGTGCAGCAGATGGTGGTGTCGGCCGCGTTTACGGTGCGGGCCTTGGCGCCGATGACCTTTTCCATCATGGCTTTGGAGATGCCCATGGCGTTGATGGGATAGGCGGCCTTATCGGTGGAGAGGCAGACCACCTTTTTTACCCCCGCGTCGATGGCGGCGGTGAGCACGTTGTCGGTGCCCACCACGTTGGTGCGCACGGCCTCCATGGGGAAGAACTCACAGCTGGGCACCTGTTTGAGCGCTGCGGCATGAAAAATATAATCCACCCCGCGCACCGCGCTTTTCACACTGTCGGGGTTGCGAACGTCGCCGATGTAAAAGCGCAGCTTGCCCGCCAGCTCCGGATGGGTCTGCTGGATCTGATGGCGCATGTCGTCCTGCTTTTTTTCATCGCGGCTGAAAATACGGATTTCGCCGATGTCGGTGGCGAGAAAATGCTTGAGCACCGTGTTGCCGAAGCTGCCGGTGCCGCCGGTGATCAGCAGGGTCTTGCCGGTAAAATAATTGTTCGCCATTCAAAAAGGCCTCCTGTAAGATAAATAGGGGCACCGCCCGAAGAGCGGTGAAAAGCCAAGGTTATATACGATAACAAATATATCATAAAACAACCATTTTTCCAAGTGCTGGGACAAACTTTGCGCGCGGGCGCCGCCCTTTCTATTTTGGCCCGCCTGTGCTACAATAACGATAGCTTTATAAAAAAAGGAGGCGCACACATGCGCGCATATGAACGCTTTTTGAAATACGTCCGGGTATACACCACTTCCAGCGAGACCAGTGAAACCCACCCCACCACCGCCCGCCAGTTCGATCTGGCCCGGCAGCTGGAGGCCGAGATGAGGGAGCTGGGCCTTGAGGGCGTGCGGGTGGACCGGCACGGTTATGTGTACGGCTTTTTGCCCGCAACCCCGGGCTGCGAGGCAAAACCCGCCATTGGGCTGATCGCCCATATGGACACCTCGCCCGACGCGCCGGGCGAAAATGTGAACCCCCAGATCCACAAAAATTACGACGGCGGCGACGTGGTGTTCCCCGCCACCGGCGAGGTGATGGCGGTGGCCAGCTTCCCCGAGCTGGCAAACTGGAAGGGCCAGACCCTGATTACGGCGGACGGCACCACCCTGCTGGGAGCCGACGACAAGGCGGGCGTGGCCGAAATTCTGACCGCGGTGGAGCGCATCGTGGCCGAGGGGCGGCCCCACGGCCGGGTGTGCGTCGGCTTTACCCCGGACGAGGAGGTGGGCCAGGGCGCCGACCTGTTCGATGTGGAGGGCTTTGGGGCCGACTACGCCTACACGGTGGACGGCGGCGACGTGGGCGAGCTGGAATACCAGAACTTCAACGCGGCAGCGGCGGTGTTCACGGTGCATGGCTTTTCCGTGCACCCGGGCAGCGCCAAGGGGCTGATGAAAAACGCACAGGTCATGGCCATGGAGCTGCACGCCCTGCTGCCGGAAAACGAAACGCCCGCCACCACCGAGGGCACCGAGGGATTTTACCACCTCACCAGCATGACCGGCCAGGTGGCCCAGGCGAAGCTCGGATACATTGTGCGGGATCATGACAAGCAGAAGTTCGAGGCCCGCAAGCACTTTTTGCAGGAGGTGGCGGACCGCATGAACCGCAAGTACGGCCCCGGCACGGTGGAGCTGGAACTGCGCGACAGCTATTATAACATGGAGGAGCAGATAAAGCCCCACTTCCATCTGATCGAGAATGCACAAAAGGCCATTCAGGCAGCCGGCCTTACCCCCCGCATCGTGCCCATCCGGGGCGGCACGGACGGCGCGCGCCTTTCCTACATGGGCCTGCCCTGCCCGAACCTTGGCACCGGGGGCTTCAACTTCCACGGCCCCTGCGAGTACATCACAGCCGAAAAGATGGACCAGAGCGTGGAGATCGTGCTGAACATTTTGGATATTTACGCGGAATAACAGGCGCGCTGCGCTTTTTGTACGGGTGCAAAAACAAGCGGGCGGCGGCCCTTGAACAGCCCCAGTAAAAACGGACAATAGACAAACGGCCCCCTGAT
>ERZ857882.3324-NODE-3324-length-15303-cov-3.313090_pt1 | contig 15303 bp, 15 predicted proteins | sample MGYA00519697_ERZ857882 | MGnify/ENA primary metagenome ERZ857882 (study PRJEB31778, sample SAMEA3449373) | human gut metagenome | biome: human gut; feature: human-associated habitat; material: faeces | place: United Kingdom | collected 2010/2012 ...
TTTCTTTAACGAACAGGGAATCCAGGCAGAAATCCATGAGATTGCCGGTTCGGTCGAGATTGCTCCATCGGTAGGAATGGCCGATGCCATTTTCGACATTGTTAGCTCTGGTGGAACCTTGATTACCAATGGGTTGCGCGAAGTTGAGAAGGTTCTCTTTTCGGAAGCTGTACTGATCGCCACTCCGGGTCTTTCAACCGAAAAGCAACAGTTGGTTAATCAACTTCTGTTCCGTTTCGAAGCGGTTGAGCGCAGTAAAGGAATGAAATACGTACTGCTGAACCTGCCGCACGACAAGATCCCCGAAGCAATCAAGATTCTGCCCGGCATGAAGAGCCCAACAATTCTGCCGCTGGCTCAGGAGGGTTGGAGTTCAATTCATGTCGTGATCAACGAAAGCGAACTGTGGTGCAAAATTGAACAGCTCAAGGCTATCGGCGCCGAAGATATTTTGGTACTCTCTCTCGAAAAAATGATCCGGTAATATGCAAGTAATCGTCAATCCCGAAAAGTGCGAGTGGGCAACCCTAACCGCCCGCCCGCAAATGGAACGCAGCACGATCGGTCCCCGTGTCGCAGCCATTCTCGACGCGGTACGCACCGAGGGTGACGAAGCGTTGCTGCGACTGACTCGCGATATCGTCGCTGGCTGTCACTCAAGACGAAATCGACGAAGCTACACAAGCGATTTCTCAGGAGCTTAAAACGGCCATTGCTACTGCCAAACACAATATCGAGCAGTTCCATGCAGCCCAGCATACAGATGGTGTGGATATCCAGACCATGCCGGGTGTACACTGCATGCAGAAAGCTGTGCCAATCCGCAGTGTGGGGCTTTACATTCCCGGCGGCTCTGCCCCACTCTTTTCGACTGTATTGATGTTGGCCATCCCGGCACGCATCGCAGGATGTAGCCAGATTACACTCTGCTCTCCCCCGAACAAAGAGGGTAAAATTGCCCCAGCCATTCTATACACGGCAGCACAATGCGGGGTAACCCATATTTTCAAGGCTGGAGGAGCGCAGGCGATTGCCGCAATGGCTTACGGAACACAAAGCATTCCCAAAGCCGATAAAATTTTCGGTCCCGGCAACCAATATGTTACCGAAGCCAAGCAACAGGTGTCGCAATTTACAGCAATCGATATGCCGGCCGGTCCCTCTGAAGTGTTGGTCATGGCCGATGAAACAGCTGATCCGGTTTTTGTCGCCTCTGATTTGTTGTCGCAGGCAGAACACGGACCCGATTCTCAAGCCATGCTGGTTGCCTCTTCACGCTCTTTAGCAGAACGGGTCATGCAAGAGGTTGAACGTCAAGTAGCCCTTCTACCCCGTGCAGCTATTGCCACCCGTGCTTTGGATCACAGCCGCATCATTGTGATGGATACCCCGGAAGAGATGATCGAATTTGCCAATGCCTACGCGGCTGAACACCTCATCATCTCTATGGAGAATGCCTGGGAGGTAGCTCGCCAGATCACCGCAGCCGGCAGCGTTTTTATTGGCAACTACACTCCGGAAAGTGCCGGGGACTACGCTTCAGGAACCAACCATACGCTGCCCACTTATGGCTGGGCTCGTTCTTGCAGCGGAGTCAACCTCGACAGTTTCATGCGAAAAATCACCTTCCAGGAGATCACTCCCGAAGGATTGCAGGGAATCGGCAGCGTAATTGAGACTATGGCAGCAGCCGAAGGACTCGGCGCACACAAAAACGCGGTCACACTACGACTAAACAAATTGAACAACCAATAATCAGCGGCATTTTCTCAATACAACTGTTCTCGCGAGATATTCGCAGTGACACAACGACCGAGATCGCGACAAGGGACAAAACATTTGAGAATATATTGTTTACCAACACTGGAGTTTTGAGTCGCATCCTTATACGAATCGGCTCCTCCGGTTCAACGCAGAACAAGATGACACAAACAGACATACGCAACCTGATGCGGGAGAATATCCGCAATCTGGCCCCCTACTCGACGGCACGAGATGAATATCAGGGCGGAGAGTTGGGAATTTTTCTTGATGCAAACGAGAACCCATACGACAACGGTGTAAACCGCTATCCCGATCCACACCAACGAGCTCTGAAGGCCCGCCTTTCGGAGGTCAAAGGGGTACCGGTTGAGAATATTTTTGTCGGCAACGGTTCAGATGAGGCGATCGATCTGATGTATCGGGTCTTTTGTGAGCCCCGTATCAGCAATGCCATTTCGATTGCTCCGACTTACGGCATGTACAAGGTGGCGGCAGAGATCAACGATGTGGAGATGCGCGAAGTGCAATTGGAAGAGGATTTTTCACTCAACGCCGACAAACTGCTGGCAGTTGCTGACGAAAACAGCCGCCTGCTCTGGATCTGTTCGCCCAATAATCCGACAGCAAACACATTTCCAGCCGAAACAATTGAACATATTATTCGCAATTTCGCAGGGATTGTCGTGCTGGACGAAGCTTATATCGACTTTGCAGAGCGGCCCGGATTTCTCTCTCGCCTGAAAGAGTTCCCGAATCTGGTCATTCTGCAAACACTGTCTAAGGCTTGGGGTATGGCGGGTTTGCGATTGGGACTGGCTTTTGCCGATCCGCTGATCATCGCCACCATGTCCAATGTAAAATACCCATACAACGTTAACGGGCCGACGCAACACACCGTCATTGAACGGCTCGGCATTTCACCCGCAGCACAAATTGCCGAAATCTTTAACGAACGCAAACGGATTATGGAGGCAATGGGCCAGATGCCGGTCATTCGCAAGCTCTACCCGTCAGATGCCAACTTTGTATTGATCAAAGTGGATGAACCTCGTAAGGTATATGATCTTCTGATCGCTGCCGGAATCATTGTCCGCGACCGTTCGCGTATCAAGGGCTGTGAAGGGTGTCTGCGCGTTACGGTCGGCACTCCGGAAGAAAATACACGTTTACTGGAAGTGCTGAGTAAACTGTAATTAGGCTTTATCCACTCAGGGCAGCTATAACTTCTGCTCTGTTACATGGAATACGAGCGTAAGGAATTCGGCGTCGCTGACGACCGATAAGCAAAAAATTTAAATATTCAGGAAGGTACTGAACGAGCCTGATGATACGGTTACCGTTGAAGACAGGTTATTCACCGACACTGTAACTCTACAGAAACAGCACATATTAGGCTAAAATAAAAGATACAGCACCCTCCCTCCAAATATTACAGATCATGTCACAACCGAAAAAGGTACTTTTCATCGATCGCGACGGCACTCTGATCGTTGAACCACCCATAGACTATCAGGTCGATTCACTCGAAAAGTTACGGTTCGTGCCGGGAGCGATTACCGCCATGAACCGGATCGCAACTTTGGATTACGAATTGGTATTGGCCTCTAATCAGGATGGTTTAGGCACCTCCAGCTTCCCTGAAGAGACCTTCCACCCTGCTCATAACCTGATGTTGGCCACCCTCGAGGGCGAGGGCGTACACTTCGATGATCAGCTCATTGACCGTTCGATGCCGGCCGACAATGCCCCGACACGCAAACCGCGTACCGGAATGTTCGGCAAGTACCTCAACAATTCCGAGTATGATCTCGCAGCCTCTTATGTCATCGGAGACCGTGTTACGGATATCGAGTTGGCCAAAAATTTGGGCGCACGGGGCATACTGTTACGTCCGGTTGAAGAGGGGCAAAAGATGTTGGCTGATGCCGGATTGGAATCCTACTGCTGTTTGATCACCAACGACTGGAACAAAATCTGGCAAATGCTTCGTGCCGGAGAACGAACCGCTGAGATCACCCGTAAAACAGGCGAAACCGACATCACACTACGCCTCGATCTGGATGGTGGTGGCGTCTCACATATCGATACAGGGTTGAAGTTTTTCGATCACATGCTCGATCAGATCGTACACCATGCAGGCTTCATGCTCGATCTGACGGTACATGGAGATCTGGAGGTAGATGAACACCACACCATTGAGGATACGGCCATCGTTTTGGGAGAGGCAGTTTACACAGCCCTGGGATCGAAACTGGGCATCGAACGTTACGGCTACTGTCTGCCGATGGACGAATGCGACGCAACCGTATTGGTTGATTTTGGCGGCCGGATCGATTTTGCCTGGAACGTCGAGTTTCACCGCGAACGGGTCGGAGATGTTCCGACCGAGATGTTCCGCCACTTCTTCAAGAGCTTCACCGATGCGGCCCACTGCAACCTGCACATTACCGCTACCGGCGAAAACGAGCACCACAAAATCGAAGGTATCTTCAAAGCCTTCTCTCGGGCCCTTCGGATGGCGGCATCACGCAACAGTTTTAAATTCGAACTGCCCAGCAGCAAAGGAATGTTATAATAAGGACACAAAGAGCCCATATGCAAACACATAAATCAGTAGGGCAATATATATAGGACTACACAATTATGATCGCTGTTATTGATTACGATACCGGCAACCTCTGTTCGGTGGCTAATGCACTGAAACGGTTAGGGGTTGAATACCGCATTACGGCTGACCCCTCTGAAATTCGGGCGGCAGATCGGGTGTTGCTTCCGGGAGTCGGCGAAGCCTCCAGCGCCATGCAAAAATTGAGAGAACGGGGATTGGTCGAGATGATCCGCTCGCTGACACAACCGGTTTTGGGAATCTGCATCGGCGTACAACTGCTATGCAAAAGCAGCGAAGAGGGGAATACCGAATGCCTTGGAATCTTTGACAACCGGGTTCGCAAATTCGACACCTTTTTTGCGGAAGCTGGTATTCCGTGGCATACGAATCCAACCATGGAAACATCTACTGGGTGCTGTGCCACTGCTGCACCAAAGGCAGCCCCCGAATCGTCCATTGTCTCCACAGCGACCGCCGAATCAGTTTCGCTCGATCCGATGTTACCGAATAAAGATGTCTCGGCTTCACGATTGAAAATCCCACATATGGGTTGGAACAGCATCGAGAATCTGCGTTCTGGATTGTTCGATGGAATTGACGAAGGATCGTATGTCTATTATGTCCACTCATATGCACCGGAGATCAATGCCGACACCATTGCAACAACGACCTATGGCGTGCCTTTCAGTGCGGCTATCCATAAAGACAATTTTTACGGAACCCAGTTCCATCCTGAGAAGAGTGCCGGGATCGGGGCTCAAATTCTGCAAAACTTTCTGAAATTATGATTACCATCATTCCGGCTATCGATATGATCGGAGGCGAATGCGTCCGACTGACACAGGGAGACTACGACCGCAAAACCTCCTATTATAAAGATCCGCTCGAGGTGGCTTTACGTTATGCTGACTGCGGAATCAAACGGCTGCATCTGGTCGATCTAGATGGAGCTAAAGCCTCACATCCGGTCAATTTGGCTGTTTTGGAGCGGATTGCCTCGCATACATCGCTCGCAGTACAATACGGAGGCGGCATTAAGACCGAAGAGGCGTTGAACGAGGTTTTCAACAGCGGTGCAAAACGGGCCATTTGTGGCAGTATTGCGGCCACCCACCCCGAACAATTCGAAAGCTGGCTGAAGACTTTTGGGCAGGAACGCATGATCCTCGGAGCCGATACCCGTGACGGGCTGATCTCGATCAACGGTTGGCAAGAGGCCGCCACCATGGGCGTAGAGGAGCTGATCGAACGGTTCCGCTCAGCAGGACTGCAACAGGTGATCTGTACCGACATTGCTCAAGACGGTATGCTCAGTGGCCCATCCACTCCGCTTTACACAAAACTGCAAGCCCAATTCCCAGAGATCGATATTACGGTCAGTGGAGGAATCAGCTCTTGGAAAGATATTGAGGAGCTGGATCGCCTCGGGCTGCGCAGTGTAATCGTTGGCAAAGCTATTTACGAAGGACGCATCACATTCGATCAATTAACCGCTGCGAACAGATAAATTTGGTTGATAGTGGTGCGTACGCCGGTGAGGTTGCAAGGATACACACAATTGTAAGTACAAAATGCCGACGCCACTCCAGCATAGAGAACTATCGCAACATAGTCCTTGATCAAAACAGGGAAAATGGTAGGCGCAAAACCGTGCAGAGCTGCGGAGATAAAGAGAAACGTTATTGCGGTCCTACCGTAACACAAAACAGAAACGAAGCATAAAGCAATAAAAATGTTAGCCAAACGCATCATACCTTGTCTTGATATCAAAGATGGGGAGACGGTCAAAGGGATTAACTTTCTACAGCTAAAAGAGGTAGGCGATCCGGTTGCCTTGGGGCGGCGTTATGCCGAAGAGGGAGCCGACGAACTGGTTTACCTCGACATCAGCGCGACATTCGAAGGGAGAAAAACCTTTGCCGAGCTGGTTACCCGCATTGCAGAGAACATCAACATTCCATTCACGGTAGGTGGAGGCATCAGCACGGTAGATGATGCAGGACGACTACTCGGAGCGGGAGCCGATAAGGTGAGCATCAACAGTGCTGCTGTCCGCAATCCCGAACTGATCAGCCAGATCGCCTCGAAATATGGCGATCAATTCGTTGTGGTTGCCATCGATGCCAAGATGGTGGATGGCGAGTGGAGAGTCACCACCCATGGCGGACGTAACCTCACGGAGCGGGAACTCTTCACTTGGGCGAAAGAGGCCGAAAATCGCGGAGCCGGAGAGATTCTCTTCACTTCGATGGACCATGATGGCACAAAAAACGGCTACCCTTGTGAAACTTACGCCAAACTATCCGACATGCTGTCGATTCCGGTCATTGCATCGGGAGGTGCCGGAACGGCTCAACACATTGCCGACGTTCTGACGATTGGCAAAGCCGATGCAGCTTTAGCCGCCAGTATCTTCCATTATGGAGAGATCCCTATTCCGGTACTGAAACGCGAACTGCTTCGTCAACACATTCCGGTCAGACTGACGAAATTTTAATTATCTTTGAATGTTTGTGTGCAACGATCAGCCGTCACTTCATCCAGATTTTGACTATCACGCATCGTTTCCCGCAAACCCGAAAACAATATCAATAAAACCGATTCAAATTTGAAAACCATGATACAATTCAGTGAATTAGACACAACAAAAAGTTGCGAAGGGCTGGTTCCCGCCATTATCCAGGATGACAACACGATGCAGGTCCTGATGCTCGGTTATATGAATGCCGAGGCTTACGAAAAGACCGTAGCGACCGGTAAAGTGACCTTTTATAGCCGGACTCGTCAGTGCCTTTGGACCAAAGGTGAAACCAGCGGCAACTTCCTGACTGTAAAGAGTATTGCCAAAGATTGCGATAGCGATACACTGTTGATTCGTGCGATTCCGGCCGGCCCGGTATGCCACACCGGCAGCAAGACCTGCTTCAACGGCCGTGAAACCGAAGGGTTTATCAAAGAGTTGCAAAGTGTCATTCAGGGACGTCACAAGGAGATGCCAGAAGGCTCATACACCACAAAACTGTTCACCAAGGGGGTAAATAAAATTGCGCAGAAGGTTGGCGAAGAGGCTGTTGAGACCGTAATCGAAGCTATTGATGGCAACAACGAGCGTCTCGTTTATGAGGCATCGGATTTGATCTACCACTTGTTGGTACTGCTCGAAAATCAGGGCCTTTCAATTGCCGATTTGGAGGAGGAACTTTTCCGCCGCCACAAATAGACGCTGTTTAGACAGAATCTATACTGAACTTCTCTAAAACCAATAAAACGAACTTACGACCATGGACGACAAAAAGATCGGTATCGCTTGTGACCATGCCGGGTATGAGCTCAAGGAGTTGATCGTAGGCTATCTTGGATCTAAAGGATACGATGTTTATGATTTCGGCACATTCAGTCCCGAAAGTGTTGATTACCCAGATTACGCCCACCCACTGGCAGAAGCTATCGAAAAGGGTGAATTGTCACGCGGAATTGCTATGTGCGGCAGTGCCAACGGCATTACCATGACCTTGAACAAACACCAGGGTATTCGGGCAGCTATCTGCTGGGAGCCCGAGATTGCAGCATTGGCTCGCCAACATAATGATGCTAATGTCTGCTCGATGCCAGCCCGTTTTATCGACAACGATACGGCACTGAAAGTGGTGGACATCTTTCTGAATACACCATTTGAAGGGGGACGCCATCAACGTCGCATTGACAAGATTCCTGTTGCCGCTTACTTGGCCTCCAAAGAGAAACAGGAGACGCAAGAATCCAAGTCGTAACCACCGGAATACGAACAGCCGACAAACAGGTGATAACTCAATAAAAAACCTTCCGAAATAATTCGGAAGGTTTTTTATTGAGTTGTTTCGCCAACACGGATATATCATCCAATAGATTTTTCAATTACACATCGTTAACCATCTATTCCTCCCCAAAGATTTTAACAAAACACACACTCTCTCAGCAATCCCTTCATCAGCCATCTGAATGGCCACAGCTATTCAGACCATATAACACACCTCTGAGTCTGTTTACAAGCGTTTCAACCCTCCAGTCATCCAATATTGGAGCGCTCCTCGCAGAACTAAAAAGACCATAAATGCAAGCCATAGTGCGTTGTTCCCCACTACACCACGCAATGTGAAATAGACCGCAAAAAAGGCAACCATTGAGAGGAACACCGAATTACGCATCACCCTCGTGGCGGTCGCACCAATCAATGCGCCATCAACCAGAAATGGGGCAAAGCCCACCAACGGCACAGCCACGACCCAAAGAATATACTCTGACGCTCCCACCAGAATAGCCGGCGAGGAGGTAAATAGTCCCAAAAGCGGCTCCCAAAACAGGGCATAGATCCCCACATAGAGCAATGCGACTCCGCCACTCCAAGCCAACAATCCTCGCAAAGATCGTTGTACCATCGCCGGATTACGTGCACCGACATACCGTCCGATCAGCGATTCAGCCGCGAAGGCAAATCCATCCATCATATAGGAGAAGAGTGTAAAGAGCTGCATGAGCAGGGCATTAATGGCCAGAATCGTATCGCCCATGCCAGATGAGGCTGAAGTAAAAAAGGTATAGACAATGACAATACATGCCGTCCGCAGGAAGATATCCCGGTTCACCCGGAAGAAGCGCAACATGGGACGCAAATCGAAACTTTCCCGCACGCTTACTTGCCTGATAAAACGGCGATAATAGATCAGCCAAAGCAACGAAGCGGTCAGCAATCCACCATATTGGGCCACCACCGTACTCCATGCCACGCCGGCAATTCCCCAATGTAATCCGTAAACAAACCACACTCCGAAAGCGACATTCAACAGATTGATCACAATCGAGATATACATTGGGAATCGGGAGTTCTGCATTCCGATAAACCACCCTTGAAAGGCAAACAGAGAAAGGGTTGCCGGTGCTGCCCATAGTCGAATGTAGAAATATTCGGCGGCAGCACGCATCGTTTCGGTCGATCCCTCCATCATCCGGAACGCCAGTTTTCCTACTCCCTGTCGGAACAGTAATAGCAACAGAGCGGCTAACAATGCCACACTGACTGAGCGAACAAATACCGAACCCACTTCACGGAAATTGCGTGCACCAAATGCCTGGGCCACCAATCCGCTGGTCCCCATTCTCAGGAAAGCGAAATTCCAATAGATAAAGTTAAATATGGCCACTCCGATAGCCATGGCTCCGATCAATGAATCCTTGCCGAGATGCCCGACCAGTGCCATATCCACCATTCCCAACAGTGGGACAGTGATATTCGAGATGATGTTTGGAATGGCGAGTGCCAGAATTTTTCGATTCATGGGACAAAGGTCAGAAATTCTTCCCGGTTTGCGAAGTTTTATTTACCAGAATTACTAATTTCGTGCAATGAAGCCCCTTTATCCGGAGCAGAACTTTGTCAAGCAGAACTTACCGGGACAATAGAGAGGGCTTACCCAATCAGCCACAGGCAAACAGCCGCAAAAAAGACGCTTGCCATGAAACACTACGAAGAGATACACAACCACGAGCACCACGACAGTGCCTTGAAAGTCAATGAAGGTGTACCACAACCACCCATTGTCAACCCCTATTTTCAACGGCGCAAACGCCACACGCTCACCACGGATGAATATATCAAAGGAATTCGTGAAGGAGATATCACCATTTTGGCACAAGCCATTACATTGGTTGAGAGCCTGCTACCGGAGCATTACGCACAGGCACAAGAGATCATCGAACGGTGTCTGCCCTATAGCGGAAATTCCATCCGCATCGGTATCACCGGTGTTCCGGGTGCCGGCAAATCGACCTTTATTGAAGCGGTCGGAACCATGGTCACTTCGATCGGCCACAAACTGGCCGTATTGGCCATTGACCCCAGTTCGGAACGGAGCGGTGGTTCGATTCTCGGTGACAAAACCCGTATGGAGCAACTCGTACACAACCCTTCGGTCTTTATTCGCCCCTCCCCATCGGCAGGGTCGCTGGGTGGTGTGGCCCGCAAGACACGCGAAAGCATCATTTTGTGTGAAGCGGCGGGTTTTGACGTAATTTTTATTGAGACGGTGGGTGTCGGACAGTCGGAGACGGCTGTTCACTCCATGGTCGATCTGTTTTTGCTGATTCAGATTGCAGGGGCCGGAGACGAATTGCAGGGAATCAAACGAGGCATTATGGAGATGGCAGACATGGTAGCCATCAACAAATGCGACAGTGGCAACGAAACCCGTGCAGAATTGGCCAAACGACATTTCCTCAACGCGTTAAACCTGTTCCCGATGCCTGATTCAGGTTGGCGCCCGCGAGTATATACCTGTTCTGCCACACAAGGGAACGGATTAACTGACGTTTGGAATGGAATTGAGGACTTCCTCAAATTCACGAAAAAGAACGGCTACTACCAACGCAACCGTCATCAACAGGCCAAATACTGGATGTATGAGACCATCAATGAGGCGTTGCATGAGAACTTCTACCGCAATCCGGAGGTTGAAGCTCACCTCAAAGAGTGCGAAGAGTTGGTTTTGGCAGATAAGAAGAGCTCCTTTATTGCGGCTCGCGACCTGTTGAACAACTATTTCAACAGTTTGAAAAAATAGCTGATACAATTCGATGTAATCTCGATATAGACATCACATATCGGAACACAATGATTCCTCAACACAACAAAAGAAGGCAGACAAATGTCTGCCTTCTTTTGTTTATAATATTTATTGATCTGTTGCCTATTCAATCAACACAACCGTATAATCCTGTCCGTAGATACAAATTTGTAATCACAGTTAAAACGCTCTTGATTGTAGGACGAAAATAACGTCTGTTAATATGAACAATCAGGACTGTTCATCGCTGCCGACAAACTCGACTACACACACCAGCACATCCAAACACTACAAACAGCGATCTTACATCAATACCAAACGATCAGAGCAAAACCGTACCACAGGCACCTAATAACGAATCAAGCACGGTTCTTGATCGCATTCACTCTCTCGCCTGCTTCACGGCACAAAGTATCGACATCAGCAGTCAACAGTTTCCCCCCTTCAACAACCGCACTGCCATCCACGATAACAGTATCGACATCGGACGCCTTGCCACAATAAACCAAATTGGCAATCAAATCATTCTGTGGAGAGAGATGCGGGCGACGCAGATCCACCAACATCAAATCGGCCAACGCTCCTGGAGCGATCACCCCCAATTCGCCTTCGCGACCGATCGCTTTGGCACCGTAAACCGTTGCCATTCGCAACGTCTCATACGCCGTCAAGGCACAAGGATTCAATGTTGAAACTTTTTGCAGCAGTGAAGCTGTACGCAGCTCCTCCCACATATCCAAATCATTATTCGACGAAGGTCCATCCGTACCGATACCCACATTAACTCCATACTCCAACATACGGCTTACCGGTGCTATTCCGCTCGCCAATTTCATATTGCTCTGAGGATTGTGAGCAACTGACACCCCATACTTAGCCATAATCTCCATATCAGCCTCATCGACATATACGCAATGAGCAGCCAACACCGGACGCTCAAACAATCCCACATCCCGCAGATGGGCTACAGGAGTTTTTCCGTATTGTTCACGAATCATCCGTTGCTCATCGAGTGTTTCGCTGACGTGAATCTGAATACCCAGGCCATACTGATCTGCAATTTTCAACGCCTTTTTCAGGGTATCTGGAGGACAGGTATAAGCGGCATGCGGTGCCAACATGATCTGGACACGTCCGGACTTCGATCCATATTTTTCGGCCATCCGGATCGCTTCCGGCTCAAAATTGTCGTAGTTGGCCCCGACAAATGTCGGACACACCACACCTCGAATTCCCATCTCCAAAACAGCTTCAGCCACACGGTCCGAATGCCAATACATATCGACAAACGTGGTCGTTCCTCCCAACAACATCTCGGCAATACCCAAACGAGCCCCAAAATAGATATCGTCGCCATTGAGTTTTGCCTCGAAGGGCCAGATTTTATCATTGAGCCAAGGCATCAATGGCATATCATCGGCATAACTGCGCATCAGACTCATCGAGACGTGATTATGCAAGTTAATAAAGCCAGGCATCGCCACTTTGTTCTGTCCATCTATTTCATGCAATGACTCTCCACAACGGGCACGAAATGCTTCTGTTGTTGCGGGATCGGCATCGGCAAACACGATTTTCCCATCCGCAATACCGACATTACCGACAAAATATTTACATGGGTCAGATTCCGATGCGGTCATCGGCAGGATGGTACACCCCTTAATCAACAAATTCATATCAAACGAATTTACGGGCCGACAACATTGTCAACACCGAATAAAGATAGCTATTTTTCGAAATTCATGACTCTTGATCTATGCAACTTAAGGTGTCGTTAGCGCATGATCATTTACGTCTCCACAAAAAATGAAGCTTGAAATCGGAACGATTATCTTCTCCTTTATCTCGGCCGCAAAATTGTCCGACTCACACAATTCCGTGCTAAAAAGGAGCAAAGAAGACAACAAAAATATCCAATCGGGAAAGGCTATGACACGCCAGTTTTGTGGAACACATCCCAAAATATTCGGACCTGTCCAGAATTTATCGATCCATCACCTCGCCACGCAGGGTTACGATATAACGGACACCGGGCACATTGGTATATATACTGATTGCTTTATTAAATGTACCGGATTGATGACGGGGATTATAAGTAACCGTAATCTCACCCTCTTGCCCCGGCATAACCGGTTTCTTAGAAAAAGAGGCTTTGGTACAAGCACACGCCGTTTCAGCACGTACGATCACCAACGGCTTATTACCCTCATTTCGAAATTTATAAACACGAGTCACCGTACCGCCAGATTCGGCGATTTGCCCCAGATTATACTCTTTCTGCATCAATTTCAGTACAGGTTGGGCCTGCACCCCACTCCATGTTGCAAACAACAAACACAATATGGCTAATAGATATCTCATATCAATTTTTGCAAAACTTTTTTATTAGAATAGCGAGAAGTTCTATTTATACTCCTATAGACTCCGAACGCTCAATCGCGATTCTTGGAGATAAAAACAATTGGCGATCTATTAGCAACCTGGCACGACACCAGCATCCCTCCCTATTAACAAAAAAGAGCACCTGAAAACAATACCCGATTGAATCATGCGCTCTCCTTTACTGCTTATTATTTATCGCTATGCTTATTGCATCCGGAAATTATACGTGATCGTTCCCCGTTGCGACAAAGGTGCATTATCATCGACATTGAAACGGGCATTACGCGCGGCACGCAATGCAGCGGCAACCAGTGTACTATTATTGGTGGTCGAACCGGAAGAACGATAGGACGCCGATGTTACTCGACCGTTGCGATCCACTGTAATCTCAACCACGACACGACCTTCGTCACGTGCCCCATAATCGGGACGAGGCAATGCACCTGCCAACGTACGGCCGGACAAGCTGGCTTGTCCTCCTGTACCCGGAGCGCCGTTGCCTGGTCCTGTACCACCGGTACCCGTGCCTGAACCATCAAAACTACCGTTTGCTGCTCCAGCCAAGTTCCCTTGGTTGCCTGTTCCCTTACCGGTACCATCACTGGCTGCCGTACTGCCCGCAGTACGGCCAGGGAACAATGCACGGCGATTCACCTCACGAGGTTTTTCTGCAGGAGGCTGAGGATTGGGCTTAGGCTGAGGCGTTTTATTTTCCGTTTTCGGTTTTTCAACCTTACGTTTTGCCTCTTGCTTAATAGCAGGCGCCTCCTCAAAATCCTGAGTCATCTGCTCTTCCTCGCTCTCCACTTTCGGAGTCTGTTGCTCTTGTTGACGAGCGTCGGCAATCTCATCATTAAGAACCATATCCGCTCCGGGCGCAGCCTCATCCACATTACCAAAATTGATCATCAAACCACCTTCGGCCGGATCGGGCAGCTCCTGACGAAACTGTACCAACAAAAACAACAGGATCAGCACAACAAAGTAGAGCACCGTGGCTACGCCTCCGATGACTCGACCTTTAGTCTGATTCTCCTCCTGTTGATAAAAATAGATCACGTCTGAAACAATGAAAACCTCGGCCCTATGTTAATTGGGGCTAGTGGCCAGGATCAGTTTGTACTTGTTATTTTTGGCGATATTCATCACCTTCACCACCTCGTCCACCGGAACCGTTTTGTCACAGTGAAGTGAAACGGTGGGGTCCTCAGCACCCTCCATTTTAGCCTGCAAAGCCTGCTCGAGTTGATCAAACGAAACGGGCTCCATCTCCACGTAATAGTTCAGATCTTTGGTGATCGACACCGTCGTATAAGGCTTCTCCTTCAACTGGTTCGTACTTTTCGGCAACATCAGTTTCAACGCATTAGGGTTGATAAGGGTTGTCGAAATCAGCATGAACAGCAGCAACTGGAACATCAGGTCCGTCATGGATGAAGCGCTGGTCGACGGATCGACTTTCGTACCTCTTTTAATTGCCATGATCGTAAGGTTTACTGCTCAACCGGCTGGTTGAGGATATCCATAAAGGCGATCGAGTTGGCCTCCATCTGGAATACGAGCCGCTCGATGCGCGCCACCAGGTAACTGTAACCGAAATAGGCCGGGATACCGACCATCAGACCGCCGACAGTCGTAACCATCGCCACGTACATTCCGCTGGCCAGGATACTCATATCGACCGTCCCGCTGGCCGCAGCCATGTTCATAAAGGCCTGCACCATACCGAGCACGGTACCGAGGAAACCGATCATCGGCGCACCGCCGGCGATCATCGCCAGGAACGGCAGCCCGCGCTCGAGTTTCGACACCTCGAGGTTCGCCACGTTTTCGATCGACGTATTCACATCGCTCAGCGGACGGCCGATCCGCTCGATACCCTTTTCGATCATATGTGAAATGGGCGTACTGCTCGAACGGCACAGATGCACGGCGGCAGCGATCTTACCCTCG
>ERZ857882.3325-NODE-3325-length-15300-cov-7.545949_pt1 | contig 15300 bp, 9 predicted proteins | sample MGYA00519697_ERZ857882 | MGnify/ENA primary metagenome ERZ857882 (study PRJEB31778, sample SAMEA3449373) | human gut metagenome | biome: human gut; feature: human-associated habitat; material: faeces | place: United Kingdom | collected 2010/2012 ...
TTAAACATATCCCGATAGGTTTCCACCGTATCCTTCAGATATGCCCCGTTACTGCTCAAATCCCCGTCCGCCAGGTTGTTTTTCACCAGTTCGTACGCATAATGGAATACATAGATGGTGGGAACCCATGTCTGTCCGTTATCCCGCATCCGCTCCGCCTGTTCCACACGCAGATGCGTACCGTGCTCTATACTGTCACAGCCGGCCTGGATACACATTTCCATAGACGGCCCATAGCCTGCATGCGCCGCCACCTTCCGTCCGAACCGGTGGGCCTCCGCCACCGCCGCATCAAGCTCTTCCTGGTTAAATTCCTCTCCCCGGTATGCTTCGCTGTCCAGAAGCTTGATACAGTCGGCGCCATCCCGGATATTGCGTCGTACCGCTCTCCGGACGGCTTCCGCACCGTCCACTTCCTCTACCGCTCCTGTCATGCTGCAGCCATGACCGCCCGTAATGCACAGCCCCCGGAGGCTGGTAACAATACGGGGAGCACGGAGATACCCCGCGGCAGCGGCCTCCTTCAGAACCGTGCCGATGCCGTCGGCGCTGGACATATCCCGGATAGTGGTCACTCCGGCCTTCAGGGTATCTTCCATCCGCTTTCCTATAAAATAAGCCCGCAGCATCCTGTCCTCAGCGAGCCTTTCCGCATTTTTCTCCCCGTAATAATAGCCGATATGGGTATGCATATCAATCATACCCGGCATCAGCGTACAGCCCGGAAGCCGGATTTCTTCTTCCGGAAACAGACGGCGAAGCTCTTCCGCCCTGCCTGCTGCCAGAATCCGCTTCCCCCGCAGCACCACAGCTCCCTGTTCAATCACGGTTTTTCCATCCCCGGTTATCAATCTGTCCGCTACAAGCATCCCTTATTTCTCCTTCGCTATAGTACTAAGCCAGTTCCCCCGCGCGGATGCACATAACCTTATGCCCATCCTCCGGCTCCACCACCCTGACATGTTCCCTGCATTCTTCCCTGGCATAAGGGCATCTCCCTGCAAATCTGCAGCCTGCCGGAGGATTATAAGGCGTGGGAAGATCCCCCTCCAGAAGAATCCTGTTTTTTTCCTCTTTTTCTTTTCTGGTAAAAGCAGGGGCCGCGGAAAGCAGCGCCCGGGTATAAGGGTGCTGCAAAGCCGCCTCGCTTGCAAAGCTTGCGGCGGGCGCCTCTTCTATGGCTTGCCCGGCATACAGCACCACCACCCGGTCCGCCACCTTAAGCGCTGCCTCCAGGTCGTGTGTGATCAGCAGCACCCCCGCGCCGTTTTGCGCCATCTCCTTAAAATGCCCCAGCACCCGTTCAGCCGCGGCCGGGTGCAGGCCGGGGGTGGGTTCGTCCGCCACCACCAGCCGGGGGCCGCCCAGCACGGCGGTGGCGATCAGCACCCGCCGCGCCATCCCGCCCGAAAGCTCAAAGGGGTACTTCCCCTGCACCTCTTTCCCCAGCCCGTACCCGGCCAGAACGCGGGCGGCCTTTTCCTTTTGTTCCCTGCCCGCGTGGGGGCCCGCCACCTGCGGCCCCACCCGCATCATCGGATCCAAGTACGAAACGTTCTGCGGCACCAGAACGATCTCCCGGCCGCGCAGGCGCTTTGCCAGCGCCGCATTCAGCGGCCGGCCTTCATAAAGCACCTGCCCGCCCACAGCCGCGTTGGCGGGCAGAATTCCCAAAATACGGTGGGCAAGCAGGCTTTTGCCGCTGCCGGAAGCGCCCACCACCGCCAGCAGCTCTCCCCCGTTCAGCGTAAAGCTCAGGTCCCGCACGCCGGCAAGGCTGCTTTTTCGGAAGCCCCGCCCATACCGGCCAAAGCCCACCGAAAGGCCGCGCACCTGCAATAGAGGCGGCGTTTGTTTTCCCATACCTCTCACCCCTCTGCCGGCACGGTCACGGCCCAGAGCTGCTTCAGGCTCCGCCCGGCCAGATCAAACAAAAGCACCGCTCCCACCAGCGCAGCCCCCGGCAGCACTGCCAGCCACCAGCGGCCAGTGGCAAGATACTGCATGCTCTCAGACAGGATCACCCCAATAGCCGGCTGCTCGCTGGAAAGGCCGAACCCCAAAAAGGTCACGCTGGCCTCGTGAAGGATCGCATGGGGAAAAAGCAGCACCAGGCCGGTAAAAAATTGCGGCAGCACCCCCGGCAGGATATGCCGCAGCGCAATGCCCACCGGCCCCTGCCCCAGCTTGCGGGCCGCCAGCACATAGCCGCTCGTTTTCAGCTGCAGCACCTCGGCGCGCAAAAGCCGGGCCAGGCTCATCCAGTGGGTGAACACGATCCCCACGCACACCCCCCAGAACCCCCGCCCCAGCGCACAGGAAATCAGCACCAGCAGCAAAATGTGCGGCACCCCCATAAACAGATCGATCAGCCAGGTCACAAAGCCGTCGGCCCAGCGGCCCAGCAAGGCCGCGGCCGCCCCCAGCACCAGGGCCAGCGCCCCGCTCACGCAGGCGGTCACCACCCCGATGCGGATGCTCAGCGAAAGGCCCGCCGCGGTGCGGGCCAGCATGTCCCGCCCCAGCCAGTCGGTCCCAAACAGGCAGGCCGGGCCGGGGGCCAGGTTCTTGCGGCTGAAATCCGCCTGTACCGCTGCGTCGCCGCAAAAAAGGCCCCACAGGGTCACAGCCGCAAGCAGCCCCACAGCCAATATCAGCTTGCAGGCCGCGGCGGGCCGCGGCTCACGCAGGCGCTCAAGCAGTTTCATGGCTGCGCCCCCTTTCGGATGCGGGGGTCGATCAGGCCATACAAAAGATCGGCGATAAAGTTTGCAAGGAATACCACCGCCGCCGAGATCACCGTGATCCCCAGCAGCAGGGGCAGATCCCCGCCCAAGCCCGCGGCCACCGTGGCCTGCCCAAGGCCCGGGTAGCTGAACACCTGCTCCACCAGCACCGAGCTGCCCAGCACCTCGCCCAGCGAGGCAAACTGCAGGGTCACGGCCGGCAGCGCCACACCCCGCAGCCCGTGCCGCAGCACAATGCCCGCCCTGCTCTCCCCGCGGGCGGCGGCAAACAGCGCGTGGTCGCTGGCCAGCACCTCCACCAGCTTTTCCCGGGTGTGCAGCGTGACCGAGGCCGTGCCGGTCAGGCTGAGCGCCAGCGCCGGCAGCACCGCGTGGCGCAGCCGGTCGGCCAGGGTCACGGCTGCACTCTCCATGCCAATGGGCACGCTCAGGCCAATGGGCAGCCAGCCCAGCCATACCCCAAATACCATAAGCAGCAGCAGCGCCAGCCAAAAAGCAGGCGTGCTGGCAATCAGCATGGACCAGCCCTTGATCAGCTTATCCGGCCAGCGGCCCTGGAACGCCCCCGCCAGCACGCCCATGCAAAACCCCAAAAGGCCCGAGAACACCCACGCCAGCACCAGCAGCCACACCGAGCCGGCAAGCTTTGAGCCGATCACCTCCAGCACCGGCCGGCGGTATAAAAGCGAGGTTCCAAAGTCCCCCTGCAGCATTCCCTTTGCCCAGGCAAAAAAGCGCTCCAAAGGCGGGGTATCAGCGCCCCAATAGGCCTCCAGCTTTGCGATCTGTTCCGGGCTCATGCTGCCCAAGGCCGCCTGCCCCACATTTTGCTGCAGCGGGTCAATGGGCGAAAGGGTGAGCAGCCAAAACGCCGCCAGCGCCGCGCAGCCCATGAGCAAAAGCATTTTAATAAAATTTTTTCCCGCGCTTTTCATCCCGCGCTTTGCCACCGGGCATCCTCTCCCTTATTTCCTGCGCTTTTGCCGCGGCTTCAGGCCGTCCAGCTCCACTGGTCCACATTGTTCACGATCGACCAGCCGTGGCCGTGGGGGTGCAGTTTTTGCTGCGCCACCGCCAGGCCGCCGCGCACCCAGTATAGATGGTCGATGTTCACCAGCCACACCCAGGGCACCTCCTGGGCCAGCACCTCGCTCTGGGCCTGCTGCCACAGCGCATAGCTCTCTTCCAGATCACCGCCGGCAAGAGCGGCGTCCATCAGCTCGTCCACCCGCGCGCTGGCATAGGGGGAATACTCCGCGGTATCCGCGCCCGGCGCAGTGTGGTAGATGTTGTAAAGCTCCATGGGGGTGTGCGCCCCCCAGCCCCACACCAGGGGCTCGGCCAGCGCGCGGGCATAGGCGGTATCCCAGTCCACGCCCTCCGCTTTCGCGGCAATGCCCAACTCCCCGAGCTGGTTTGCCAGGTCCGCCGCCAGCGCCTGCCGCGTGGAATCCCCCATGGGGTACATCACGGTCAGCTCCGCTTTCACGCCGCCTTTTTGGCGCGTCCCGGCTGCATCCAGCTCCCAGCCCGCCTCATCCAGCAGGGCGGCCGCCTTTTGGGGGTCATAGGCCACTTCGTTTGCCGGCGAGTACCAGGGCATCTGGTCGCACACGCTGTACGCAGGCGTGCCGTAACCGCCCAGCACATTCCCGATCATCTCCTGCCGGTCAATCCCGCAGTTGATGGCCTGGCGCACCCGCACGTCCGCTGTAAAATCATTCCCCGCAGTTCCGTCAAAGGCTGCGGCGGGCAGGTTGATGCCCCGGTTATCCACGGTTTTTACCGCCATCAGGCCGTACCCAGCCACCGTTTGATCCGCATACGCCGGCGCGGTATAGGCCACGTCCACCTGCCCCGCCTTGGCCGCTGCAAAAGCGGCGTCCTCGCTCATAAACAGCACCACCACTTTTTCCATCTGCACCGGCTGGCCGTAATAATCCGGGTTTGCCTCAAAAATCACCTGCTGCCCTTTGTCCCACTGTTTCAGCACATAGCGGCCCGAACCAATGGGGTTCTGGCCGTAATCCGGGCCATAGGCGTGCTCGGGCACGATCCCCACAATGGCCATGGTGTAAGGCCAGATGGAATAGGGCCTCGCCATGTGGAACGCCACGGTGGTGTCGTTCACCGCTTCGGCGCTCTCCAGCATGGTAAAATCATTCACCGAACTCTCGGCCTTCACGGTATTATAGGTAAACGCCACGTCGGCTGCGGTCAGGGGCTCGCCGTCGGTAAACCTCACGTCGTCCCGAATGGTCACGGTCCAGGTCAGGCCGTCCTCGCTTGCTTCCATGCCTGTTGCCAGGTCAAACCTGATCGAAAGGTCGGCGTTCGTGACCGTGAGGGTGCTTTGAATGAGCGGCTCGTGCACGTGCTCGCCGGCGCCCCATCCGTAAGCCGGGTCAAACCCCGCCTCCGGCTCGCTCTCGGTGTTCATGGCCACCACCACGCTGTTCTTTTCGGCCCCGCCGCCGGATGCCGGGCCGGAAGTGCTGCCCGCCCCGGGCGCCGCCCCGCAGCCGGCCAACGCCAGCATTGCGAAAACCAAAGCAATGCAAAGAAACTTTTTCATCGGTTCCAAACTCACTTTCACATCATTATTTAACAGCTTTTTATTGCCGGGCAACAAAAAGCTGCCACGAAGAGCTTGCCCACACGCTTTCGGCGGGGCGGCATGCCTTCGTGGCATCATTTCACATGCTGATTCGATTGTGGGAACGGTCGTTCTAAAAAGCATCCGCACCTTCGTGATGCGGTTTTATTTCTTATTTATCATACCATAAACACGAATGGATGTAAACCGCCTTTTTCCAAACCTCATCCCGCCGGGCCGGGCTGCGGCAGCGGAAGCCACAGGCTCACCCGGGCGCCGCCCTGGGGCCCGTTTTCCAGCCTCAGGGCGCCCCCCTGCCCCCGGGCAAACTCGGCCGCAAAGGCGAGCCCAAATCCAAAATGGCCGCCGCCGCGGGCCCCATCCTGGGTATAGAACAGTTCTCCCGCCCGCCGCAGCGCTTCGGCCGAAAAGCCCGGGCCGTTATCCCTCACTTCAAAGGTCACGCCGCCCTGTTCCAGCCGCGCGGTCAGCTCCACCAGCCCGCCCTGGGGCGCATAGCGGGCGGCGTTGTCCAAAAGGTTTGTCAGCGCCCGCCGCAGGCCTGCCTCCCCGGCCACAATCCGCCCCTCCTGCCGCCGGTCCAGGCAAAACCGCACGCCCTTTTGGGCGCACAGCGCCTTTGCCGTCCCCTCCAGTTCCTCCAGCAGCGGCAAAAGCTCCACCGGGCGGGGCTTTTCCTCCACCGCGCCCGCGGCCGTTCCCACCAGCTGGGCAAGGTAGTCGTTTGCCCGCCGCGCGCTGCGCAGGATCGTTTCCAGCTCTTTGCGCCCGCCGTCCTGGCCTGCGGGCTCCTCCAGCAAAAGCTCCGTGTTGCCGCTGATCACCGCCAGCGGGGTCTTCAGATCATGCGCCAGGGCCGCCACCTGCGCCTGCCGCTGCCGGCGCAGCGCCCACTGCTCCTTTAAGCTGGCGGCAAGGCTTTTGCGCAGGGTATCCATGGCCGCCATCGCTCCGTCCAGCTCTTTTACGCCGGTGGAGGAAAAATCCCCCTGTTCCAGCTCCCCCGCGGCAATGGCGCCGCCAGCCTGGGCCAGCTTGCGAATGGCTTTTTCCAGCCGCCGCGCAAACAGCCAGGTGTGCAAAAACACCATGAACAGCCCCACCAGCGCCAGCGCCAGCAGGTAACAGGTCTGAAAATCCGGCAGGCCGCGCAGGGCTGGGTTGCGGTATTGCTGCCGGAAATCGTATTGCAGCAGCACCGTCTGCCCGTTTTCCAGCCGGCTGTGGGCATAGAACTTGGGGTAAAAAAAGCCGTTTTGCATGGAATCGCCGCGATAATTGCTCTGCGCCTGTTCCTGTTCCCCCGCGCTCATGTCGGTCTGCAGAACCTCACCCTCGGGCCCGAACACGATGTAGCGGCACAGTGGGTCCACAAGCTCCGGCAAAAACGCCCCGTTTTCCAAAATAGCCTGGCTCGACGCCCGCGCCGCCTGCTGTGCGGCATTCGCCGGGTAGACCAAAAAGCGGATAAAAAAGCCCATTCCCATCCACCACACCAGCAGCAGAACCACACAGTCCACCGCCGTCTGCAAAAAATAGCTGGCCAGCAGCCATTTCAGGCCGCGGGGCTTTTTCACCCTTCGCTTTTCCATTTATACCCCACTCCCCACACCGTTTCCACAGGCTGCCCAAAGGGCCGCAGTTTTGCCCGGATGTTTTTAATATGCTCGGTCACGGCGGCGGGGTCGGCCTCGCTCTCATAGCCAAACGCCGCCTCGTACAGCTGCTCCCGGCTGAACACCTGGCCGGGCCGCACCGCCAACAGCTCGCACAAAGAATACTCCCCCCGCGTCAGCGGCAGTGCCTGGCCGCCCGCGTACAGCGCCCGCCCCGCCAGGTCAAATTGAAAGGCTCCCCGCACCAGCCGGCGGGCCGGCGCGCGCCCCTGCCGCCGCAGGTGCGCGTTTACCCGTGCCCGCAGCTCCGCCAGCCGGAAAGGCTTTGGCAGATAATCGTCGCCCCCCAAGGCCAGGCCGCGCACCACATCCTCCTCCCCCGCTTTTGCGGTGAGGAACACGATCGGGCAGTCTGCCAGCTCCCGCACCCGGGCGCAGGTGGCAAACCCATCTTCCCCTGACATCATCACATCCAGCAAAATGCAGTCAGCCCAGGCGCACCGGTTTTCATCCACCTCGCCGCCCGAAGCCAACACCGCGACCCGGTGGCCGTCCCGTTCCAGCGTAGTTTTTACCAGCTGCCGCAGGTCCGCCTCGTCGTCCACCACCAGAATATTCGCCACGCCCGCGCTCCTCCTTTTCGCTTTATTGCAGGATGAGGTACAGCCCCCAGCTCAGGGCATACAAAATATAAACATGGGCGGGATAAAACACATAGAAAAAATGCTTCGAGATCTTTCCGCCCTTTCCTTTTTGTCCATTATAACACAGCATAAACAAAACCGAAAACACGCTGAACCATTCATAATATTGGGTAAACATGGTGCCAAGGGGTTCGCCCATGGCGCTCACCTGCAGCCACACCCGCACAAACCACACCAGCATGGTAAAAATCACATAAGTTCCCGCCTGAAGCCACTTGTGCCCCCGGCACAGGTAGAGCAGCAGCCCGGTCAAAATGAAAAACAGGCCGCCGTCGTTGATAAAGTTCCACATAGGCAGCACAGTGAACCCCATCAGGGTAAGCCCCAGCTTGGCGGCGCCGGGCAGCGGCAGCAGCCCGGCCCCCAGGCTTATCAGCACCGGCCACGCCAGCGGCAGCAGCAGCGCGGCCAGGCCACGCCCAAAACGCTTTTGCCGCAGCCAGTCCACCCCCTGCAGCATGGGCAGCAGGATCACAAAGTTCAGCAGCACCCCGTTGTAGGGATAAAATCCATCCGGCCGCTGCAGCGCCGGCACAAACATAAACGCCGTCAGCACAGCGCCCATGGCCGCCCCAATGGCCCAGATGCGCAAGAAATACCGTTTGCGGTCGTGCGTGTGGGCAAAGCCCTCCACCACACAAAACAGGAACAGGTTTGCCGACAGGCGCCCCAGCATGGTGAACGCCTCCGGCACCCAGCCTGTAAACCCAAAGAAATAATGGATATGGTCCAGCACCATCAAGCCCAAAGCGATCCATTTTAAAGCAGCGGTCGAAAGTCCTTTTTTCCTTTCGGTCTGCTGCAGCTGCAATGTCTCTTCCATCGCGATACACTCCTTTTTGTTTTTCTGGCACCAGTGTACCGCGCTTTTCTAAGGAAACCATAAGGCCGGGAAAAATTTCGCCTCTATATTAAACAAGAGAAAAGCCGCCCCCGGCCGGGGGCGGCTTCAATGCGGTTTTCAGGCCGATCGCTCAATTTTGGGTGAACTGCAAATTGTCAAACTCGGTCAGCTCCTGGGTGCCGCTCTCGCGGGGGTAGTAGCTCACCTTCACCCGGTCACCCTCGCGGGTCAGGGCCAGTTCGTCCGAAAGGCTGCCCTGCACGCTGAACAAAAGCTCGGGCTTTTCACTGAGCACCAGATAATAGGTGGTGCCGCTGGTGCCGTACTCGCTGCCAATACGCGCCACCGTGCCGGTGAGCGTGGCAAGCTCGGCGTTAGCGTTGCCGATCTGCGCGCCGCCGGGGCTGCCCTTCAGCGCTTTTTCATAACTCAGCCTCGCCTCGGCCACCGTATCGCCCACGCCCACGGTCTGGTAATCCTCCACCGAAACATAGGCATACTGCTTAATCAGGCCCTCGTCATCCTTCAGGGTCATAAAATAGGTGGGGCGGCTGTTCAGGTTCACAATCAGCGGGAACGCCGCCTGGTATCCAAATTGCTGCACCTTGCCCTCGGCCGAGCGCTGGGCCGCCGTTTCCGTGGCGCCGCTGATCCGATAAAGGTGCGGCTCTTTGGTCACCATGTCCACCATCACAAACCCAATGGCGCTCTGGTCGCCGCCCACGCTGGTCAGGCCGGTGAACAGGTAGCAGTGGCCGTTGTTGTAGATCAGGGTGTCGCCCTCGCTGGTGCGGTATTTATCCTTATCGCTGAAGTTCAGGTAGCCATGCACAAACTCGCCCTTGTTGTTCAGCTGGGTCATAATAAAGTTTTCCGGCTGCACGCGGTCCACCCATTCGGGCAGTTCGGCAATGGCGTAGCGCCTGCTCTCGCCGGTGGCGCAGTCCATCACGATCGCACCGGTCGCCTCCGGCAGGCTGAAGCCCCGCAAATACTGGTAGGTGGTGATCACCCAATAGGGCCGCCCGGTATCGTCCAGCTCAAAGCTGTAATCGGTAAGCCCGGTAAAGGGCGCGGCGGTAAAGCGGGCATAAAACAGCAGGTTCTGCCACAGATACGCCCCCGGCTGGTATTTCAGGTTGTAACCATCCACATACTCCACATCCTGGGGATTCGTGGCCGATACCACCACATACCCGGGCGTGCCCTCCATGTTGGTGAGCCACTTGAACACGCCCGAGTGCAGGGTGGGCACCGCCCAAACCAGCTTGCCGTCCACCTGCTGCAGCGTGGGCTCGCCCAGCACTACCTGGCTGCCCAGGCTGGGCCGCTCGCCCAGCTTTTTGTCCGCCAGCTTGCGGGCCATCGCCTCGTCCACAATGGGCAGTTGGCTGGCGTCCACCGCCTTAAAATCCTGCGCAAAATCCAGTTCCTGCAGGGTGGGCATCTGGTCGCGGAACGCGTTCACCTGAAAAATGAACGACGACCCCACCGAAACTAGCAGATACACGGCCCACACCGCACCCACCAGCACAACGGGCCAGCGCTTGGCGTTTACCGCTTTCACAAAATGTACTCCGCCGGGCACCCCTGGCATGGCCCCCGGCTCAGTGACGACCCGGCCCAGCTTGTCCAATGTAAAAATGCCCACCAGCACCGTAATCAGAACACAGTAAAGGAACGCCGCCTCGGGGTAGAGTGGGTTCAGGTTGGGGTGATTGAACAGCACATACAACGCAAACAGCAGCAGGGTAAGCGCCACTGCCTTGCCTTTCCATTTCTTCATCAAAGCTTCCTTTCTCTCGCGGCACTTTTCCTGTAAGCCGCCCAAAAACGATGTTATAAAGTATTATAGCGTGATTTGGACAGATGTAAAGCAAGGAGCGCAAAGTTTTACAGGAAAGTTCCATTTTCAGCGGCTAAAACGTTTCTTGTTTCCTGAAAGCGGGGGGATGCCCGGCATAAACGCGCGCCTCACCCCTTTGTTCCGGCCGCCGCCGGGGCCTGTTTCACCCCGGCTTGACCTTTTCCTGTACCTTTGCTATAGTAAGGCCAGGAACCATAGGAGTGGCGGCCTTGCCGCTGACCTCTGGCACCTTCGGTGCAGCGGTTGTAGTTTTGCTCTACAACGAAAAACGCCAGCCTGTAAAAGGCTGGCGTTTTGGTCCGAGTGGCGAGAGTCGAACCCTGCAATAAACATTGTAATTATCACAGAATCCAATACTGGTCTGCATTTGGTCTGCAAATCCTATTATGTCAATTAAACACCTCCCACATCTGCAGCGCGGTCCTCGTGTCAAACCCTGCTTCCCGCAATGCGGCCATTGCCTTTCGCTTTCTGCTGCCTGCAATCGTGCTGCCGTTGGGGTAATAATCCGGCGTTGCCTCCGCGACAATCGAACTTCCCAGCAGCGCGTTCACCAGTCTGTCGTTCAGCTCGGCGCCCTCAACTCCGCTGTAGGTTTGCAGCTTTTCCACCCAGCTGCCTTCTTTCGGCTCTACTCCCAGCACTTCTTCTTTCGCCGCTGCATGCGCATAGTCCTGGGCCCGCACGGCATACTTTTCCTGCACGCCCTGGTCGTAGCGGCTCGCCGTCTGGGCCATGGCTTCCAGAATGTTATAGCTGGTTTCCTGTTTTGTCTGCGCAAATTCCAGCGCCTGCGATCCCTGCAGCTTTACGGTTTCTCCCTCTACCGTCACGCTGGTGGTGGAATTGCTGGGCAGCACATTTTTATTTCCTTGGTAGCGCATCAGTTCGGTCAGCCAGTTATCCACCTCGGCCGCCCCCTCGGCGCCGCCGGTCATTTGCTCATAGGTCACTTTACCGGCGCCTTTTGTGCTGCCCGGGAAAAGCTGCTCCAAAATGCTGGTGCTGTACCCTTCTTTGTAGGCGTCGGTATAGCTTGCGTTTTTGGGTTTTCCGCCATTTTCAAGGTATTCCTTTCCCTCGTTTGTGGCGTAGCTCCCCCAGGTCAATCCCGCCAGCACATTCAGGCCGTTGCTGGTGTCGATGGGGAACCGCAGGTTCCCCTGGTTGTTGTAGCTCCCGGGCGCCTCGTTTCTTTCTGTGCCCACAGGCAGCCCAAACGGCCCCGTGGGAAGGAACCCCATATCCTGGGCAGCCTGCACGCCGCGTTCCAGCTGTTTTCCCCCATAACTTGGGAGAAGTTGCAACAAAGGGTTTTTCAGGTCCACTTCGCTGATATCCTTATGGTTTACAGCGGCGCTTCCCAGCTGGATCACCGGGTCCACCAGGGCGCTCAGGCCAATATTCCCGGTGCCGAATCGGGTTGGGTCGCTCTCCCCGAACAGATTTTTCGCCGTCTGGCTGTCCGCCCCCAGGGCCACGCTTGCAACCATATCTCCAAACGGCATGTTCGACAGCACTTCACCGCCCAGCCTGAAGCCGGTGGCAGTAAGCCGGCTGCCCATGGTCGCGTCCTCGTCCTCTCCGCTCTGTTCCCAGGTATCCAGCACCGCGCCGATAGGGTCAAAGCCCGTTTCCCTGCCGTCCAGGTACTCTTTGCGGAAGCCGTTCAAAGCATAGGTCATCAGGAAGGTGAGGAACAGGCCGATCAGGTCTTTTTTCTTTACCTTGTCCACCATCATGTTAAAAGCGTTGGTCACCTCTACCTGGAACGGCGCGATCAGGTTTATCACCTTGTTTCTGAGCACCAGCGGCATTTCTCCCACGCCGCGGCCGCCCACGCTTTTCCGGGTCAGCTCGTCCGCGTAGGAAAATGGGTCCGTCGCCCCTTTGCGCACCGCCTGCTCATAGGCGCTCAACCAGGTATATTCCGCCACCGCCCGGTCCCCCGCTTCCAGCATAAACGCAGCCATATGCTCCGGTTTTTGGCTGATCCAACGCCACAGCGTTTCCGGGCTTTCTATCTCATCCATGCCCAGCCGCCGCAGCTCGCTGTCCAGGTTCTGCAGCGCATACCGCTCTGTTAAAAAGCCGCTCTGTTCTATCAGTGTTCTGGTTTCCGCGTCACCGGAAAGCAATTTCCCATACAGAGCCGCCCCTTTTGCCATATCCGCCGGGTTTTTCAGCATCCCCACCGAATTGGGCAGGTTGTAGACCTGGCTCAAAGCGGAAGAAAGGTTTCCCATGACCGCGTTTGCCTTTGCCCGGCTGTTCAACCATTGCAGCACAGCCATTGCCTTTCGCCCGTGTTCTTTCTGCACGGGGCGATCCCAATACCCGGTTTTTCCCGCCAGGTCGTTCGTCCAGTCGTTCAGCCATTCAATTAGTGCGTTCGCGTTTCTGGTGCCCTTGGTCTGTGTGCGCAACTGTGCGGTCAATTCCCTCGTCTGCGCCATCAATGGGTCCAGATGGGCCTTGTATTCCACTTCTCCCATATATTCCAAAAAAGCGCTTACAGGGTCCATGCCCAGGAATGCCTCTTTGCTGCGGTGCTGCATCCAGCCCGCCCAGCGGCTTTTGGGCCTGGTGTTGTCACTCACCCCCACAAGGTCAGGGTCGATGTTCTGATCCACATTGGTCAGGATGTTTTTCAACGCCCGGAACCCGCGTTTGGTCTCGTAGCGGTGAGGCACGTAATTCTGGCGGTATTGCAGCCGTTTCCCCCGCAGGGCCTCGCCGCTGTCCAGCTGTTCCTGCAGCTGGGCGGCCCGGTTTTCATATTGTGCCTTAGATTTGCGGGTGCGCTCGTATTTGTCCCACGCCGCGGCATATTCTAATTCGTCCGCCGGGTCGATCCTGCGCAGCTCCGCCTGTGCTTCTTCCAGTTTAAGACCCATCCCTCTGGCCATTGCGTCCAGCTTGTCGATCTGCTCCTGGATCTCCTGTTCCGCGTTGGGATATACAACTTCCAGGCTGCGATTCTCCACCTCATACAGATCATCGCTCCACTGGCCGTACAGCTCGGCAGCCTTTACAATGTTCTGCCAGTCCCTTGGCCGGTCGGCTTTCAGGTTTTCCAGGGTATAGGGCGCCGCTTCCTCCATCAGCAGGCCATCCGCACCCACAACGGGCCGCAGCCCTTCCCTGTACCACCCAAGATACCACGCCGCTTCGCTCCCTGGTTTTACCCCCAGCGCCTCCATCTGCTGGGAGAACTTCCGTTTGTTGTTCACGGTATCCATTGCATATGCTTTTTTCGCGGCCAAAAACGGCTTTATCAGGTGTTCGTCCAGGAACGCTCTGGCCGTGCTGCCTTTCGGGGCTACTGTATCCATCACCCGGTCAAAGTCCTTCCAGTGCAGCCCTTTCCCAGGCCGCAGGTCTGCCACCACCTCGCGGGGCAGCTCTGGCATCCGCCCGCTATACTCGCCCTCCACGTTCGCCTGTACCGCCTGCCGCAGCGGGCGCAGCGCCTGCTCGGGGCTGTTCACCCTGATACGTCCCGCCTCCATGTCGCTCATGGCCATATAATTCTCATCGGCATGGGCGCGCGCCTCATTCCTCTGTTCCAGCCACCGCCGGGCGCCGCCAAGGTCTATTTCATCCGGCTTGACCTTTTCCTGTATCCCTGGTATAGTAGATGCAGGAACCGTGGGAGTGGCGGCCTGGCCGCTGACCTCTGGCACCTCTTTGGTGCAACGGTTCCTTTTTCCATGTTTGCCGGCGCTGTGCGCTGCCCCTGTTTCCATGCCTGCGGCGTGAGCGAGGGTGTGACCGAATATAATTGGCTGTCGCCAAACTCTCCGTTTTTCCCTTGGGCCGTCCCAATATTTTCTTTCACATTTTCCGAAAGGAATGTATCCATTTTCCCCTTGACGGTCCCCAGCAAATCTGCTATTGTAAGAGTAGGAACTGTAGGAGCGGCAACCTGGTTGCTGACCTCCGGCGCCCTGAGCGCAGCAGTTCCTATTTTTGTTCCTGTATGTGCGTACAGGCTGCCATTATATATTTCCATGTCGCCTAAATCGGCCGCCTGATTTCCGTTTTCATATAGTTTCACAAGGAACCTTACTCCATGAACTATCCCGCTTTCATCTATGGCGCCGCCAAGATAAATATCCGTTCTCACCTCATTCCCTCTTGATGAAAGTTCGTTTACTTTTACAGCATTTTTTAAGATTTCTCCGGCCTGGATCGCATAGGGGCCGTTTTTTTGCAGCCGGGTCTTTCTTGTCATTCCATGCCGCAGCCCGTCCGCCGTAATTTGAATTTCCTGGCCGGTGTAACGATTTGTTACCCGGCCATTTTTCATGCCCGGCAGCCGGCTGTTCTCCACTCCCAGGCGGGCCACGTCGCCAATGCTCATCCCTTCCGGCAGCGCTGTGCTGATCTGGGTCAGCTGCATATCCGGCAGTGCTGTCAGCGCTTCATACGACACCGCCTCCGCGCCGCCGTTGTTGGCCTGGGCATAGGTGTTCTCCTGCACCGAAAGCTGCCGCCCGGCGCCTGCATTTTCCGTCTGCGCGCCGTTCAGGGCCTTTACAAACAGCTGTTCTGCCTGCCGCAGCTCTGCCCCTTCTCCGCCGCGCAGCTTACTCAGCATCTGCCGGATAAAATCAAGGATACGGCGCCCCAGCCCGGGTTTCTCTCCGCACAGCTGCCGTACGCCGGCTTCGTCCTTGAACAAGAATTTCTCACAGAAGTTTGCCACGATCTCCGCATCCGCTGCCCTCTCGTCCAGCTCGACTCCCATCTGCGCATAGCTGTCCCTCAAAAAGCCCCGGTATTCTTCCATGGTCATATCGGTATCTTTCAGGAAAGTCCGCATGATCTCGCTCGATTTCACATAATCTGCCCCCATACCCGATTTGCCGGACAGAAAAACAATCTGTATAATGGAAAGGG
>ERZ857882.3328-NODE-3328-length-15289-cov-4.261061_pt1 | contig 15289 bp, 13 predicted proteins | sample MGYA00519697_ERZ857882 | MGnify/ENA primary metagenome ERZ857882 (study PRJEB31778, sample SAMEA3449373) | human gut metagenome | biome: human gut; feature: human-associated habitat; material: faeces | place: United Kingdom | collected 2010/2012 ...
AACGCGCATAACCCCCTCTTGGAAACCCCGCACGAAACCCCATATGAAGCTCTGTGATTATAGGTTCGGGCGAAAACAACCGCAAAATACAAATAAAATGCAAATAAAGAGAGTGCAGGGCAAGGAAGCGATTGCTTGCAAAATACCTGTTCAGAAGCTTGTCGATGTTTTTCTATCATGGGCGCTCCGTCATTTCGCCCACAAAATGCCGAATAAGCGCAAATAAAACGAGGCTCATAGGGAAAAGGGGGAACATGGACGGATGCAGCCCGTTGCAAATGCGGGTGTGGCTCGCCGACGCGCTAGCAAATGCGGGTGCGGCTCGCCGACGCGCTAGCAGATGCAGGCGGCGTCATAAGCGCGCTAGCAGATGCGGGGGAGCTGTTCGCCGACGAGCATGTCCAAGATGCGGGTGCTACCGAAAGCGGTGCGCAGGAACACCTTGGGGCCGCGGGCCGGGTCGGCCTCGGTCACGCGCCCGATAATGGCGGCATCGGCGCCATAGGGGCTCTTCCGCATGGCGGCCAGCGCCGCCTCGGCCTCGTCAGCGGCCACCACGCAGACCATCTTGCCCTCGTTGGCCACCTGCATCACGTCGTAGCCGAGCATCTCGCAGGCGGCCTGCACGTCGGGACGCACGGGCACGGCATCCTCGTCGACCTCCATGGCAACATTGCTGGCCTGGGCAAACTCGTTGAGTGTGGACGCCAAGCCACCGCGCGTGGGGTCGCGGAAGCAGCGTGTGTCGGGTGCTGCGGAAAGCACATCGGCAATCAGGTGGTTGAGCGGCGCGGCGTCGCTTTCGATGGTGCTCGAAAACGCCAGACCCTCGCGCTGACTCATGATGGCGATGCCGTGGTCGCCCAGTGTGCCCGACACCAGGATGACGTCGCCGGGCCGGCAGTTTGCGCCACTGAGCGCCACGCCCGCGGGTACCTCGCCCACACCGGCGGTATTGATATAGACGCCGTCGGCCCCGCCGCGCTCGACCACCTTAGTGTCGCCCGTGATTATGGACACGCCCGCTTCGTGCGCCGTTTCGGCCATCGTCTGCACAATCTGGTGGAGCTTATCCATGGGATAGCCCTCTTCGAGGATGAAGCCGCACGATAGGTAGCGCACGTTGGCGCCCGAGGTCGCGACGTCGTTGACGGTTCCGCACACGGCGAGGCGGCCGATGTTGCCGCCGGGGAAGAACTGCGGCGAGACTACAAAGCTGTCGGTCGACATGGCGATGCGCCCGCTCGCGGGCAGCGCGGCGACGCCGGCGTCGTTGCCTTCGAGCAGCTCGGGCGACCCAAAGGCATCCAAAAAGACCTCATCGATGATGCGCTTCATCATCTGTCCGCCGGAGCCGTGGCCCAGCAGGACGGTGCTATCGGTAACGCTATGGGACATATCGAAAACTCCAATCGTGGGTGGAATTATATGGGTGAGGCGCAGCGTCGACTGGTCCGCCGTTCGTTAGAACGGCGGAACCTATTAGCCTCGGTAGCGGAAATATGCTGCGCAGCTGCCCTCGGAGCTCACCATGCAGGGGCCGACGGGATGCTCGGGCGCACAAGCGTGGCCGAACAGGGGGCAGTCGCTCGGCGTAATGGCCCCGCGCAGCACGTCGCCGCAGCGGCACCCGCGTGGCTCGACCGTCGGCTCGATGGACACGTCAAAGCGCATGCTGGCATCAAAGTGCGAAAACTCGGGACGAATGGCGAGTCCCGAAGCCGCAATCGATCCCAGCCCGCGCCACGTGGTATCGCACGGCTCAAATACCTGCTCGACCAGCTGGCGCGCCACAGGATTGCCGTCGGCATTGACGCCGCGACGGTAGGCGTTGTCGATCGCGGGTTGCCCCTCAACAACCATCTGGACCAGCATGCAGATACCCTGCAAGATGTCGACCGGCTCAAATCCCGTTACCACGCCTGGAGTCTTAAACTCGTCGACCAAAAAGCCAAAGGGGGCCAAGCCCGTGATGGTGGCGACGTGTCCCGGCAGGATAAAGCCGTCGATGGCGGTCTCGGGATCGTTAGCGATGGCGCGCAACGCCGGCGGCGTGGTCTTGTGGGCGCAATAGACCGAGAAGTTCAAAAGCCCGCGCGCCTCGGCCTCCAAGATGGCGGCGGCGATGGTGGGCGTCGTAGTCTCAAAGCCCACGCCCATAAAAATGACCGGGCGATCAGGGTTTTGCTCGGCAATGTCGAGCGCGTCGAGCGGGGAGTAGACGATGCGAATGTCACGCCCTGCCGCTTTTTGCGCAGCGAGCGAGGTGGATGATCCGGGCACGCGCATCATGTCGCCAAAGGTGGTGATGATGGCGCCGTCTATGTTGGCGAGCGCGATTGCGTGGTCGATGTCGCGGTTGGCGGTGACGCAGACGGGGCAGCCCGGGCCGCTCAGCAGCTTGAGCCCGGCCGGCATAATGGAGCGAAAGCCATAGCGCCCGATGCTCACGGTATGCGTGCCGCAGACTTCCATAAGGTTGATGGTGCGGTCGCCGACAAGCTCATGAATGCGCTCGATGAGCTCGCGAGCCAGCTTGGGATCGCGGAATGCCGAGAAATCGATACCGGAGCGCGCCGGCTGCTCGGGCGCCACTAGTAAGCCTCCGCCGGGTTGGTGGTCAGCTGGTCTTCTTCGACCAGCTCGGACATGGCATTAACAAGCTCGAGCGTTTCCTGTGCTTCCTGCTCGTCGACAATCTGGATGCCAAAGCCGGCGTGTACGAGAATATAGTCGCCAACCTGCGCCGTCGGCACGAGTCGCAGCGACACGGGGCGCTCGATGCCCATCATGTCGACGGTGGCCTTGAGGTCGTCGTCGCGTTTGACTACTTTACCGGGAACGGCAAGGCACATATTGTTCCCCTTTTATACGCTTTGCGCTGGACGGGCGCTCAATAATCCATCAGTTGATGGTAGCGCTCGCGGGCGCTGCGGGCAAACGCGCTACACCTGTGAGACGGCGGCTTGCGGGCTGGCCGAACAGCCTACTGCGATGCAACCTGCGCAAGACGAGCGCTTGCGACTGCCGCCTGACCGTAGGCGATGCAGCCGTCATTGACGGGTACGGTGTGGGGGACAAGGACAGTAAGGCCTGCGCTTTTGAGCTCGCGGGCGAGGAGCTGAAGCAGAAGTCGGTTCATGAAGACGCCGCCCGAGAGCGCGACGGTGTCGATGCCCTCGTGCACGCAGATATCGCTGGCGATGCGCGCCGAGGAGCGCGCGACGGAGACATGGAAATCGAGTGCGAGCCTGTCGGCGGGCGCTCCGGCTTCAATTCCTCCCAAAAGTGCCTCAAAGAGTGCTTTCTGGTCCAGAACATAGGGGCCGTCCAGCCACGATGGGCCAGATGCGAAATAGCCGGCGTTGTTGTCGGGAAAATGGGCGATTTCGTTGTCGAGCGCGCGCCAGGCGGCAGCCTCAAGCTCGATGGCGGGTTCGCCCTCGTAGGTTGCCTTGTCGCAGATGCCCAGAATCGCTGCCGCGGCATCAAAGAGACGCCCCATGCTGCTGGTACGCGGGCTGTTGATGCCGCGCTCGATCATGGTGGCTGTCACGCTGCGCGTTTGCTCGTCGAGGCTGTCCAAAAGCCGAGCGGCACCTGGGTGCTCGAGCAGACCGAGCTCACTGAGCAGGGCAAAGGCGTTGCGGCGGGCGTCGCGCACGGAGGCCGCCCCGCCGGGGAGCGCCCAGGTGCGCAAATGCGCGGCGCGTTCAAAGCCGCCAAGGCTGGCAACAAGAAACTCGCCGCCCCAAATGGTCCCATCGGTGCCGGCGCCGGTGCCGTCAAAGGCGATGCCAAGGACGCGCGCGTCGGTTGTAAGCTGGCCCGCGGCGATGGCCTCGGCCATTACGCTCGCGATATGCGCATGATGGTGCTGCACCTCGACGAGCGGCAGATTGCATTTTCGCGCCTGCTCGCGCGCCCACTGGCCCGATAGATAGCTGGGGTGTACATCGCAGGCCAAGGCGGCGGGCGCCAAATCAAAGAGATCTTCCAAGCGCGTGCGCGCGGCGTTCCAGGCATCGAAGGTCCCGCCGTTTTCAACATCGCCGATATGCTGCGACACAAAACAGGTCGCCTCGCCGTTCGTCCCTTCACGCGTGAGCGCAATCGTGGCCTTTTGTTGTGGCCCGCAGGCAAGCACGCAGGACGGAGCGCGGTCGAGCGCCGGCAACGGCAGCGGCTGGGGTGCATATCCGCGAGCGCGGCGCACGGGCATAACGGTGCCGTCAACCACGCGCACCACGGAATCGTCATAGCGCGAGAGAATCGCGCGGTCGTTACCGAGCAGCGCGTCGGCGATGCCGGCGGCAACGAGGTGTTCCCAGGCGAGGTCGTCGTCGGTCTCGATGGGTTCTTCGCTCAGGTTTCCGCTGGTCATGACGAGCGCGTGCATACCGCAGGCTTCTGCCGCGGCAAGCAACAGATGTTGAAGCGGCGTATAGGGGGGCATGACGCCGAGCTCAGGAAGGTCGCGCGTGACGGACGGCGCGAGCGCGAGGGCGTCGGGGGAACCGCCGTTGCCCTCGCCAACAGTGCGCCGGCGCAGCAGCACAATGGGGCGGATGCTGCCGGCGAGCAGATCGCGTTCAGCATCGTCGATATGACACAGGCGCCCGGCATCGGCAAGACTGCGCACCATGACGGCAAGCGGTTTGTTGCTGCGGCGTTTGCGACGGCGCAGCTCGGCCACCGCCTGCTCGTTGGAGGCGTCGCATGCTAAGTGGAATCCGCCCAGGCCCTTGATGGCGACGATGCCACCGCTGGCCAGCAGCTCAACACAGCGGTCGATAATGGCGTCGCTGGCCTCGCGTGTGGTGCCGACGGCCAGCGACGCGGCGGCTTCGCCCGGCCCATCGCCCACGCCCGCTTCGCGCCACGTAATATGCGGCCCGCAATCAAAGCAGGCATCGGGTTGCGCGTGAAAACGCCGGTCGAGTGGGTCGGCATACTCCGCGGCACACCTGGGACACATGGAAAAACAATCCATCGACGTGGCCGCTCGGTCATAAGGCAACGATCGGATGATGGTAAAGCGTGGCCCGCAGTTAGTGCAGTTGATAAAGGGGTAGTGATAGCGTCGGTCGGCGGGATCGAACAATTCGCGCAGGCAATCGTCACAGGTGGCGATATCGGGCGAGACGAGCGTCGTGTGCGCGGTCTGGTCCTGCGATGCTACGATGCGAAAACCCTGTTCGTTGGCGGCATCCCAACCGTTGGCTGCCAAGTCCACAACCTCGACATGCTCTACGCGGGCTGCCGCAGGCGCATGCTCAGAAAGCGCGGCAACAAAAGCATCGAGCGCATCGGCCGGAGCGTGCGCCTCGATATGCACGCCGTCGCCCGCATTGAGCACCCATCCACAAATGCCATGTGCCATGGCCTCGCGATACACAAACGGTCGCATGCCAACGCCCTGCACAATGCCCGTTACATGGATATGCGCATGTCGCATGCGACCCTCCTTCGTTGAAATGTGTGCTGTTACAGCCCCAGGCTCTGCTTGGTGGCGGCGCAGGTGAGCTCGCCGTGCTTAACGCCGCGCAGGCCCAGCAGACGGTCAGCCAGCTCGTAGACACGTTCGCCGCGACCCTTGAGCGCCAGAATCTCCAAGCAGTTGTGGTGATCCAAATGCACGTGCATCGTCGATACGATCTCGTCGGTGTAGTCGTGCTGCACTTCGTCCAGACGGCGCGTCAGGTCGCCGGTGTGATGGTCGTAGATCATGGTGAGCGACCCGATAACGTGCTCATCGGGCGTGCGCATCTGCTCCTTGGCGATCGAGGCGCGAATCAGGTCGCGCACGGCCTCGGATCGGTTGGCCACGTCGCCGCGGCGTGCGATCTGCTCGTCAAAACGGCGCAGCAGGTCGTCGGGTGCGGTAACCGAAAAACGGACCAGCTCGGAGCCGGAACCACTACAGTGGCAGCCCGCGTCACCGTCCGCCCCGTGCGGATGCTCGTGCTCGTACCCGCAGCCGTGCTCGTGTTCGGCCACCTTACACCAGCTTCACGGAGCCGACGGAGTTGTGGTCGGCCTCGATGGCTTCCTCGTAGCCCTCGAGTGCGTCGTGGGCCTCGTGCAGCGCGGCCATGGCGGCCTCGAGCTTGGCGCCGATGCGCTCCATGTCAAAATTCTCGGTCGCATGCAGCAACTGATGGCTCCACTCATGAGCGAGCTCGATGGTGTCGTCGACCTGTTTGACGCTCATGGCAAGCTGGCTCATGTTCATTCCAACATCATGCATGGGAAATCTCCTTTTGTATGGGGCAGTTCAGTGGTTCAGATTTTACTACGCCCGCTCTGCGCACAGCTGCATAAGAAAACGGGTACGAGTCTGTGCGACCCGCACCCGTTCACTGGGGGCTGTTTGTGACTACCATACTATCCGTGGTTGCACTCGGTGCATCCAGAAGTCCGGCGAGCGGTGCAAAAGCGCTCATAGACGGCGGGTAAGTAACAAGCGTATTACAGATGCTTTTCCAGCAGCGCCTGCAGCCTCGCCTTGGGCAGAGCGCCAACTGAGCGGTCAATCTCCTCGCCGTTCTTAAACACAATCAGCGTGGGGATGCTCATGACGCCATACTTCATGGCCAGGTCCTGGTTGTCGTCGACGTTGCACTTGGCAACGGCGAGCTTGCCCGCCAGCTCATCGGCAACCTCGTCAACGATGGGCGAGAGGGATCGACAGGGCCCGCACCACGGTGCCCAAAAATCGACCAGCACGGGCAGGCTGTCGTTAACGATGGAATCGAAGTTCTCGGGGGTAATCTGATTAATGTCAGCCATGGTGACCTCCATAATGCGACGCGGCTCGGCCGCGTAAAACTCAGTACGACCGTGCTTATACCCAGCCGCCCGCAAAGCAACCACTCGCGGGCAGCTCTTTTATATAATGGTGGGCACGCAAACGATTGGAGAGCGCATGTCCACGTCACAAAGCCAGAAAAAAGAAGCCATCGCCCAGGCGGCCGAGCAGGAGCTCACATCGCTTGCGGTCCGTGGCGTGCGTATCGCGGGCAACGCGTGCTCGCCGATCGTGCTGGTCAAAGGCGATTTGGACGAGGCCGAGCGTTCGGGTGGCGAGCTTGCCGCCGGCCCGGATGGCGCGGCGTTGCGCAAGGCGCTTGGGGCCATCGGCTACGCGCCCGAGGATTTTTGCGTGCTGGCAAGCGTCGCCGGCGTGGGTGACGGAGCGGTCGCGGTGGGCGAGACTCTGCCGTGCGAGCTGTTCCGTGAGGCGCTTGAGGCTTTGGACCCCGAGGCGGTGCTACTGCTCGACAACAACGCGGCTGACGCCATGCGCGAGACCTACGCCGACATGCTCGTGGCGATCGATGACTTCGACACTGCCATGCTCAAGCCCGGCCTGGTCGCCCATGTGCAGGGCCGCCGCGTGCTCGCGCTCGACGGTTTTGAGGCGGCGCTCACTGACAAAGCCGCCAAGCAGCGCATGTGGGCATACATCAAGCAGCTGACCCCGGCGGCCGCTCCGCTGTAGCGGATTGGCGCCGGTGAGCGATTGCCTGGCGGGCAAGACACGCCGCGAGATCGGCGCCGCACTTCTACATCACAGCGCGCAGCTCAAACCGATCGCCGTTAATGCGGAACTGACAGTTGCCGTTCATGCGCTCCACGGCAAGTTTGATGCTCCTGGTGCCAAAGCCGTGTCCGGTGTGCCCGGCTACGGGCATGCCGTCGACCATGCGCGGCGCGCGGTCAAACGTGTTGGAAACTAACAACAGCAGCTGGCCGTCCTCTAATCGCAGGTCAAAGTCGACGAATCGCTTTCCCTGGGGCGCGGCGCTTGCGGCGGTGATAGCGTTTTCCAAGGCATTTGAGAGCACGCTAAACAGATCGGCGTCGCCTACGTGGATGGTTTCGGGTACGGCGGCGCGCAGGTTGGCGGTAATGCCGTTTCTATTGATATCCGAGTTAAATGACGAAAGCGCGATGTTTACGGTCTCGTTGGCGCAGAAGCGGCGTACGGCGGTGCGGTCGCCGGCTTCGCAGAGTTCGTCGATGCGATCGAGCGCCTCGTCGGTGTGGCCCTCTTCAATTAAAGCGGCCAGGCCGCGTAGGAAGTGGCGCATGTCGTGGCGAAGAATCGACAGCTCGCGCCCAGATTGACGCCAAGCCTCGAGCTCTTTGATGGCGACGCTGTCGCGGGTTTCGAGCATCCAGCGCTCTCTCTCGGCGGTTTCCTTTTCTTCGTATTCACGCAGGTAGACGGCGAGGAACATAAGGTAGAACGCGCAGAGCGCAAAGGCCAAAAACTCAACCGTCACCACCGAGCCCGAGTGGAACAGCGTGGTGTAGACGTTGGTGGCATAGTCAAAGACGTAATAGACGAGCGGCAGGATTAAAAGGATGCCCAGCTCGGTGGTGCTTTTAATCGCCAAGCGCGGACCGATGTCGCCGGCCCAATGCAGCAGGACGGCAAAGACGGCGAGTGTGGTCGCGATGCGCGCCAGATAGTACGCGATCTGAGAATCGGTTGCGGCAAATGCGGCGATGCCCATCCAATTGCTGAACTGGCAGCTCAGATAGGCACTCGTAATGCCGAGCACGGCAAGCAGCGGGCTCAGGCGGTAGCGCGCGCACAAATAGATGACGAGCGGCAGATGCACGACGAGCGGATATACCTGGCGGGCGAAAAGCTCGCCGCCGACGGCATTGGCGAGGCCAAATGCGCATCCGGTTACGGCACCGACCAGCACCAGTTCAAGCACATGACGCCGGTTGATCTCGACACCGCACAGCGCAGCCGAGGCAAAGACGCCAAAGAGCAGCGTCGTGGCGTGGTGGATTGCCCAAAGGACCATTTCGACCGAGGAGACCATCAGTGTCTCCCACCCTCAAAGCGCACCGCAAAGTAGGCGTCTTGGAATCCCTGCTTGCAGCTGCGCGACAGCGGGATGCACGCGCCCGAGCGCATGACGATGTCCGTGCGGTCAAAGTGATCGATATTGCGCAGGTTGACCTGGTAGCTGCGGTGGCATTTAAAGAAGACCGCGTTTTGCTCCAAGCGGTCCTCAACGCTGCGGAACGACTCGAGTGCCTCGATATCGCGTCCGTCGCGCAGGTGGAAAACCACGTGCTTGTTGCGCGCCTCGGCATATTCGATGTCGGACAGGCGCAGGGCGTGGTAGCCAAAGGAAGTTTTGATCACGAGCTCGTCGGTTGCCGCCGGGCGCATGCTCGAAAGCTCGTCGAGCAACTGCGCCAGGCGCTCGTAGGCCATGGGCTTGAGCAGATAATCGAAGGCGCGGACCTCGTAGGACTCCAGTGCAAACTCGGGCGATGAGGTGAGAAACACCAGGCGCACGGCGGTGTCGGCCTGGCGCAGTTCGCGTGCGGTGTCCATGCCGTTGACGAGCGGCATGATCATGTCGAGCAGAATGATGTCGGCGCGCGACGCGGCATGGCGCGCCAGCAGGTCCTCGCCACGCGTAACGAGCGCAACGTCGACCGCCGTGCCCGTCTCGCTCGACCAACGGTCGATCATTCGGTGCAGTCTATCTAGAAAAGCGACGTCATCGTCGCAGGCAATAATCTTGAGCATTCGGCCCCCTTAAGTAGTTCGATTTTGCCACATCGGGTACGCGCCGCTTGCGGGGGTGCGGACCGTTTGCGCCCCACGGCGTGCAACTCGCGCCAAGCGGTATTGCGGTGGCGAAAGATGCCCCTTGCGCTACCGAAAGCCCGGCTATCCTCAGCTTGCCAGTTCGAAAATGGACCTGCCACATGATTGAATCTTTATTTCAACTTGACACCTAGGTTTACAGCTGTCTTGTCAGCTGTAAACCTAGGTGTCATACTAAAGCCCCAAGATTCGCCAAAAGAGAGGGGCCTTGATGGCACAGAGCGCGAACATGGATGCGTCGGAGCTTGCACGCGATATCGCGGCCGGCCTGGCATCGGCAACGACGGCAACGGAGCGTGCGGCACTGGTGCCCGCAGAGCTCGTCGAGGCCATTCAGCAACTAAAAACCCAACGTGACGCGGTGATCCTGGCGCACTATTACGTGGCGCCCGAGGTCCAAGCCGTTGCCGATTACGTCGGCGATAGCTTCTACCTGGCAAAGCTCGCCAAAAGCCTGCCGCAGCAGACCATCGTGTTGTGCGGCGTGGAGTTTATGGGCGAGAGCGCCAAGCTGCTCAATCCCACTAAGACCGTGCTGCTGCCCGAGCCGGGCGCGGACTGTCCCATGGCGCACATGGTCAAGCGCGAGACGGTCGACGCGGCGCGCGCCGAGTACGGCGACGACCTGGCCGTGGTGTGCTACGTCAACTCCACGGTCGAGATCAAGAGCTGGAGCGACGTGTGCGTCACCAGTTCCAACGCCGTTAAGATCGTGTCCGAGCTGCCGCAGCAGCATATTCTGTTCATTCCCGACCAAAACCTGGGACGCTTCGTAGCCGAGCAGGTGCCGCAAAAGCACGTCATCCTCAACAACGGCTACTGCCCGCGCCATCACATCATCACCGTCGAGCAGATCGTCGACGCGACGGAGGCCCACCCCGACGCGCTCGTGCTGGCGCACCCCGAGTGCAAGGCCGACGTCCTGGCCGAGGCCGACTACATCGGCTCCACCGCCGGCATCATCAAGTATGCCGAGGAGTCCGGCGCGAGCGAATTCATCATCGTGACGGTCCGCGGCGTGCTCTACGAGCTCGAGCGCCGCTGCCAGGGCACCGGCAAGAAGTTCTACTTCCCCGCGGTGCAGCCCACCTGCGTCAACATGGATCTCATCACGCTCGAGAAGCTCGTGCGCTGCCTGGAGACGGGCGAGGGCGAGGTGCAGATCGGCGTGTCGGACGAGGCTGCCGACCAGGCCAAGCTCACGCTCGACCGTATGCTCGAGTACGCAGCACGCTAGAACAATGTTGCATGAGGGACGGTCCCTTATGTCACATTCAAGGGAGAGGATTCCTGTGGAAACCAAGCAATACCCCGATATGGAGTGCGACGTCGTCATTGCCGGCTGCGGCGTAGCGGGTCTGTACGCGGCCCTCAATCTGCCGACGAGCACGCGCGTGATCATGCTCTCCAAGGGCGCGGTTGATGAGTGCGATTCGATGCTCGCGCAGGGCGGCATTTGCGTGCTGCCCGAAGGCTCGGACTACGATGCCTTCTTTGAGGACACCATGCACGCCGGCCACTACGAGAACCGCCGCGAGAGCGTCGACATCATGATTCGCTCGAGCCGCTCGGTCATCAACGACCTGCTAGCGATGGGCGTGGATTTTGAGCGCAAGGCCGACGGCAGCCTCAATTTTACCCGCGAGGGCGCGCACAGCCGTCCGCGCATTGCCTTCCATGCCGACATTACGGGCAAGGAGATCACGACCAAGCTGCTCCAGGCCGTTCGCAAGCTGGATAACGTGCAGATTTTGGAGCACGCGGCCATGACCGACATCCTGACCGCCGAGCGCGATGGCGCCACGGTGTGCACCGGCGTCGTCGCCGTAGCCGTGGACGAGGACAACTCGGTTCGCCCCGCCGACGAGCTGGCAAATGCCGTTGAGGGCGTGCATGCCGGTAAGCCGTTTAAGATCCATGCCCGCCACACGCTGTGGGCGACGGGTGGCATTGGCGGCGTGTACGACCACTCGACCAACTACCCGCAGCTCACGGGCGACGCCTGCTACATCGCTCAGGAGCATGGCATTAAGATGGAGCACCTGGACTACGTGCAGATCCATCCCACGGGTCTGTTCTCGCCGCAGCCGGGTCGCACGTTCCTGATCAGCGAGAGCTGCCGCGGCGAGGGCGCGATTTTGCTCAACGCCGCCGGCGAGCGTTTTACCGACGAGTTGCAGCCGCGCGACGTTGTCGCCGCCGCCATCCGCGAGCAGATGAAGCAGGACGGCACCGAGCACGAGTGGCTGAGCTTTGCCCCCGTCGAGCGCGACGTGGTGACCGGGCATTTTGCCAACATTCGCGCGCGCTGCCTGGAGGACGGCCGCGACATCTTGGACGAGCCCATTCCCGTTACGCCGACGCAGCACTACTTTATGGGCGGCGTGTGGGTCGACAAGGACGGCCGCACCTCGATGCCCGAACTCTACGCCGCGGGCGAGACGGCCTGCAACGGCGTTCACGGCAAGAACCGCCTTGCATCAAACAGTCTGCTCGAAGCACTGGTCTGGGGTCGTCGCGCCGCGTGGTACATGCGTACCGGCGAGTCGCTGGCCGTGGAGCAGGCGGGCGATCCCGCGCTCGATGGCCGTCATCGCGCCCTGAGCGCCGACGCCCTGGCAATCGATGATTTGGCCTGTGCCGCCGGCACGCAGGCCGTGGAGGAGTAGACCATGAATCCCATTACCATGAAGCTCGTCGTCGATGATCTGATTCTGCAGGCTCTGCGCGAGGACATTACGTTTGAGGACGTGAGCACGGCGAGCGTGTGCCCCACGGCGCGTCCCGCCACGGTGGAGCTTATCGCCAAGGCCGACGGCATTATCGCCGGCCTGGACGTATTCGCCCGCACCTTTGAGCTGCTGGATCCGCAGAGCTCCGTGTTGTTCGATGTCTCGGATGGCGACGAGGTGCATGCCGGCGATCACGTGGGCCAGGTGCGCGGCGACGCGCGCGTGTTGCTTTCGGGCGAGCGCGTGGCGCTCAACTACCTGCAGCGCATGAGCGGCATCGCTACCTACACGCACAGCATGGCCGCGGCGCTCGAGGGCACTAAGACCGTGCTTGTCGACACGCGCAAGACCACACCGGGCATGCGTGTGTTTGAAAAGGCGGCAGTCGAGATTGGCGGTGGCAGCAACCACCGCTATAACCTGTCGACGGCTGTCATGCTCAAGGACAACCACATCGATGCCGCCGGTGGCGTGACGCGTGCGATCGAGATGGCGCGCGCCCATGCATCGTTTACCACGACGGTCGAGATCGAGTGCGAGAACCTGGACATGGTGCGCGAGGCCGTGGAGGCCGGCGCCGACATCATCATGTTCGACAACATGACCCATGACGACATGGCCGCCGCTATTGAACTTATCGCCGGCCGCGCCAAGACCGAGTGCTCGGGCAACGTGGATGCCAGCAATATCCGCGCGCTTGCCGACCTGGGCGTTGACTTTATTAGCTCGGGCGCCCTGACGCACTCCGCGCCGATCCTCGACCTCTCGCTTAAGCACCTGCGTCTGCTGGACGGTAAATAATGAACGCCCGCGAGCGTCGCCGTGCCATCATGGCCGTGCTCGAGGGGGCCAAGGGGCCCGTATCGGGCAGCGCGCTTGCCCGCGAGGTGGGTGTGAGCCGCCAGATCGTGGTGCAGGACATCGCCCTGCTGCGCGCCGATGGGCACGATATCGTGGCGACCAACCGCGGCTACGTGCTGCAGGAGGCCCCCAGCAGCCCCGCCGTGCCTACGCGCTTGGTCAAGGTTCGCCACAGCGTGGAGCAGGCAGGCGATGAGCTCACGAGTATCGTCGACGCCGGCGGCGCCGTGCTCAACGTGATTGTCAATCACCGCGTGTACGGTAAGATTACGGCCGACCTGGACATCCGCAATCGTCGCGATGTCGAGCGCTATCTGCGCGATATCGAGAGCGGCAAGAGCTTTCCGCTGCTGACGGTGACCAGCGGCTACCACTTCCATCGCATTGCGGCGGAGGACGAACAGACCCTCGACGAGATCGAGGCGATGCTCAAGGAAAAAGGCTACCTAGCAGACCTGATGCCCTACGAAGACGATCTCTCTTAGCCGACGCTGCAAACGCCCCATTTGGACAATCTGGCCTTCAATCGTCGGTCGCGTATATCCATACGCTTCCCTCCTCTTTTAGGCCACCTTGTCTCAAATGGAGCACTTTCGCTGACTTACACAAACCTGCGGGATCATCCCCGCTCGTTAAAGCTCGGCCCCGCCTAGTCGGTGCGCGATGCTGTCGCAGGCAAGCGCGCCTACGACGGTCTTGGCGTCTTCGATCTTGCCGTCGAGCACGGCGTCGATCAGCTCGTGCAGCGGCACCAGGTCCACGTTGACAAACTCGTCATCATCGGGGTTGGGCGCATCAAACTCGAGCTTGGTAGCCAAGTAGATGTGGATGATCTCATCGCAAAAACCGCAGGACGTGACAATCGACGTCAAAAAGCGAATACGACCAGCCCTAAAGCCCGTCTCCTCGTGCAGTTCGCGCTTGGCGCAATCGAGCGGGTCCTCGCCCGGGTCGAGCTTGCCGGCAGGAATCTCGACCGTCACGCGGTCGATGGCGGTGCGGTACTGACGCACCAGTAAGATCTTGCCGCTCTCGGTCAGTGCCACAACGGCCGCCGCACCCGGATGGCGAACGATATCGCGGGCGCTGCGGTGACCGTTGGGCAGCTCAACCTCAAGACGGTGGACGTCGAGGATCTTGCCCTTCCAGGCGCACTCCTCCGAAAGAATCTTCTCGTGCAGCTCGGCATCGTGCGGGTCGTCGTCGCCCAGCACCAGTGCCGGCTCGTCAGCGACCTCGCCACCAGGCTCGCCCTCGGCGTGCCCATACATGCGGCTGTCCTCTTCGACGATCTGCGCGTCCACGAGCTCTTCGTTCTTCTCGTCCATCCGTCTCATTCCTCTCGGATTTTAGGCATCCCAGGCGTCGCGGCCGCGCAGCGCGCGCAGGCCGATATCGTGACGCAGGGTCTTGCCCTCAAAATCAATCTTCTCGCAGGCCTCGTAGGCAAGGTTGCGAGCGTTCTCGAACGTGTCGCCCAGAGCGGTCACGGCAAGCACGCGGCCACCATTGGTCACGAGCTGGCCGTCCACCACGGCAGTGCCCGCGTGGTACACGGTCACGTTCTCCATGGCCTCGGCATCGGCGATACCGGTAATGACCTTGCCTTTCTCGTAGCTGCCGGGATAACCCGCACTCGTCAGGACAACGGCCACGGCCCACTCGTCACGCCAGTCGAGTTCAATCTGGTCGAGCTCGCAGTTGGCACAAGCCAACATGACCTCGACCAGGTCGTTCTTAAGGCGCGGCAGAACGACCTGCGTCTCGGGGTCGCCAAAGCGGGCATTGAACTCCAGCACCTTGGGGCCGGCAGGCGTGAGCATAAAGCCGCCGTACAGGCAGCCGCGGTAGTCGATACCCTCGACAGCGAGCTCGGCCACGGTCTGCTCCATGACCTTCACCATCGTGGCGTGCTCCTCGTCAGTCACGATGGGCACCGGGCTGTAGACGCCCATGCCACCGGTATTGGGGCCCTTGTCGCCCTCGAGCGCACGCTTGTGGTCCATGGAGGAGACCATCGGCACGAGCGTTTCGCCGTCGGTGAAGC